>ODAI011369904.1_pt1 | contig 99723 bp, 76 predicted proteins | sample 1539321 | NCBI WGS metagenome assembly ODAI01 (sample SAMN02144231, study PRJEB22623) | gut metagenome | biome: sheep rumen | host: Ovis aries | place: New Zealand | reverse complement strand
TATAGCAAATGCTAGTGGTTCTAAATAGTTAAATTTTATAAAAGATATAAACAAAAACAATTGATTATTTTAGAATTTTATTCTATAATTATATAAATGTAAGATAATTGTAGATTATCGGTTAATAAAGAAAGGACTATGACAAAAATGTTTGTTATGAAACGCTTCCTAGGCGATGAGTATGATAAATATAATTCTATTATAGACAAGTACAATTTAGAACAAAACTCTTATATCAATCTTACAGCCTGTACCAGTTATCCGTTCCAAGAAGTTCTTGAGGTACAATCCATGCCATTATCAACAATCCCAACCGAAGGTGTTCGAGGTAATAGATATTTTCCAAATGTAGAATCCATTGATGAAATTGAAGATTATGCTGAACAATTAGCACTTGATTTGTTTAACATACCCGACGCATCTTACAAAGTAAATATACAGCCAAATTCAGGAACTCAGGCAAATCAAATAATCTATAATGCTATTTTAAGCGATGGAGATACAGTTTTGTCATTAAATCCTAAAGATGGTGGGCATATCTCACATACGAAACTAGGCTCAAGGAATATTAACGTAGCTTATTATTCGTTAGACGATGACTTGAATTTAGACTATTCTAATTTAGAAAAGGAAATTATATCTTTAAGCCCCAATTTGATTATTGTTGGTGCCTCTTCTTATATTAAAGAGTTCAATTACAAAAAAATACATAGTATTACATCAAAATATGGCATACCATTGATGGCTGACATCTGTCATTCTGTATTATACATTATGGGGAATTGTCACTCGACCATTTTTCCATATGTTGATTTTGCTACATTCACAATGGACAAATTACTTTGTGGTCCTCAAGGTGGTGTAATAGTATATAAGTCTAAATATGATAAGCAGATAAACCTTTCTACATTCCCCAAAACACAAGGTGGTCCAAATCAATGTGGTATGTTTGCTAAGACAATGTGTTTTTTAAGGCTACATTCTATGGATATCAATGCTTATGCTCAAAATGTAGTAAATAACACGAAAATTCTTATTAACGGATTTCAAGAAAATGGCATAGAAACAATTAATAAGGGGATAGCCCATAATCACATTGTGTTAATTGATGTATCCTTATATGGTAAAACAGGAAGAGAAGCCGAAGGTTCACTGTTTAAAAACAACATACTCGTAAACAGAAATCAAATACCAAATGACAAAAAGAACGCATTAACGACATCTGGAATCCGAATTGGAACTGTTCCCATCACAAACCTAGAATACTCAGAGAATGATATTTTATGCTTAAGTCAATATCTTTCATCTATTATTATAGGAACCATCCCCAAAACGGATATATTATATTACCTACTTAAAAAATATCACAAAGGAATCAATATCTCCAGTTAGGCGATAGTCCAAGGCAAAAACTAATTGAATAACCATTTATTTGAAAGTGCTCAATAATATAATACTTGGTTCGTGAATCATTGTACTGATTAATATAGCGTTCATAGGTTTGTAAAAGAGGTGTCGTATTTTCACATAATGCTCGTGCCAATTGTTTTGTATTATACATTAGCTGAAATTCATACCATGGATCTTCTATTATTTGATAATTATCTTTAAGATTCCGTAAAACAGCCAATCCCTCTTCTATTGTCATTTTTCCTAAACAAACCTCGGCAATCGTAAGATTATTGGTTAACATTATTATATCTAATGGCAAACTCCGAGGGCACTCATTTAAAGCTCTTTTCGCATATTCGTAACCATTCAAGTAATCTTGCCTTAATAGGAAAAGAATACTTTTATTACAATAAGGCTCAAATACTTCATTAGAATTAAGCTGTTCAAGAGTTGATATTGCATATTCTAAATTGTTTTCTGCTTCCGCATAGTCTCTATGCCAAATATTTATTACAGACAAGTTATTATGTATTGTGGCTTCAGCAAACGGCGAGTTTCGCTTTTCTGTAAAATAATACAACGCTTCCAATAGGTTGTTTCGAGCAATTTCATATTTGAATAGATGAGCTGTATTTCTAAGGATAATATAATAATCTTCGTTTTTCTCGCAATCCTGAATCTTTGTATCTAATAAAGCTGCAGCCTCCTTGTCTCGACCCAAGTGTTGCAAAGAATTTAATTCACATAAAAGTTTTGCCGATGAATCTGGAATTTCGTGCAATTGGTTTATAGCCTCTTCAAATTCATATGTTTGTATCAAGAATTTAGAATTGTAAATTAAAAGCTTTTTATACAATCGGGTATCAGCTAGACGTATATTATTCAAAATATTTAATCCACTATTAAAATCAGAAACGCGTTGAAATGAGATGAGTATTTTTTCAACACAGTCCTCAGGAAGATAAATAATAACGTCAAATATTTTTTTGGCAATAAAGTCTATGTAATAATAGGCATTTTCCTTATACTTAATATTTATCAATTCCTGAACATAACTGGACTTCTCTTTCAATGTTTTTGTGGTATTTAGTCCAACCCAGCAATGCAGAATGTATGAACAATCTCGACGTCCTCGAATTTCTTGTGCTAGTTTCTCCAATAGTTCTGATAGTGATGATTGAAATAATGCCAAATCCTGAAAGTCAATCGCATCTCTCACATTTCTTATTACAGTTTCGTGAGTTGGCTTCACTGAATCATGAGAATTGCTATTAATATATATGTAGCCCAGCTTAATTAATTCTATAATAGCATTTTCGATCTTGCCACAGTCGTGCTCATTTAATATTTCACGAACAAAAGCGATCACATATTCTTCTTTCATGCCAGCCGGGAAAAGTGCAGCAATAATCAAAATACTTCGTTGAATATCATCTAAATTTCTTATTGCAATCTTATTACTTATAATATTGTAATTTGGATTTAGTCGAAGTTCATTAATGATTATATCAATATCTTTTAAATTTCCTTTTGTAACATCCCAAAGTTTCCGCTTCTGCTGTTCATTAATTACAATACCCTGTTTTTTTATCAAATCATGAAATTGTTCATACGAGATATAATCAATATCAATATATTCCTTTGAAAATGATGTGCAGAATGGATTTCTATGTTCAAAAGTATCTTCCACTCGATTAATGGTAATCAAAGTTATACCTCGATCGAACTGATTCATCCCAATTTCAAAGGATTGTTTAATGGTATCTGGAAGAAATTGGTAATTATCAATTATTAGATGTATTCGAGCTCGTTTTGTGACAGTTTTAAAGTATTTGAAAAGTAAATTGTCAATAGAAGATGTATGCTCCTGAACCCACTTATCAATAAAACTTGATAATGAGCCTCCGACAGTCGGAACAGAAGCCAAGGACACTACTGAGGCATCTAATAGTTTTTGTATGCTGCGTTGTTTTTTGATTAATTTCTTTTCAAAATGTGAAAAAGATGCATTTGCAGAAATATTGTTAATAGTGTCATATCGATGAGTTATTGGCATATACACATTTTCGAGAATCGATAAATAAAATGAGGTGGAAATATACTCATCGTTTATCACATCAATATAAACAATAAAGGAATCAGCTTGACATATCCTATCTACTGTTTTTTTGATCAATTCTGTTTTTCCACTACCGCTTTTTCCGGATATTTCATAATATGCGCTATTTGTCACACATGAATGATGAAACATCCTTTCTATTTGCGAAATCTCATGCCTATCGGTGTATTTCAACATATTAGTAATTCCTTTTTTGTCTTTTTCGCAACTAACTATTTTTAACTGATAATCTACAATTATCCGTTAAATATTTAATAAAAAGGTACATACCAGAAGAATGTCGGAAACCGCACCACTAGTCAGCGATGTATTTTAATGGGAAGCGTACGGTTTGACACTTATGAAGTATTGCATAGGTTGGTAGGTAACACTGTTAAGGTTGGTTTTATTAGAATTATGTTTATCATATGGTGTAGTTTGTTATAGTTATGAGGAATTAAAATCTGAAATAGAGTGATTTATAAAGTCTTACAACTAATTATAGATAGATTAGGATGGATGAGCCCAGTTCAATATAGACTTACCCTCCTGGCTGCATAAAATTTGTATAGATATAATTGATTTTTTTGAGTCAATAATGATAATTGTAATTTATAAGATATTTATAATTTTGAAAGGAGTGTAATATATGAAAATGTCTAATATAATTTTTAAATGTTTAAAATATGATGGAGGAATATATGATATAGAAAAAATACTAAAAAAAGCTTTATATATAGTTTGTTTTTTGTCAATTGTATTAAATAATATAAAAATAGAATTGACAAATGTTAAAATAACTATGTCTGATAAGATTATATATTTAGCTAATACAGGTGTACCATGTTTTGTGAAAATTTTACTTGCATTAATTTTTTCGATAGGAATAATAAACATGTTGTTTTTTAGGTTTGAATTTAAAAAAGTTATTAGTTTATTTTATACTGTTTATGATGTTTCTTATTTTGTTTTATTATTAATATTACTTTTTAGATTTATTATTGAAGTATTGTGTGTTATTTCAAATTCATATTGTTTGATAAAACAGAATAAGTATTTATTCATTATAACGTTAGGACTTTTGGGATATGAATTAATTGATTTTGTTTATAAGGAAAATGTTTTATGGTTAGATAATATTGAATATAAGGAAAGTACACCATATTTTGATACAAATAATAAGAGAATAAATAAAAATGATATAGTTATTTTTTATAATAGGATGTATAAAATTTCATACGGAGAAATAATTGGTGAAGATGTAAAAAATGAAGATTATTTTTTATATGAACCAGATAAAAAGATGGTTAGGTTTTATATTTCATTAAAAGAAGCTGTAAAAGATGAAAAAGGAAAAATAAGAATATTATAGTGTGAAATGTTGGTTTATACGTTAAAAAATTGGAAGTATATATAGCTTAAAAATTTAACGCGGTTGGGGAATATGGGGTACTAAGTAATATAAGAGATGTTAAAGAAACGAGCAACCCGCTTTGATAATAAAGAACGTATACGAAAAAAACATTTCTTTCATGAACAGCTATATCTTATGATTATAGTATTGCCAAGAATTAAAATATTTGATTTATGCCACTTGGTTCACCGAGTGGTATTTTTTTGGGCGGTTTTTATGCACCAACAAGGCGGATTTTCATTACATGTGAATAAAGGAAAGACGGTGGCTCAGTGCCTTATTGACTGAACAGGATTACTCAGAAAATGAGAAAAAGACAAATAATGGTGAGTTTATCAGCTCTTACGAATGTAAAGAGAGAATAAAAATGTGTTTATACACATAAAATAGTAATATTTATATTGAATAATTGCTTGAATAATAGTATAATATGATTACTGAAAAATGTGACAATACACAAAAATAAGGAGCGATATTGTGGAAATTAAGAGAAATGAATATCTTGAGCAGTTAAAGATAAGAAAAGATAATGGAATGGTAAAGATTATCACAGGAATCAGGAGATGTGGAAAATCATTCCTTTTATTTGTATTGTTTAAGAAATATTTGTTGGAGAGTGGGGTGGATAATGCCCACATCATTGAGATTGCTTTAGATGGTATTGAAAATGAGGAATTGAGAGATCCGAAAAAGTGTTATCAGTATATCAAGGATGCAATGAAAGATGAACAGAAGTATTATTTGCTTTTGGATGAAGTGCAATTTATGCCTCGATTTGAAGAAGTATTAAACAGTTTGCTTAGGATTAGCAATATTGATGTATATGTGACCGGAAGCAATTCGAAATTTTTATCCAGTGATATTGTAACTGAATTTAGAGGCAGGGGAGATGAGGTTAGAATTTATCCGTTATCGTTTGCGGAGTTCTATAATGCTTATGGAGGAGATTATGATGATGCCTGGGAGGAGTATATGATATATGGTGGATTACCGCAGGTGACACAATTTTCTGTGGAACGCCAAAAGGCAGAATATCTGAAAAATATTTTTACCAATGTATACATCAAGGATGTGGTAGAGAGAAATAAACTCCAAAATGTTGATGAAATTGGAACATTGGTAGATATTCTTGCATCTGCCATAGGAACACCTACCAATCCAACTAAAATATCAAATACTTTTAAAACTGAAAGAGGTATCAATTATAGCAATAAAACCATATCCAACCATATAGATTATTTGGAAGAGGCCTTTTTGATTTCTAAAGCTAAACGGTATGATATTAAGGGAAGAAAATATGTGGGTGCTAACTTAAAATATTATTTTTCAGATTTGGGTCTTAGAAATGCCAGATTGAATTTCAGACAGCAGGAACCCACACATATTATAGAAAATATCGTTTATAATGAACTACTTATCAGAGGTTATAATGTGGACGTTGGTATAGTAGAAGTGTATGCAAAAAATAATGAAGGAAAGACAACCCGTAAGCAGTTTGAAGTGGATTTCGTAGTCAATCAGGGCAGCCAGAGATATTATATTCAGGTAGCTTATGATTTGACTTATGAGGAAAAACAGACACGGGAATTCAATTCATTCCGAAATATTCCGGATTCATTTAAGAAGATTGTTATAGTAAATGGAACAAAAAAGCCTTGGAGAAATGAAGAAGGCTTTGTAATCATGGGAATGAAGTTTTTTCTGCTTAATGCGGATAGTTTGGAATTTTAGAGATGCTAACCGGATTTTTTGTGCACTTTAAGTGCTATTGTTGTTTTGCACACAAGACAAAAATATGCTATTATTGTCTTGCTGATAAGACAATAATAGCATATAATGGTTTTAATAAAGGGAGGAATCACTATGAACAGAGATATATTAAAGCAAATAATGATTGACCAAAAAGAAATGTATCTTAATAATCCTATCGTCCACAGAGATTATAACCTTGAAGATAATGTGAATTACTGCTTTGTTGGAATCAGGCGTACAGGCAAATCGTATATGATGTATCAGCAGATCAAAAATCTGATGGATAAAGGAGTATCTATTAATCATATAGTATATGTTAATTTTGAAGATGAACGTTTATTAGAATTGAATTCAGACGAGCTAAATATAATTCTTGAAATAGGACTCGAGATTGCAGGTTCTGATATAAAACCATATTTGTTTTTTGATGAAATTCAAAACATATATGGGTGGGAGAAGTTCGTACGTCGTCTTGCTGATATGAAATATAAGGTAAATATTACAGGAAGCAATAGTAAAATGCTAAGTAGTGAAATTGCATCTACGCTTGGTGGACGATTTATGGTTGTAAAGATATTTCCTTATTCGTTTCAGGAATATATTAATGCAGGAAATTTAACTATTGATTATACTAATGTAATTAGTACAAAGGATAGAGCAGTAATTATGAACTTATATAATCAATATGTTGAATTTGGAGCATTTCCGGAATTGGTTGATATAAGAAATAAACGCGATTATTTGAAGAGTATTTACCAGACAATATATCTTGGTGATATTATTACAAGAAATAAAATAACAAATGATTTTGCAATACGATTAATATTAAAGAAAGTTGCGGAGTCAATAATGAAACCATTATCATATAACAGACTTGTAAATATTTTGAAAAGTACTGGAGCGGCAATAGGAAAACAGACTGTTATAAATTACATGGGATTTATAGTTGACTCATATATACTTTTTACAATACAAAACTATGCTGCAAAACTTGTTGAGAAGGAAACTGCACCTAAATATTATTTTATGGATACAGGTTTGCTTGGACTTTTTCTTATTGATGGCAAAACTGCACAGCTTGAAAATCTGGTAGCCATTGAACTGATTAGAAGATATGGCAATGAAAATGTATTTTATTTTGAGAAAAATGTTGAAATTGATTTCTATATGCCTAATGAAAAACTTGCAATTCAGGTTAGTTATAGCGTATTGGATAATATTGATACAATGGATAGGGAAGTAAATGCTTTTAAGAAGCTTAATAATTATATACCCGATACAAAATGTATGATTATTACTAATAGTGAGGAATCTGAACTTGATGTTGATGGAATAAAAATACCGGTAGTATCTGTGTGGAAGTGGCTGCTTGACAATTGATAAGTTGAGGTAAAATATAAGAAAATGCATAATTATATGAGATGTTTATAAAGATATATTAGAAGTAAGGGTTGATTCATAATTTGATTCATTTATAAAATGGGTTTTAAGTATAAAAGCTACCTCAAATTGAAAGGTAGCTTTTATACTATATATAATCTATAGGCAACGCCACAAGATTTTCCCTTAAATACGTCTTCTTGTCTATAAGACAAATAATAACTCCAATCCCCCTTTTTTTATCAGGTATTTTATCTAAAACAGTATTTGCAGATGCCATATTGGCTTTTGGATTACCCGACATTTTTATTTCTACAGGATATAAAAAACCATCCTCTTCGATGATAAGATCTATCTCGTTTTCATTAGTATTGTTCTTATCCTTGCCGCGATAATAGAAAATATTGAATTTATAATCCATACCTTCATTTGTATATGATTTTAATATTTCATTAACCACAAATGTCTCAAACATATTTCCCGCAACTGCTGAGCGTTTCAAAGTATCCGGTGTAAGCCATCTTGTCAGGTAGCATGCAAGACCTGTATCTCTGAAATAAAGTTTTGGCGTTTTAATCGCACGATTGAGAGCATTTGTGCTATAGGGTTGCAGAATATATATAATTCCGGTTCTTTCCAATATTGAAATCCAATTTTTTATCGTTGGCTCACTGACACCTATCTCACTTGCAATGTTGGCGTAATTGAGCATTTCACCGGTTCTTGCTGCAACAGCAGTTAAAAACTTGGTGAATGTAATGCTGTCACTTGAAATCAACTCATTTATATCTCTTTCTAGATAAGTAGAAACATATGATGAGTAAAACTCCTGCCAATCTCTTTCAACGTCATACAATTCCGGATAAGCTCCTTTATGTATGATATTCCATATATCCGTATAGTGTTTTAATTCTTTTTCTCTTTCCTTGATATATGCTTCTGTAGGTATAAAATGCCTATTAAATTTAATTTTGTATATTTCCCTTAGAGATAGACCCGATAATTCCGTAACAGCCACTCTTCCAGCTAAGGATTCACTCATTCCCTTCATAAGTTCAAGTTTTTGTGAACCTGAAAGAATAAATTGTCCCCTTTCTTCCGATTCATCCACAATCTGCTTAATATCTTCTAAAATATCACTCTCTTTTTGAACCTCGTCTATAAATAATGGGCATGGGTTATTCAGAAAAAAAAGCTTTGGCTCTTCTTTCGCCTGTAATCTGGTAAGTCTGTCATCAAAATTTGCTCTATTATAATCCGGAAATACATGTTTAATTACAGTAGATTTACCTATCTGTCTGGCACCGGTAAGCAATAGACATTTGCTTGATTTTATTCTTTTTTTTAAAATATCTGTAATAGCTCTTTCTATATATGACATAATATCCCTCCGACTAATCTAAAATATGATTTTATTATAGTCGATATTTTAATAATAATCAATCATTAAATAATTTTGATTAAGTAAATTTATTTCATCAGGATTATGAAAATTTACTTTAACAGGGTTATGAAAAACCATTGCAATAAAAGATAAAATGCATTAAAATTAAAAAAATAATTAACAATTACACAGGAGGGATTTTACAAATGGGAGTAATTATTTGTGTTGTAGCCATAGTTGCGGTATTGTTGCTTTGGTGGATAGGAACCTACAATGGCATTAAAAGATTAGAAATAAAGGTGAAGGAAGGACTTTCGGGTATAGATGTGGCACTTACAAAAAGATATGATGTGCTTACAAAACTTCTTGATGTGGTAAAAGGATACCAGAAGCATGAGAAGGAAATTCTTTCAGAGGTTATAAGACTTAGAAGCGGTATGACCATGCAGGAAAGAAATGCTGTTAATCAGCAGATGGATTCTGCATTCGGAAGAATTAATATGCTTGCGGAAAGTTATCCGGAGCTTAAGTCTTCAAATAATTTTATGCAGCTTCAAAATGCAATTGTAGATACCGAAGAGCATCTTCAGGCTGCAAGAAGATTATACAATGCAAATGTAACAGCTTATAATGAAAAGATAGTAACATTTCCAAACAGCATAGTTGCAGGCTCGATGGGAGCATCCGCTAAGGAGTTCTTTGAGGCAGAGGCGGCTAAAAGACAGGATGTAAAGATGAATTTCTAATATAAAGGGAATGAATGAGGGGACAGTTCGAAAAAGTAAGAATTGTCCCCTTGTTTATTCCCCTTTTTTGTGCTTTTTTTCTTGATATATACGTTATATTGGGGTAAAATATATATTTGTATAACTATGTTTTGCGACAGGCACGATGTTGCCTTTTTCGCAGGTAAGGAAGATAAAAACCATGGCATTAAAGCACGTAATGATAAATGATATAATTGCAGAAAATAATGCGCGAATGCTTAACTTAAAAAAGTATTATCCTTTTTTCGTGCTTAATGAAACCACGTTTTCACAATACAAGGATGGAAAATTTTCTTTTCTTGATATGGGATATATCACGCTTGCTACCCTAAGATTTTTTATAAATGAAAATAATTTTCATGAAAGGGATATAACCTTTGAAGAATTCGAAGGATTTTTGGCTGAGCTTCTTGAAAGGGATTTTGAGCTTGAAACGGAAACTGATGAAAAAAAAGAATTAATCGGATATATATTTGATAAATTAAAAAATGACGGGCGGGCATTTGAATTTAAGTTTTACGATCCTGAGGAAAGAAAACCGAGGATAGCGAGAGTAAAGCTTATAGACAGCAGGATAGAAAACGGACAGGTTTTTTATACGATAACACCCGAGGGTATTGAGTTTTATCTTGATACCAAGGAGGTTAAGGAAGAAAGTAAGATAAATATTTCACAGCTTCTTCTTGAGAAGATGATCACCTCCAATAATTTCAAGGGTGGTATAGATGTCGTAAAGAGAATAAATGCCGAGGTTACACGGATTAAAGAAAAAAAAGAGCAGGTATTAAAGCTCTTATCCATAGATATATTTGAAGGTGAAAAAGCTTATGAAGATTATATGGATACCATAGCAAAATGGTTTAATGATGAGCAAAAGCTTTTTGTGAAAAATAAGGCGCTTGTTGATAAGGCTGTAGAGAAAGCTTCCTACGGTATGAATTCCGAAGAGGGAAAAGTAAACGGCTCAAAAGCTTTTGAAGAAATCAGCCGACTTGAAACAGAGCTTAAACAAACCATATATAATCACAGCCGGCTTATAGCCGAAACTGTTGAGCTTTCACAGTTTGCTGATAATATCATAAGTAGAGCCAAGTTAAGAAAGCTAAGACCGGTATTTGATTTCGGAAAGAGCTTTGCGGATATTATGGAAAAGGACAGACCTTCGGATATGTCTTATATACTTATGCCGCTTTTTGCACCAAGGCTTGATAAGACATTTTCGGTTAAATCCATAGATAATATTCTTACCTTAAAATCCGATGACGGAGCAAAAGGTGAGAAGGTTGAGAAAAAAGAACTTGATCTTGATTTCATGTATGAGGATGAAATCTTAGACCAAAAGATAGGTATGAACTTTGCAAAGCTCTTTTATGAACTTTGTGATCAGCTTGTCAAGTGGAACAGGCTAAGCCTTAAAGAGTTTAACGGCATACTTGAGATAAAGTTTAACAAGGAAGTTTATGCAAACAGAGACCTTTATGCATTTTTGGTCCATTTGGCAGGTAAGACTGCTTATAATGTAAAAAAAATGTGCGAGAAGCAGGAAACACTGCTTGAGGAAATGGTAGTTACATATATGTCCGAAGAGGATAAGGAAAGATTTAACGATCTTGAATTTACGATAACCTTCGGTGATGAATTTGAGATTGAAGGGTACGGAGCGACCCTTACGGATATGACATTTGAAAGGAGATTGGGATAATGGAAGACAGAAGTCTGGACAAGGCACTTGATATTTATACGGCACTTATTATCGGAAAAGAAGTATCCCGATCTAATCCCGATACAAGGGAGCTTTATGAGGAATTTTATTCTAACTCGGCAGTATATGATATAACCGTAAGACTTATGAAAAAGCTTAATTTAAGCATTTATGAGTATAATGAAGCTATATATCTGACCGCTGGAGAAGGAAATAAAATATTCGGATATACCAATGACGACATGAAGCGTCTTTTGGGACTTCGCGTAAACAAGGAGCTTTATGTGGTTTATTTTATTATGTATAATGCGCTTCTTGCTTTTTATCAGGATTCGGCATCCTATCAGGTTAAGGAATTTATTAAGGCTGAGGATATATTGGACAGCGTAAATGATTATATGCTTAAGTTTATAAATGATTTATCCATATATTCCATGGATGAGCTAGAGGAGGAGAGCTTCAGGTCGATAGCTCTTTTATGGGATGAGCTTCCTACCGTTACATCGGAGGATAAGGATAAAAACAGAGCTTCACGCGCATCGCGTATGGGCTATATTAAGCTTACATTTAATTTCCTTATAGAGCAGAAGCTTTTTGTGGCTGTTTCGGACAGATATTATCCGACCGACCGCTTCAAGGCAATAGTTGAAAACTACTTTGAAGAGTATAAGGGAAGGATATATGAGATACTGGGAGGTAAAGAGGATGCCTAGTATAAACAGAATCAGAGTAAATAATGTTAAATATAATTTCGGAACTCAGGTATATGATGATTTTACCATGAGAATGTACGGAAGAAATACTATTTATGATCTTGCGAACGGCGGCGGTAAGAGTGTGCTTATGCTTTTACTTATGCAAAATATGCTGCCTAATTCAACTCTTGATGAAAAGCAGCCGATAGAAAAGCTTTTCAGAGCAGGAAATAACAATACCGTTATACATTCTTTAATTGAGTGGAAGCTTGATAATCCCGAGGATATAGAAGGCTACAGATATATGACTACCGGCTTTTGCGCCAGAAAAGCAAAGGATGCTCAGGATGAAGCCGAAAAGAGCAAGGATGTTGCATCGGTAGAATATTTTAATTATTGTATTTTGTACCGTGAGTTTAATAAAAATGACATAATCAATCTTCCGCTTGCTAAAGACGGAGAGCGTGTATCCTATAGCGGACTTCGGTCATATCTTAAAGATTTGGAACATAATGATATGAGCCTTAAGGTTATGGTTTTTGACAGAAAGGGAGAGTACCAGAGGTTCATAAGCTCCTACGGCTTGCATGACAGTCAATGGGAAATCATAAGAGGTATCAATAAGACCGAGGGCCATGTAAGAACATATTTCGAGACCAATTACAGAACGACAAGAAAGGTTATAGAAGACCTCTTAATTGAAGAGATAATCGAAAAAGCATTTATGGTAAAGACAAACCTTGAAGACTCGGGAAATGAGTCGATGGCAAGGATGCTTATGGATATAAAGGAACAGCTTACCGTACTTGCAAAGAAGAAAAAGGATATATCAAATTATGATTATCAGATAGAGCTTATAAAGGTGCTTACCGATAAAGTGGATTCTTTTATGGAGCTTTATGAGGAGCAGGATAATTATAAGAGACTCATAGCCGGAATCTATAAGGCGGGAGAAGAATTTGCCGGAAATGATGAAGCTTATATGAAGAGTCTTGAAGAAAAGAAAAACCGAAAGCTTGAAGAAAAACATAAGCAACGTGAGAAAATAGAGTGCCTTAAGGTTTCGAGGGATAAGAAAAAGCTTGAGGAAATAAAGGAAGAAGCAAACGAGCTTAAAAATAAAGCAAAGGTATTTAAGGATAAAGCCCGTGCGGCAGAAGAAGATTATAAATTAAAGGAAAGCATAAACGATTACCGTTTTTATCTTGAGGATAAGAAAAAATACGATGAATGCGATGCTGTTATAAAGACTATAAGAGCAGGTGCGGCATATGACGATGAACTTCTTTATACATATGTTTATAACATAAAGCTGCTGATGGATAAAAAACAAAATGAGCTTGAGAAAAAGCTTAAAGAGCTTGTTAAGTCTATCAGTGAGGCAAAGCTTGAGAAGGAATATCATGATAAGCTTCTAAGTGAAGCAAGGGTAAGTCTTGCGGTATGTGAAAATGAAGGAAAAAAAGCGAGAGAAGAGATAGAAGAATTAAGCGGAAAGCTTTCCAGGGTCAAGCTTAGCATGAACAATATAAGCTTTGCCGGCTATGATGAGCAGCTTAAGGAAACGGAAGAAAATATATCCGGTGTGAAGAAAAGACTTTCGGATATTTCGGAGGATGAAGATAAATTTGAATCCGGACTTCGTGAGGAAAAGAACAGGCTCTATGAATATGAGCAAAAGAAGGTTTCGCTTGAGGAAATCATTTCCGGGATAAAAAACAGCGAAGAAGAATATAAAGAATCAATAAAAAAGTATAACAATATTAAAGAGGTATATGCGGCAGGCGATAACGGGAAGCTTGTTGACGTTATTTCGGAAAGACTTACCAATGAGATATTGGAGCTTGCCGACTTAAAGCATGATATCAAACGAAGTGATAAGAAGCTGAAACGACTTGAGGAAGGAAGACTTATAGCACCGTCGAAATCCGTTAAGAAGGTACTTGACTATATCGAAACAAGACATGGTATAACAGCTATGTTCGGTATGGATTATATTTCCGCACTCGGTCAGGAGAAGAAGGAAAAGCTGCTTAATGAAAATCCTCTTTTACCATACGGAATAGTAATAGATGATTTTGATGTGATTAAGGATGATCCAAACATAACCGGTATAGATACAGACGGTGAAGCGGTTCTTATCTTTGATATGAAGCAGGATGAGGAAAAGGCATTTTACATCGGTGAAAGTATGCTTCTTGCGTGTGCCGATAAAGAATTTTTCCTTGCGGAGGATACTAAGGATAAGCTTATAGCAAAGGAAGTTGAAAATGCGAGGGAATTAAAGCTTGCCTGCGAAATGAAAGAAAAGCTTCATGATGCTTATCGCGAAGACAGAGCTTTTGTAATAAAGACGGAAGCCGGCAATATCCTTGATGCAAAGGAAAAGCTTGAGAATACCGAGAAGGAATTAAAAGACGTAGATAATCTTGTTAAAAATTGCAGGGATAATATCAAAAGCTATGAGAGTGAATTAGCTAAGCTTAAAAACGAAAAGGAAGCAAAGCAAAATTATTATGAAGAGCTTCTTGCTGATAATAACAGACTTTATACCATAAAGAATTTAAGTGAGATAATTGACGGCCGGGAAAAGATATCCCGGGAGAGCAGAAACGAAGCAGAACGTTTAAGAGATGAAATAAATAAGCTTTCCGCAGATGAGGGAAGTAAAAAAGTGGATGTGGCTCTTCTTGAATCAAAAGCGGCTTCTTATGAAAAGCAGATAGATGAGATAGTAAATGATTGGAATAATAATTACAGAAGCTATTATAATCCAGACAAAGAATATGATAATCTTGGACTTTCCATGGAGGATATCGTTGCAAAGTTTACGGCAATGAAGCTTTCCTTTGATGATGACAAAAAAGCTATCGATGACAAGCAGCTTTTGATGGATACATTAAAGATTTCCATGGACAGAATCCTTAATACCATCAAAAAGCGCGGAACTTCTCTTGATAATATTAAGAAGCTTAATGAAACGGAAGAGCTGTTTGATATAGATGAAGGAACGCTTGAAACTATAAGAAGAAGTATCGATGAGCTTGATTATCAGGTTAAGGGATATGAGGAGGCTTATAAAAACAAGATATCGGAAGCAGACAGACTTTCCGGAAGCATAGATTATGCCATAAGTAATATTGAAGCTGCTTTCGGACATTTTGAGGAAGAGGAAGCTTCTCTTTCTGAAATCATGGCTGGGCTTGCTGACGGAGAAAAGCTTTTGGATAGGCTTGATAAGGAAGCAAAGGAAAGCGAAGCCGAATACAAGCGCTACGCAAAAGAACAGGGATATATGCTTGAGCTTTATAAGGATGTTAAGCGTATCATAACAACCAATGATATAAGCCTTGAGGATGCTGCAATCGTAACCGAGGATAAGGATAAGTTAAGAGAAATATTTGAAGATACTCTTATCAAATATGACAGAAGCAATAAGAAGCTTGATAAAGCAAAAAATGAGCTTCTTAGATTTAAGGGTAATACTTCTTCCGCATTGGAGCAGATGAGTATGTTTGAGCTTGCGGCAACCATAAGGGATGATGTTACGATTCCGTCATCACTTTCTCTTGCGAAGGAGCTTTCTGCGAATCTTAATCAGACGGTTGAATATATAAAACTTGAAAGAGACAGAGTCGAAAAGAGTCTTTCCGATATGGAAACCATAAAGGAAAACTTTGAAGAACAATGTCTTCAAAGATGTCTTGATGTCAGAACCGAGCTGGACAAGCTGCCTAAGCTTTCGAGAATCATTTCCGACGGCGAAGCCATACAGGTTGTTGATTTAAATATTCCGTATGTTAAGGATGAGTTCTTAAAGCAGAAGATGTCTGACTACATCGATAAGGTTGTGGCTGCGGCTGACGGATATGAAAATGACAAGGACAGAATGAAGTATATACGGGGAAGCCTTACATTGAAAAAACTGTTTGGTGTAATCGTAACCGATATGAATGCTATAAAGCTTACATTGTATAAGCGTGAGAGAATAAAAGAACAGAGTAGATACCTTAAATATGAAGAGGCGGTAGGAAGTACGGGACAGTCACAAGGTATATATATTCAGTTCCTCGTTTCGATAATAAATTATATATCGGGTATGTATCAGACAAAGAGCGATGAAGTAACTACAAAGACAATATTTATAGATAACCCTTTCGGTGCCGCAAAGGATGTATATATCTGGGAGCCGATATTTGAACTTTTAAAAGCCAATCACGTTCAGCTTATAGTTCCGGCAAGAGGTGTAACGCCTGCCATAACGGGAAGATTCGATGTGAATTATATTCTTGGGCAGCAGATGTCGAAGGGAAAACAGCTTACGGTAGTTACAAATTACACCAGTAAGGTGGATCAGGAGGAAATGGAATATCAGGATCTTTCTTACGAACAGGTCAGCTTTGATTTTATATAAAACGAAGGAGAAAACTTTATGCATTATAAAGAAGTGAAGGCGGTTCTGTCCCCGCAAAGCGGTATGAATATATATCGAGGTTGTCTGCACGGATGTATATATTGCGATTCAAGAAGTAAATGCTATCGAATGGAGCATGACTTTGAGGACGTTGAGATAAAGACGAGAGCAGATGATATCCTTGAGCATACGCTCAAACGAAAACGAAATAAAACCATGATTATGACGGGGTCTATGAGCGATCCGTACATACCGATAGAAAAAGAACTTCAGCTTACGAGAAGATGCCTAAACCAGATTGAAAGATTTGATTTCGGAGTTGTAATTCAGACGAAATCGGATTTGATTTTAAGAGATATAGACATACTTGAAAAGATAAACAGGAAGACAAAATGTATAGTTGCCATGACATTTACAACATATGATGATGAGCTGTGTAAGATACTCGAGCCGAATGTCTGTGTGACAAGTGAGCGATTTAAGGTGCTTATGGAAATGAAAAAAAGAGGCATTCCAACGATAGTCTGGATAACACCGCTTTTGCCGTTTATAAATGACACCGAGGAGAACCTTAGAGGCATTCTTGATTATTGTGTGCAGGCAGGAGTATACGGAATTGTTTACATGTATGGTATGGGTATGACACTTCGGGACGGAAACAGGGAATATTTTTATGAACAGCTTGATAAGCATTTTCCGGGAATGAAGGAAAAGTACATGGAAACCTTCGGCGGAACATATGAAGTACCGAGCCCGAACAGCATGGCACTTACAAAAATTCTGAAAGAAACCTGTGAGAAGCACGGAATAGTTTATGATCAGGAAGAACTCACAAGATATATGCGTGAATATAAAAACAAAACGCTTGGCGTTCAGATGTCGATATTTGATTATTAAAATGTGATAAACATAATTGAAATGCGTATTTATAAAAGCATAATAATAAAATAAATATATATACATAAAGGAGAAAAAAGATGGACTACAATGAACTCAGTTTAAAGATGCATGAGGAAAACAAGGGAAAGATAGAGGTTATCTCTAAGGTTGATGTTAAGACAAAGGATGACTTAAGCACTGCTTATACACCGGGTGTTGCAGAGCCTTGCCGCAAGATCAGAGACAATAAGCTTGATGTATATAAATATACAAATAAATCAAATCTTGTTGCTGTTGTTTCGGACGGAACAGCGGTACTCGGTCTCGGAGATATCGGACCGGAAGCTGCCATACCTGTTATGGAAGGAAAATCAATACTTTTTAAAACTTTCGGTAACGTAGATGCATTTCCTATCTGCCTTGATACAAAGGATGTAGATGAGATAGTTGAAACAGTTAAGAGAATCGCTCCTGTATTCGGTGGAATAAATCTTGAGGATATAGCTGCACCTAGATGTTTTGAGATAGAAAAAAGACTTAAAGAAGAACTCGACATACCTGTATTCCATGATGATCAGCATGGTACTGCTGTAGTTGTATGTGCAGGACTTATTAATGCACTTAAGATAGTCGGTAAGAAGATGGAAGATATAAGTGCCGTAATAAGCGGAGCAGGTGCTGCAGGTATATCAATTTGCAAGCTTTTGATGAGATTCGGAATCGGAAATGTAGTTCTTGTAAACAGCAAGGGTGCTCTTTGCCCGGGTGAGCCTTTTATGAATCCTGCTCAGGCGGAGATGGCTGAGATTACAAACAAGAATAAAGAAAGAGGAAGTCTTGCTGACGTTATGAAGGGCAAGGATGTATTCATAGGAGTATCTGCTCCGGGCATCGTAACACCTGAGATGGTTGAATCAATGGCAGATGACGCTATGGTATTTGCTATGGCAAATCCTACACCTGAGATAATGCCTGATGAAGCAAGAAAGGGTGGAGCAAGAATAATTGCAACAGGTCGTTCTGATTTCCCTAACCAGATAAATAACGTGCTTGTATTCCCGGGAATATTCAGAGGAGCTCTTGATGCCCGTGCAACAGATATAACAGAAGATATGAAGGTTGCAGCCGCAAAGGCTATCGCATCCATCGTAAAAGATGACGAGCTTAATGAAGAATATATTATCCCTGATGCCTTTAATAAGGAAGTTGCGAAGGCAGTAGCAGATGCAGTTGCCGAATGCGCAAGAAAATCAGGGGTTACAAAATAAGTATAGTTGATTTTTTAGAAAACGTGTATTGCACGACGGGGTGCTGACTAAGTGAAAAGTCAGGTACTTTGAATCCGTCGGTACTTAGCGAGTTGGAACAACGAGCTTAGTACCGCTACGTGATGAGAGTAGCGCAAGCGTGCCTGACGATTACTTGGTCAGTAACCTGTCGTGCAAAAAAAGGATAATGAAAGGAACAGCGTATGAACGAAAAACTTCAGGCAGTTTGTGATGAAGTAAATACAGTAATAAAGGGTAAGGAAGATGTAGTGCGAAAGGTGCTCGGTGCCGTTATAGCAGGCGGTCACATTCTTATGGAAGATATTCCGGGAGTGGGAAAAACCACTCTTGCCACAACCTTCGCAAAGAGCATGTCGCTTAATTATAAGAGAGTACAGTTTACGCCTGATGTACTGCCGAGTGATATACTCGGATTTTCCATGTACAATTCACAGACAAAGGATTTTGAGTACAGAGAGGGTTCTGTTTTCTGCAATCTCTTTCTTGCTGATGAGATAAACAGAACCTCGCCTAAAACACAGTCGGCGCTTCTTGAGGTTATGGAGGAGCATACTGCTACGGTTGATGGTGTTACAAGAAGATTGCCGGATCCGTTTATAGTTATTGCTACCGAAAATCCGTATGGTTCATCGGGTACGCAGATGCTTCCGGAATCCCAGCTTGACAGATTTATGGTTTGTCTTTCAATGGGATATCCGGCCCATGAGGATGCTGTTAAGATTCTTAAAGGAAATGCATCACATCCGATAGATAATGTCAGAGAGATAATCAGTGTTGACGAGCTTATAGCTTTGAGAAAAGCTGCCAATGATATGTTTATAAGAGATGAAATATATGAATATATAGTAAATATCGTTGAAGCGACAAGAATCAATGAAATGTTTTCCATGGGAGCAAGCCCGAGAGGAACCATAGCAATGCTTAGAATGGCAAAGGCTATGGCGGTTTTGGACGGAAGAGATTATGTGACTGCTTTTGATGTACAAAGCATTACTAAAGATACTTTGGGACACAGAGTCAAGCTTTCCGCAAAAAGTAAAGCGATGGGCTATAATATGGATGCTGCCATAAGGCAGCTGCTTATGACTATTCCGGCACCGAGAAATTAAAGGCGTGCCGGAAAATAATTAAAACAGGATGCGGAATTTATGGAGAGTATAATAAGATTAATCATATATACGATTTTACTTGGTATAAACGGTATTATGTATTATTTCTTACACAGTCATTTTTATTTCATGCTTATGGTAATTATGATTGTGTCTCCTTTTGCGTCCATAATTATGGCTTTCATTTTAAGAAAATTCGTGCAAATAGAAATCAGTGCCGCCATAAACAGTACAGGCAAAGAATATGCAAAACAAAATGACAGGGCTTATTTTTTTGTTAAGCTTTTAAATAAAACACCGTTCATATCACTTGATACTGTAGTTTACATGAATATAAAAAATACTTTTTTCGGTACAGGCGGAAATCATAAAATGTCTATGCCAATCAGAATGTTATCGGAAAATAAAGTAGAGTTTCCGATTGTTGCAACTCTTCCGGGCATAGTACAGGTCAGTATTGAAAAGATAAGCATAAAGGACCTTATGGGTTTTGTTAAATTTAATAAGAAGGTGTCTGCGGAATCGGAGATTACCATAATGCCTGAGATAATAGGTGAATATAATTATGACAAAGTTTCACTTGAACAAGGTTCGTTGGAGAGCGAAGAAAGCTCAAAAAAAGGAAATGATTTTTCGGATGTTCAGGAAATAAGAGAATATATTCCGGGAGATAAGCTTATGAGTATTCATTGGAAGCTTTCGGCAAAGAGAGACATTCTTATGGTTAAGGACAGAGCAAGTATGTCGGACAGACAGCTTGTGGTGCTTGTCGAGCTTGTAAAAAACACTTCCGCTCAGCTTAATATGATACTTACTTCCGCATATACTCTTGTTAATCAGATTGTAAATGACGGAACAACGATAAGGCTTATGTTCTGGAGTACGGAAAGATATGAGTATGAAACAACCAGAATAGATTACAAAGCGGATCTGGATAATGCATTTGAAAAAATATATTATGAGAAAACATATACGGACATGGAGGAGGGCGCATCGCATATGTCGTCCGTTCATCCGGAAATTAAATCATATCTTTTGATAACCTCCGACGGAAATAATTGTCTGATGAATATCAGGGAGAATGGATAATGGCAAAGAAAAAAAAGAAGGATAATAATTCCATAGAGCTTTGCGAAGGCGTCGTTCTATGTGAAGATTTCTTTGAACAAAAGGAAAAGAGGATACTTACTCTTTTGCTTAAAGGTTTCATAGTATATCTTCTTTCAATGGGAACGATCGGCTTTTATTTGTCTGCAATAAAAGCCGAGTATAATGTAATACTTTGCCATGCGGTTGTTTTTTCTTTTGCTGTTTTATGCTCTATGCTATACTACAGACTGCTTACGGAAAATCTCGGATATCTATTCCTTTTTTTGCTGTTTGCCGGTTTGGTATATTTGTTCAGAATTTATATAAACAGTGGATTTTATGCAATAGTAAATATTTCCGTCAGAAATGCGGCGGAGTATTTTGACATAGACATACAAAGACTTTATACGGAGCGTATTGAAGACAGATATTTAACGATAACAATGGTTTCACTATTTATAGGTCTTGTTCTGGATATTCTGTTAAATGTATATATATCACGTCGAATGCAATATGCAACAGCGATGTTCATAGTTATGTTCTTTAATGTCATACCGCTTTATATGGTTCTTGAACCTGATTTTTTGTATGCACTTATGATTCTTGCAGGAATATCCATGGCGTACGTTATAAAAGTCAGCAGACATTACAGTCCTCAGGTTTCGGTAAAAAGAAGTAATTCCAAGTTTATTGTCAGGGGGAAAAAGAAAAAAGAGTTTTTTTACAACTATGATATAAAAGCACTTTCGCAGGCGGCACTTGTAACATTTATATTTGTTGCCAGTGTGGTTTCGCTTGTAAGCTCGATAAAACCTAAAGAGAATTTTAACGTAGGTTATAAACAAAATAAATACAAAGAGCTTTCAATGGCAGCTGTAAGCATACTTCTTACAGATGGTTTGGAGGGCTTTTTCCGCTTTGGTCAGGATAAGGGAGGTATGAACAGCGGTAAGCTTGGTGCGGTATCAACGGTGCGTCTGGATTATCAAACCGATCTTATGATTAAATTTACACCGTATTCTTATGATACTCTTTATCTGAAGAGCTTTGTCGGAGAAAGCTATAATCCTTATGAAAATTATTGGACAAACATAAAGTATTATGAGGGTGAAAAGGAAGACTTTGCGTCTGACACTTATACCTGTCCTGAGGCAGAGGCATTAAAGAAAAGCTATGAAGATGGTAATCCGACATCGGCAGCAGGTATTATAAGCATAAGAAATATTGACGGTGACAGAAACGGTTTTTATGTGCCGTATTACATGGGAGAGGTAACGGACTATAATGATAACGGCTTTATAAGTGAAAGATTCTATCCGAGACTTGATGGTAATGATACGGTTGTGGATGAAACACTATATACAGGTGCACCTTGTACCGAAAGGGATTTGGAGGTTCCTGAGGCAAATGTTGAAGCGATAGAAAGCTTTATCCAAAACTTTGATCATTCCGGAAGTGACGAGGAGATAATAAAAAATCTTGTGGATTATTATCAGGAGAATATTCCTTATACGATTAAGCCGGGAAAGACACCTAAGAAAAGGGATTTTGTAAATTATTTCCTTACGGATAATAAAAAAGGATATTGTGCACATTTTGCCTCGGCAGCAACACTCATATTGAGATATCTCGGAATACCGACAAGGTATGTGGAAGGATATGCCGTAAGTTATAATCAATTGGTGGATGCGGAGCTTGTCAGTGATAAAAAATATTCGGATTATTACAGCGGATATTCGGAGCTTGGTGAAACAGCACTTCTTCAGGTGAATGCGACGGATGCGGACGCACATGCATGGATAGAGGTATATATTGAGGGGAAAGGCTGGTACCCTGTTGAGGTAACACCTTCAGGCGATGAAGAGGATGTGGAAGATTTCTGGGATATGTTTTCTGATATGGCCGGCGATGATGATGATTCGGATGGAGGAGTTTTAAACGGAGGTAATATTAAAATATCCGATAGTCTCGTAAGAGGTATAATATATGCAATAGTAGGAATTATTGCGGGTGCATTGATTATCCTTATGGGAATAAGAATTGTCATTTGGCTTATTCTATTAATAAAATTTATCAAAGCCGGATTAAACGATAAGCTTATTATAAGATATTCGAATTATTGCAGGCGTAAGCGGAAATTCGATAAATCATTTAAAACAAAAATAAACTATTCGGAGCAGATAACATATATATTTAATAAGAAAAAGGAAAAGCTTATGAAAAAAACTCCGGAGAGGGCAGCACAATTCGAAAAGTTTTTCGATACGGAGAGAATAACGGATATTATTGACAGAGCGGGCTTTTCGGATAAGGAAATTCTTAAGGAAGAATATGATTATGTATGTAAAGCCCTGTTTTAATAATATTTCTACATTAATCTTTATGGTTGAACAAAAAAAGTATTAGTGTTATTATATTTTTTTGGTAAAGGGATTGAAATGCGAAGAAGAAAATTTGAAAAGCTTTTATGCAAGAATACATTTGCCCTTGCCGTACCTGCTGTTTTTGTACTTATGGTGCTTCTTATTATGTTTATGAGATATCCCATACTGGAACAGACAAGGCTTATAAGCCTGGAAAATGAAGAGCTGTATACAAAGGTATCGGAATTGTATAAAATGGGAGATACCAATGTAAGGATTTCGGCTGATAAGCTTACATATGCAGGATTTGACTATCTGGTCAACGGAAAGGTCAAAGGGGCGTATTATTATCAATTAAATGACGATAAGATTATGTTTTATATTATTGAAACAAAAAATCCGACGATGACAATTGATAAAAAAACTATAAAAGCCAAAATAGTTAAGGATAACATTTCAACTGAATATATGATCAATCAGCTTACTGAAGCTGCAGGTTTCGACGAGCAGTTAAAGGATGATTTTTTCAGCGAGTATATAATAAGCGAATGTGATTATCCGGTTACGTATATTGTCATGCTGTATATTTTGTTCGCATCGCCGATAGTTATAAGCGTTCTGGTTCTTGCTTATACTTTTTTGATTTGTATTAATCCGGCTCTTCACGGACAGGCAAAACAACTTTCGGCATATGGTGAAACCGGAGCGATAATTGAAGAATTAAATCTTCAGCTTGCAAATCATTTGGTGCACAGACTTAATAATATCTATATCACGGAAGATTATCTTGTTGTAAGCTACCTTATGAAAACGGATGTAATCAAGCTTGATAAGATCAAGGAAATAGAAAAGGCTGAAGTTGAAAAATATATATCACCATGGAAAAAACAAACAGTTTATAAACTCAGGTTTTGCACTGATATAAAAAAGGAGTATGAGCTTGAGTTGAGAAACGAGGATACACTTAATGACATAATTGATTATGTAAGTGTAATGTGCTAAGAAATTTTTGAAAGTGAGGAAGTATATAAGATGAAAGAGATGTTAAGTAAGATTAAGGAGCAGACTCTTGCCAAAATCGAGCAGGCTAAGGAAGCGGCGGCTATAAATGATATCAAGGTTGCCATACTCGGTAAAAAGGGTGAGCTTACTCAGGTGTTAAAGGGTATGAAGGATGTTGCACCGGAGGACAGACCTAAGGTTGGCCAGATGGTAAATGAAGTAAGAGCTGATATAGAAGAAAAGCTTGAAGCAAAGCTTAAGGAAATTAATAAGGCTGTAAGAGCCGAAAAAATGAAGCGTGAAACCATAGATGTAACGCTTCCGGGAGTTAAAAAAATTGACGGCCACAGACATCCGAATCAGACAGCACTTGAGGACCTTGAGAGAGTATTTATCGGCATGGGTTATGAGGTCGTTTCGGGCCCTGAAATCGAATATGATAAGTACAACTTTGAGTTGCTTAACATACCTGCTAATCACCCTGCAAAGGATGAGCAGGATACATTTTATATTACAAAGGATATACTTCTTCGTACACAGACATCACCGGTTCAGGCAAGAATTATGGAAAAGGGAGAGCTCCCTATAAGAATTCTTTCGCCGGGAAGAGTATTCCGTTCGGATGAGGTGGATGCAACACATTCACCATCCTTCCACCAGGTAGAGGGTCTTGTTATAGATAAAAACATAACAATGGCAGACCTTAAAGGAACTCTTGATCAGTGGGCTAAAGAGTTCTTTGGACCAAACACAAAGACTAAATTCAGACCGCATCATTTTCCGTTTACAGAGCCTTCGGCAGAGGTTGATATAACCTGCTTCAAGTGCGGCGGCAAGGGTTGTCGTGTATGTAAGGGTAGTGGTTGGATAGAGATACTTGGTTGCGGTATGGTACATCCTCACGTACTTGAAATGTGTGGCATTGACCCTGAGGTATATTCGGGCTTTGCTTTTGGTATCGGACTTGAGAGAATAACATTGCTTAAGTATGAAATAGACGACATGAGACTTCTTTATGAAAATGATATGAGATTTTTACAGCAGTGGTAAAACAGTCGGGTTTAAATAGATTTTAAGAAAGTTGAGGAGATAGATAAGATGAATACACCGATTTCATGGATAAAGGCATATGTGCCTGATTTGGATGTTGATATAGAGACATTTGTCAATAAGATGACCCTTTCGGGTTCTCATGTTGAAAATTATGTAAAGAAAGATAAGAACTTAGAGAAGATAGTAGTAGGAAAGATTGAAAGTATAGAGAAGCACCCTGATGCAGATAAGCTTGTTGTTTGTCAGGTAAATATCGGTTCTGAAAGTATTCAGATAGTAACCGGTGCAAAAAATGTTAAAGAGGGAGACCTTATACCTCTTGTACTTGATGGTGGAAAAGTTGCTGCCGCACATGGAGATGATAACGAATATCCGGACGGTATTAAAATTAAAAAGGGTAAGCTTCGCGGAGTTGAAAGTAATGGTATGATGTGCGGTATTGAAGAACTTGGTTCTTCAAGAGACTTTTATCCGGAGGCACCTGAGGACGGAGTTTATGTATTTCCTGAGGAGTCGGGGGTTAAGCCGGGGGATGATGCCGTAGCGGCACTCGGACTAAATGATGCTGTTGTTGAATATGAGATTACTTCAAACAGAGTTGACTGCTTCTCTATGATAGGTATGGCAAGAGAGGTTGCAGCAACATTTAATAAAAAATTCATACCACCTGTTGTAACCGTTAAGGGGTCGGGCGGTGATGTGAACGATTATATCTCTGTTGAGGTAAAGGATACTGATCTTTGTCCAAGATATGTGGCAAGAGTTGTAAAAAATATCAAGATAGGACCGTCACCTAAGTGGATGAGAGAAAGACTTGCCGCTCAGGGAATTCGTTCCATAAATAACCTTGTAGATATTACAAACTATGTTATGGAAGAGTTTGGACAGCCTATGCATGCTTTTGATCTTGATACTATTGCAGGCCATAAGATAATTGTTAAACGTGCAAATGATGGTGATAAATTTACTACGCTTGACGGACAGGAAAGAACACTTGATAAAGATGTGCTTATGATTTGTGACGGAGAAAAAGAGGTTGCTATCGCAGGTATTATGGGTGGTGAAAACTCAATGGTTACCGATGATATTAAGACTCTTCTTTTTGAGGCAGCATGCTTTGACGGAACAAATATAAGACTTTCGACCAAGAGAATAGGTCTTTCTACTGATGCATCTGCCAAGTTTGTTAAGGGACTTGATCCTAATCTTGCACTTGAGGCAATTAACAGAGCATGTCAGCTTATTGAAGAGCTTGGTTGCGGTGAGGTTGTTGACGGTGTGGTTGATGTATATGCAAATCCGGTATCGGAAAAGAAACTTCCGTTTGAACCTGAGAAGATGAATAAACTTCTCGGTACGGATATATCAAAGGAGGATATGCTTGAGTACTTTGGAAGACTTGAACTTAAGTATGATTCTGCTACTAACATGATTACAATTCCTACATTCAGACAGGATTTGAATTGCATGGCAGATCTTGCGGAAGAGGTAGCAAGATTTTACGGATATGACAATATACCTACAACGCTTCCTCATGGTGAGGCTACTGCAGGTAAGAAGTCATATGCGGAAAGAATAAATGATATAGTAAGAACTATTTGCGAGGGTAATGGCTTTTCGGGAGCGATGTGCTATTCATTTGAAAGTCCTAAGGTATTTGATAAGCTTATTTTACCTGAGGATTCGGTTTACAGAAATGCAATAGAGATATCAAATCCTCTCGGTGAGGATTACTCTATTATGAGAACTCTTCCTTTAAACGGACTTTTAACTTCGCTTTCAACAAATTATAACAGAAGAAATAAAGAAGCAAGATTATATGAGCTTGCAAATGTATATATACCTAAGGCACTTCCACTTACCGAGCTTCCTGATGAGAAGATGAAGCTTTGTATGGGTATGTACGGTTCAGGAGATTTCTTTAACCTTAAAGGTGTTATAGAAGAACTTACCGAGAAGCTTGGATTCGGTAAGGACTTAAGCTATGAACCTTCAACAGATGAGCCTTTCTTACATCCGGGAAGACAGGCACTTATCAAGAAGGGAAAAATGACAGTCGGATATATAGGACAGCTTCATCCGGAAGTAGCCGATAATTATGATATAAAGGCAGAGGTATATCTTGCTGTTCTTGATATGGAAACTGTAACCATGCTTTCAAACTTTGACAGAAAGTATGAAGGTATAGCCAAGTTCCCGGGAATGACCAGAGATCTTGCACTTGTTGTTGATAAGAGTATATTTGTAGGTGAAATCGAAAAGGTAATAAAGAAATGCGGCGGAAAGCTTCTTGAATCCTATAAGCTTTTTGATGTATATGAAGGAGAACAGGTTGCTGCCGGAAAGAAGTCGGTAGCTTATACCATGACCTTCAGAGCAAAGGACAGAACTCTTGAGGACAAGGAAGTAACCGAAATAATTGATAAACTTCTTGCCGAGCTTGGTAAGATGAATATTGAAATAAGAGCATAATCCTTTTGAAATAATGGCTCATTTAGTACGTGTTTTGATTATTCGGAGGATTTAGCTTTGAAACTTAGTGATTTTTATTATGACCTTCCCGAGGAACTTATCGCACAGGATCCGCTTTTAAAAAGAAGCGATTCAAGGCTTATGGTTATAAATCGTGAAAGCGGCGATATTGAGCATAAGCATTTTACTGATGTGATAAATTATCTTGATGAAGGTGATTGTCTGGTTATAAATGATACAAAGGTTATACCTGCAAGACTTATAGGCGTTAAAGAAGATACAGGTGCTTCCATAGAGGTTCTTTTATTAAAACGTAAAGATGATAAAACCTGGGAAACACTTGTTAAGCCCGGCAAGAAAGCAAGGGTCGGTGCAAGGATTTCTTTCGGAGACGGAAAACTTATCGGTGAGGTAACGGATATCGTCGAGGAAGGAAACAGACTTGTAAGGTTTACTTATGACGGTATATTTGAAGAGGTTCTGGATGAACTGGGACAGATGCCTCTTCCTCCTTATATAACTCATAAGCTCGAAGATAAAAACAGATACCAGACCGTATATGCAAAGCATGACGGATCTGCGGCCGCACCTACGGCAGGTCTTCATTTTACAAATGAGCTCCTTTCGGATATCGAAAAGAAGGGTATAAAAATAGCACGGGTTACCTTACATGTCGGTCTGGGAACATTCAGACCTGTCAAGGTTGATAACATAACCGACCATCATATGCACAGCGAATTTTATGTAATAGATGAAAATGCTGCTGAAATAATAAATGAAACAAAGAAGAACGGTGGAAAGGTTGTATCTGTCGGAACAACAAGTACGAGAACACTTGAAACCGCAGCGGATGAAAACGGTATGATAAAGGCTTGCAGCGGCTGGACTGATATATTCATATATCCGGGATATAAATTCAAATGCGTAGACAGACTTATAACAAACTTCCATCTTCCGGAATCAACATTACTTATGCTTGTCTCTGCTCTCTATAACAGAGAGAAAATACTTGAAGCATATAAAATCGCGGTTGAAGAAAAATACAGATTTTTTTCGTTTGGTGATGCGATGATTTTATTATAATTATTATATGTAGGTTGTAAGGATATACAGGTATATAAGCAGGTACTCTGGAAACGCCGGTACTTAGCGAGGTTTTTCGAGCTTAGTACCGTTGCGTTGGAGGGTAGCGCAAGCGTGCCTGCGATATATCTGTATATTCTTACAACCGTATAGAAAGAAAGGAGGAAAAATATGAAAACATTTAAAAAAGGATTGAATATGCTTTCATATAACTTTTCCTCCATTATTTTATTTGAAGTGATATACAAGCTTATATCGGCTGTAATACTTGTGCCTGCGCTTTATGCATCAATCAATATGTCCATAAAGCTTGCGGGCATTAATTTTCTTTCTATAAGAACACTTAAAAAATATCTTTTTTCACCGACCACATATGTAGCCATTCTTATTATGCTTGTTATTTTGGCGGTTTATTTTTTAATTAACATATCTGCTATCGTATATGCCATGGAGGCATCTCACAGAGAGATAAAAATAAATGCACTTCACATACTGGTTAAGGCGACGGTAAATGCATTAAGACTGCTTCGTCCAAAAAATCTTTTGGTCATGCTGGATGTAATATTTGTGCTTCCTTTGGTTTATGCCTCTATAATCTTTTCATCCATATATGAATTAAAGGTTCCTACATTATTTTATGATTTCATAGAAAAAAACAGACAATCCTTTATTATGATCTGCATAGCATATCTTTTGATGTGCATTTTGGCTATGTTTAAGCTTTTGACTATTAATTTTTACGGAATATACAGAACGGATTATAAGACATCGGCTGATTTGAGCCGTAAAACCATTAAAAAGCATTTTATTAAGATAATCGGTGGAGTTATTGTTTTCAACATATTTATTGCACTTGTAATGATACTTCTTGAAGGTCTTATGGCATCGGGATTTGCATTTGTATTTTCCAGAATTCTTTCGTATAAGCGAATGCGATTCATGTTCAGTTCTGCCGTAAATATTTTGATACTTGCAGTTTATATGCTTTTTGTGGTTATATCGACGCCCCTTATTTATTCATATATCTGTGCATGCTTTTATAACATTGAAGGAGATCCGTTTTATGATGAATACAGAAAATTTAAAATAACAAGAGAAGATAAGTACAGAAAAAGAATTAAAAAAGACGGTCTTTATAATAAATATGTTGTAAGAAATAAAATGAGAAACAGAATTACAACAATTGCAATTATAATTGCATGTATCGTAATTAACGGAGTTTATGTATATCTCAGTGTCAGCAACAAGATAAGTCTGAATGTGGCTTATGCAAACGGTGCTTATGTTTGTGCTCACAGAGGAGACTCACATAATGCACCGGAAAATACCATGTCTGCCTTCAGACTTGCAGTAGAAAATCAGGCGGATTCAATTGAGCTTGATGTGCGTCAGACAAAGGACGGAGAATACATCATAATTCATGACGAGAGTCTTAAACGTACTACGGGAGTTGATAAAAAGGTAGGAGAGGTTACACTTGAATATATAGAATCACTGGATGCGGGAAGCAAGTTTTCGGATGAATTTACAGGCGAAAAAATACCTACATTAAGAGAAACGTTGGAGTATTGTAAGGGAGAAGACATACCTTTGAATGTCGAATTAAAGCCTGCAAATACGGATAAAGAAGACTATGTGCAGGGAATCATAGATTTGCTTGAAGAATACGATTACATCAAGGATTGTGTGGTCGCATGCTCTGATTATGGCGTATTAAAAAAGGTAAAAGAAATAAATCCTGATATAGAAACCGTATATATAATGTATGTGGCATACGGAGATATAGGAGATATGGAATATGCGGATATCTTCAGCGTTCAGCACAGCTTTATCACTATGAGACTTGTAAGAAATGTTCATAAGTATGGTAAGAAGATATATGCCTGGACCGTGGACAGAGAAAGCAGAATATCCGATCTTATACTTTTGGATGTAGATGTGATAGTTACAAATAATCCTTATAAAACGAAGGACATAATCTACAATGCAAATGACAGTCTTTTGTCAGACTGGTTCAGGCGAATGCTTAAGGAATATTAAGCTTAATTTAAAAGCATTTGCTCTTTGATATAAACATAAATATTACGGCTTGTTGAGGCATTGTAATGGAGACCGTCGCGTGAAGTATAACCGACGGTCTTTAAGTATGAATTGACATCAATTATTTTTATTCCCGAACCGACTAAATCGCCCTGAATAGTAATATTAAAGTTATCTATATCTTCATTGGTTATGGAATATCCATTTTCTGCACATAATTCATCATCTACCGGATTTATAAGCATATAATAAACTTGGGCATCGGTTCTGTCAGCAAGGTCAAATAATAATTCTTTATATTTGCCTGTACCCGAAAGGACGTCATTTACACCGAGTCCGATAACTATTTTGGTATCGGCATCGGCAAGACTTACTATTTCATCCATATGATTTGATAAAAATCTGTAGCCTACGCCGTTTTCACAAATAAACGTGTCATCATCTTCGGCATAGGATTCCATTTGGACATAGCGTGAGTCGCCGACAAAAATATATGTTTCGCCCTCGTTGGTTTTCTTGACCGGCTGCATATGTATGTTTGCAGCTTCGGTAACAGCCTCGGTAGTTTTTTTCTGTTCGGTGGTTTCAGTGGTTTCGGTAGTTTCAGTGGTTTCGGTAGTCTCAGTTGTCTCGGTGGTACTGAGAACTTCGGTAGTTGTTTCTTCCATGGTTTCTGTGACCTCTGTTTCTGTTTCTTTTTCAGTGACGGAAATTTCCGTAGTTGTAGCTGTATTGTTGGTTAACGCATTATTTCTGTCGCCCTTGTGTTTATCTGAGATAAGCGTTATGGTTACATGAAATGCTATAAAGAAAACAACAATTAAAAAGCAAATTCTTGTAAAATGTTTCATAAATATACTCCAAATAAATATTATAATTAATAATGTAATTCTAAAAAACAGTTTAATCATTATAATATATTTAAAAAAAACATGCAAGGGTACAATTATTAGTCTGAAAGGAACCTTTGAAAAATGGTTAAGGATATGTTTATTGGGAGGATTATGAGTTTTTTCTTGATATAAATTTGCAGATGATATAAAATTAAAGGGTATGACGTGAAAATGACTGATGAGGTTGAAAAGTAATGATTATTAAAAGAGCAAAGGGCTTATCGGGAGAGGTAAGCATACCGGGTGATAAATCCATATCACACAGAAGTATTATGCTGGGGTCACTTGCAAAAGGTGATACCGAGGTTTACGGATTTTTGCAGGGAGCGGATTGTCTTTCTTCCATAAGATGCTTTTCTCAAATGGGAATAGATATTGAAAATGACGGAAATAAAGTTGTAATCCACGGAAAGGGTTTGCATGGACTGTCAAAGCCTTCCGATGAACTTGATGTCGGAAACAGTGGAACGACCATAAGACTTATGTCAGGCATACTTGCGGCACAGAATTTTTCGGTAAGTGCAACAGGTGATGCGTCCATAAGAAAAAGACCTATGGAAAGAGTTATGAAACCTCTTCGCATGATGGGAGCAGATATAAAGAGTATTAATGATAACGGCTGTGCACCTCTTATGATAAATGGTTCAAAATTAAGAGGGATAAATTATGACTCGCCGGTTGCATCTGCACAGGTAAAATCATCCATTCTTCTTGCCGGTCTTTATGCAGAGGGTGAAACTTCTGTAACAGAGCCGTATGTAAGCAGAAATCATACAGAGCTTATGCTGAAAGATTTTGGTTCAAATATTGTGGTGAATGGTAAAACTGCAACAGTTAATCCGGTGGAAGAATTATATGCAAAACGTATTGATGTACCGGGTGATATCTCCTCGGCAGCATATTTTATAGCTGCAGGTCTTATTACGGATAATTCTCAGCTTACGATAAAAAATGTAGGAATCAATCCTACAAGAGACGGAATGATTGAGGTATGCCGCATGATGGGTGCGGACATAAAAATCGAAGAAATAGATAATGGTTCAGCTGAGCCGACGGCAGACATAACAGTGAAGACTTCGTCACTTAAGGGCTGTACGATAGGCGGAGAACTTATACCGAGACTTATAGACGAGATACCTGCCATAGCCGTTATGGCATGCTTTGCCGAAGGACAGACTGTCATAAAAGATGCGGCAGAGCTTAAGGTTAAGGAAACCAACAGAATTGATACTATAGTTAATAATCTAAAAGCTATGGGTGCTGACGTAATTGCAACAGATGACGGTATGATTATAAACGGAGGAAAGGCACTTCACGGTGCCATAATCGACAGCAAACTTGATCACAGAATAGCTATGAGTTTTGCCGTTGCGGGACTTAATGCCGATGGTGAAACCGAAATACTTGGAAGTGAATGTGTTGACATTTCATTTCCGGGATTTTATGATTTATTAAATATTATCATCGTTAAATGATGAAAATATATAAAGAGCTATGGAATTAATGTAGATTTACAAGATGTTTAAAGGGAGACGGCATCGACACGAATATACATTGATGAAGGAGTAATAACAAAAATGGCAAAAAATTTATTTGACCTAACAGACAGAGTAGCGATTGTAACCGGTTGTTCAACAGGACTCGGAGTACAGATGGCAAAAGCGCTTGCAAATGAGGGTTGCAACATAGTGGCTGTAGCAAGACGTCAGAATCTTCTTGATGAAGTGTGTGCAGAGCTTGAAAAAGAGTACGGAGTTAAGACTCTTGCATACAAATGCGACATAACCGTAACTGAGGAAGTTGATGCATGTGTAGATGCGGTTCTTTCTAAGTTCGGACGTGTTGATATTCTTATCAATAATGCCGGAACCGGAGCTGTAGCACCTGCAGAAGATATAACCGATGATCAGTTATTTAACGAGCTTAATATAGACCTTGGAGGAACATTTAAGTTCGCTCGTGCATGTGCAAAGAAAGCTATGATACCTGCCAAGTTCGGACGTATCATAAATATAGCATCCATGTACGGCCTTGTTGGAAACAAGGTAGCACCTGCTTCGCCATACCATGCAGCCAAGGGTGGTGTAGTTAACCTTACCAGAGCTCTTGCATCCGAGTGGGGCAAATACGGAATCACGGTTAATACAATTTGTCCGGGATATTTCTATTCACCACTTACCAAGGAAACTCTTGACAGTGAATTCTTCCAGGCAAACGCAAGAACCATGATACCTATGGAAAGATACGGAAATGATGGTGAGCTTGATACAACAGCAGTATTCCTTGCATCACCTGCAACTACCTACGTAACCGGAGTAGCCCTCCCGGTAGATGGTGGATACACGTGCATGTAGCGAGTGCAAGTAGGGAACCAAGCAGCCGCGAAGCGGATATTTGAGTTCCCTTGCACTCGCTAACGAGCAAACCGTCTGCGAAGCAGACAGATGAGTGCCGCAGGCACGAGTTTGCGAGTTAATGTAATAATAGAAGAAAAACAAGCGCCTGCAAAGCAGGCGCTTGTTTTTTCTTGAAAAAAACCACATATATTGATATAATTTAAAGTACTTGATTAAAGCATAAATTCAATGTAAAAGGGGTGTACATATGAATAATAAGCAGTCTACAGGTATAAGCCTGCGTAATAAAATGGTTTTGATTATGCTTCCGGTAGTTATTATCTGTAATATGGTTACAATTTTCTTTACGGTTAAGCAAACAGGTAAGATAATGGAAAAGGAAGTCAGAGATCAAATGATGGTTCTTTCCGATTCCGTAGATTTTGAGATATCCGCTGAACTTGCAAGAGTAAAGGGTATTCTTGAAAATGTCAAAATTTCCGTTGAACGTTCATGTGACAATTCAGATGAAATCATTAAGTATATTTACAGCATAGCAGATGCATACCTTGATATTATTCCGTTTGGAGTATATGCAGGTCTTGAAGAAGATATTTATATTGATAAGATGTGGCAGCCTGAACCGGGTGACGGTTGGGTAATGAAGGAACGTCCGTGGTATATTGACGGACTAAAAGCCGATTCGGTTGAATACGGTGAAATGTATCTTGATGCCAATACCAATCAATATATTATTTCCGCATTTTCAAATATAAAAAATGAAGATGGAGAAATCATCGGTGTGGTTTGTGCTGATGTTGATATCGAAGCCGTTAATCAGATAATGATAAGTAAATCGATTTACGATAACGGATATGTATACGGTGTTGATAAAATCACAGGAATGATTCTTTCAAATAAAAAATATCCTGAACAAAACGGTCAGCTTATAACTGATTTGGATGATGGTTTAAGCAAAAAAGTATCTGACATGATAGACAGCGAACAATATGCTAAGGTTACGCGTTACAATAATAAGTTTGTACTTATTAATGAAGTACCTAATACTAATTTTATTACTGTTTGTATAGCTGAAAAGAGTGATGTTGAGTCTGCTACGAAGTCGTTACAGTGGATTACTTTTACATTTGCCATTATCGGTTCATTTGTGATTTGCCTTATAATTTATTTGGCTCTTAGACATTTCCTTAATCCTATGAAACAGATTACGGGTGTTATAGATAAGATGCATCAATTGGATCTTACCGAGAGATCTGTACATTCGTCAAATGATGAGTTTGGAACTATATCGACCAAGATAAATCAGTTTGCCGATAATCTCCATGATGTACTTAATGATGTAAAGGGCGCCGTAAATAATGTAGACAAAAAGGCGGATACAAATGCTGCCGTGGCATCCCATCTTAGCGGGCTTGCAACAAAACAGGATGATTCCGTTCAAAAGCTTCAGCAAACCATATCCGGAATGTCCGAAGCCATAGGCGGAATAGCGGAAAATGCAAATACTCTTACTTATGAGATTGAAAATGCCAATACAGCAACCGAAGAGGTAGAGCAGCTTGTCGCTGAAACGGTAAAATATGTATCAGATGGTCATAATGATATGGATAGCATGACTGAAACCATGACGGAAATATCCGAATTATCTGTCGGACTTCAGGAGGCTGTTCATAATATGAGCCAGGGTCTGAACGGCATAAATGCCATGGTAAATGTTATAAATGAAATAGCCGAACAGACAAACCTTTTATCACTTAATGCATCAATTGAAGCTGCAAGAGCAGGTGAATCCGGAAGCGGATTTGCTGTTGTTGCAAGTGAGATCGGTACGCTTGCCCAAAACAGTTCCAATTCGGTATCTGATATAGTAAATATAACAAATGAGCTTGAAAACCTTGTAATTGCCGTAATTGAAGCAACGGACAGCAGTATAGAAAAAATCAATTCCAGTAACGCAACGGTTAATAGGACAAATGAAACGTTCAGGAAGATTCAAAGCAGTATGGATGAAATTCAAAGTTCAATCAAAACTGTAGTAACAGCTGTCGAAAAGATTGAGGATGTTGCCGGCGATATGGCATCAAGAACCGAAGAACAAAATGCTTGCACTTTAAGCATTCTTGAGGATTGTGATGAAATGCTCAATATAGCGGTTGAGTTTGAATCTAAGGGCAAGGAAATGCTCAGCTCAAGTCAGGAATTAAAATCTCTTTCACAAAATCTTGATAATACGGTAGAACAATTTAAACTCTAAATTAATGAGCATATATAATAAAGGGTTGAGGAGAAATCAAAGACGGTTTCTCCTTGATTCGTTTTTTGCTTCCAATTATCAATTGACATAAAGTATATTGAAGTATATAAATTATATAGAAGTATATAAGAAAATAAAGGGTATATAAAAGTGTAAAAAAATATGGAAAAAATTTCCATAAAAATAATAATATTATACGTATATTAAATATAAGCAAAAAAAGGAAGGTAAATCATGGAAAACAAAAATTTGATAACACAGCAGGAAATCGAAAAAAGTAAGGGGATTATAAATAAGATCAATCAATATTATTACGGAAGAATGGTAGGACAATACAGGCTTGGCACTTCTCTTCTTATAGCTATTATGTGTAACGGACATATACTTCTTGAATCTGTTCCGGGACTTGCTAAGACTACCGCAGCCAAGACATTGACCGAAGCTATGAACGGTTCGTTTTCGAGAATTCAATGTACACCGGATCTGCTTCCGAGTGATATTATTGGAACCCAGATTTTTAATTATCAGACAAATAATTTCGAAACAAAGCTCGGACCTGTTTATGCAAACTTTGTTCTTCTTGATGAGATAAACCGTTCCAGCGCTAAGACTCAGAGTGCGATGCTCGAGGTTATGCAGGAGCATCAGACAACTATCGGAGGAACGGTATTTAAGATGCCGGAAATCTTTACGGTTATCGCTACCCAGAACCCTATAGAGCAGGAGGGTACTTATCTTCTTTCTGAGGCACAGCTTGACAGATTTATCATGAAGGAAAAAATAGATTATCCAAATCAGGAAGAAGAATTGGAGATACTTAACAGAATTGAAAATAATGTATTTGCAAAATCCGAACCTGTAGTTGCTCTGGAGGACATAAAATATCTTCAGCTTCTTGTGGAAAGAGTTTATGTTGATCCTGCGATTAAGAAATATATCATAGCAATTATTGATGCAACAAGACATCCGGAGAAGTTTATCGGAAAGGAGCTTTCGCAATATATTACTCTCGGTGCAAGTACCAGAGGAGGTATAGCTCTTATGGAGGTTGCCAAAGCGGTTGCGCTTATGAATGGAAGAAATTATGTTACGCCTGATGATGTTAAGGTACTTATCTACAGCGTTTTAAGACACAGAGTTACACTTAACTTTGCGGCTGTAGCTGATAATATAACTGAGGAAAAAATAATTAATGCAATTGTAGGAGCAATTCAAACACCATGATAGAAGATTATATCACAAAAATTAAAGCAAATGTAAGCATATATTCAACCAAGAAGACGGATAATGTTTTTGACGGTTCCTACAAGTCTGTCTATAAGGGTAACAGTATGAACTTTGAGGATTTGAGGGAATACGTGCTCGGAGACAATATAAGAGATATTGACTGGAAGGCATCTTCAAGAAGCAGAACTCTTCTTGTAAAAAGATATATTGCTGAGAAAAAACATAATATTATGCTTGTTTTTGATACGGGTAAGAAGATGCTTGCCGATACAAAAGATCTTGAAACCAAGAAAGAGGTTGCTCTTATGGCAGGCGGAACAGCGGCTTACATTGCGTGCAAAAACGGTGATTATGTCGGCTCTGTATTCAATAAAAACGGTATGATAGAATACGGACAGCTTCGTACAGGTGTTGTTAATCTTGAGAGACTTCTCACTATGTATGACAGAGCTGTATTTAATGAAGAAAGCGGAGATTTAAACAAATCACTCGGATTTATTCTAAAAAATATCAAGCGTAAGATGGTTATCTTTGTAATAACAGATGCGACAGGAATCAAAAGCATAAGCGAGAGTACGCTTAAGAAACTAAGGATTATGCATGATATTTTATTTATAAATATCAGTGATGCTGACTTTACTTCCGGAGTTTCTTATGACTTTGACAAATCCGAACATATTCCGGAGTTTTTTGCCGGAAATAAAAAGTTTATGGATTTGGAACTTAAGATAAAAAAAGAGCTCTATGAAGAAAATGAAAAGAAACTGTTAAGATATGGTGCGGTTTTTGCTGATATAGACAGCAAAGATGACGTAACCGAAAAAATTGTTGAATTATTGGAGAGGCATAAATATGCAAACACCAGGCGTTAGTACGAGCACATCGGGCGGAATAAGCGATAAAATTACAGTGGGTTTACAGGATATGTATTCATATTTGCTGTGGCCTATAATCATCCTTGTTATTATAGCACTAATCCCGCCGATAGTTATGCTTGTAAAACACATAAGAAATAAAAATAAGATAGTGACCGAGGATTATGTTGCTCCGGTTAAAGCGTTGGACATAAATTCCGCAAAACAAAAATATACCGGTCTTATTGCTTCCATCGTGGAAAAATATAACAGCGGTAAGCTTTCGGACAAGCATGCTTATCAGCAGTTAAGTAAGGTGGTAAGAAGCTTTGTATTTGATGCTACGGGAATTAAGGTTCAAAATTATACCTTGAGCGAGATTAAGACACTTAATATTCCGAAGCTTTATTATTTGGTTGACGAATGTTATGAGCCTGAGTTCTCGGAGGATAATAAAGGAAATATAGTTGAAACTTGTGAAAAGGCAAGGCAGGTAATAGTTGAATGGAATTAATGTACAGATGGGTCTTATACATCGGGATAGCTGTGCTTGTTATACTTCCTTTTATTGTCCTGAAACGTAAAAAGAATTTCAGGGACAGTATAAAGGCTGCAAATGTTTCGTATGTAAAGGACGACCCAAGATTTAAGAAAAAAACAATAATATATAAGCTTTTAAGCGTATTTGCGATGATGTGCCTTTGGGTAGCGATTGCGGTAAGCTTTGTTATGATTTCCAGACCGGTTGAGGTTAAGACTGTTTCAAAGACCTTAAGAAACAGAGATATTTTTCTTTGCCTTGATATATCTGATTCGATGGATGAGCTTAATAAAAATATTTGTGATGATTTGAAAAAGCTTGTCAAGGGATTGGACGGAGAAAGATTCGGTATAACAATTTTTTGCGGTAAAACAGTAGTTCTGGTACCGCTCACAACGGATTATGATTATGTTTTGGATGAGATAGACAAGCTTCAAAAGGCATTTGAGCAAAGCACGGATTACTGGAATTGGTATTCTGATTTTGATTATGAATTATATGAATATAAATATGCCGGAACCCTGAGCGATTACGGAAGCTCTCTTATTGGAGACGGAATAGCAGGCTGTCTTTTCGCATTTCCTGATTTGAGGGAAAAAACGGACAGAGCCAGAATTATGATTGTTTCAACCGATAATGAGGTTTACGGAGAACAGATAGTATCTGTTTCGGAAGCTACAGATCTTTGTAAAAAATATGGTGTTAAGATATTCGCACTCGGACCGGATTATGTAGTTGATGAACAGTCATTTAAAAAGGATATTGAAAAAACCGGCGGACAATTTTACAGAATAAAAAGTAAGTCGGCGGTTCAGGATGTTATAGATGCGATAAGTGTAACAGATGCATCGGATACACAGGAAATTCAGACATTTATAACGGACAAGCCGGTACTATTGTTTTATATATTGCTTATATGCACAGGTCTATATTTTATCGTAAGCAGGAAGGTTAGATTATGAAGTTAAATCCTATTATACCGATATGGGTGATGTCACTTATATGTGTATTGTTTCTTCTTCTTGGAAGAAAAGGAAAATTTAATTATATACGTCAGGTTATAATTGTTATTCTGTTGTTTGCCATAAATCTTCGGCCTATGGTGGAGGATGATAATGTTCCGACGGTACAGCAAAATGTTGATGTGCTGTTTGTAATTGACGATACCATAAGTATGCTCGCTGAGGATTATGACGGAAGCGGAAGAAGAATTGATGCGGTAAAAGAGGATTGCAAATATATTGCGGATAATCTTCCTACGGCTAGTTTCTCTGTTGTTACTTTCGGAAATATTACAGACAAGGCGATCCCTTATACCACTGACATAAATCTTTTTACGCAGGTCGTTAATTCGTTGAGCGGACAGACTAAAATTTATGCAAAGGGCACTTCATTTAATGAAACCCTGGAATTTGTAAAAAAGGATTTGGATAATGACAGGGATAATTATCAGATAGTTTTCTTTATCAGTGATGGTGAAATAACAAACAGCGAAACGCTTAAGAGTTATCCGGATTTAAATAAATATATTGATAACGGAGCTGTACTCGGATATGGAACAACTGCGGGAGGTCCGATGAAGGCTGTATCTTATTCGGGCGATGATAATGAACCGGAATATCTTTATACCTATGATGCTTCATATAATAAGGTTAAAGCTATTTCAAAAATTGATGAAAATAATTTAAAGAGCATCGCAAATGATATGGGTGTTAATTATGTTCACATGACCAAACAGGCGTATTTAAATGATACTCTTGAAGCTATAAAGAAGGATATCGAGGATCTGGAATACGGCAAGGAAGGCAAAAAGGGATACAGGGATATTTATTATTATTTTGCAATTCCTCTTTGCGTATTACTTGTTTTTGATTTTGTTTATTATAGGAGAAAGGTGAAGCTTAGATGAAAAAGAAGATTTTTTGGATTTTATATGTGTTTTATCTGGTTGTACTCGGTAAGCTTATTTTTACCTATGCCTATAATGAGCATATAAAAAATAAGGTTAGGGAGAATACCTATACCGGACATGCTGAAGCTTTGACATTTGCTAATTTTTATCAGCCTTATATCGCATATTATAATCGTGGAAATATTTTCTATAATAACGGTAATTATGATGAGGCCATAAAGGAATATAATAAAGCACTCAAATGTCATCTTCCGGATAAAAAGGAATGCTCGATCAGAATAAATCTTGCACTTTCGATAATCGGAAAGATTCCTTCCGATTATGATGCTCCCGATAAAATTGATGCGACAATAGCAACACTTAAAGAAGCAAGAGAGGTGCTTCTGCCGGATAATTGCGCCAATGATGAAGGTACGGGGCATAGCAGCGAGGCTGAAAAGTTAAAGAAGGAAATCGATGACCTGATTAAGGAACTTGAGCAAAAGAAGGAAGAACAAAGTCAGGACGACCAAAACCAGGATGATCAAAATCAGGACGATCAAAACCAGGATGACCAAAAACAGGATGATCAAAATACTACCGAGGATGAAGAAGAACAGCACATTAATGATCTCGAACAGCAATTTATAGATCAGCAGGCTGAGTCCTATGAAGAAAGAGAAGAAGAAATGCAATCTATGCAGGAATTGTATAATTATGATTTTAACTTTGACAATGACGGAATCTGGTAAGTATGGTTTGCTGCAAATTACCGGTCAAATAATGTTCTGAGGAAAAAGGGTTTTATAAGTTATAAATATAATAAAAAAGGTATTTACAACAAGATTTAATGTATCACAAAAGTTAGACCTATTACGGTGACGCTTTTTTGAGACGATACAGTTTTCGGTTTGTAAATACTTTTTTTATTTTAGGGCTTGACATATTATTTTCTTTGTATTATAGTATTATTGTACTAAGCAAGTAATACAATAATACAAAAGGATAGGAACTTGCTTAAATTCGATTATTTGGGAGGTGAGCAAATGTCATGGAAGTTTGATAACAGTTCTCCGATTTATATGCAGATTATGGAACAGATAAAAAAGATGATTGCAAGGGGAGAGCTTAATCCGGGAGACAGAGTACCGGCGGTGCGAGATATGGCTCTTACTGCGGGAGTAAATCCAAATACCATGCAAAAAGCTTTATCTGAGCTTGAGAGAGCAGGAATTCTTGTTTCTAACAGAACCGCAGGCAGATTTGTAGCGGATTTGGGAGAAAACAGCGGAAAGCTTAAAATTGATTCGGGATTCAGGCTGACCAAGAATTATGTCGATGGAATGAGAGAGCTTGGCTTTAATGATAATGAGCTTTTGGATAGTGTAAATAATTACATTAAAATGTAGTTAAAATGATTGATGAAATGATATTAGATTTTTAAGAAAAGAGGGAAAGAATATATGAGTAATCTGGTTGAGATATCTCAGGTTAAAAAGGGATATGGAATTAAGAAACAGGTTTTTACGGATTTGAATTTAAATCTTGAAAGCGGAAAGATAATCGGACTTCTCGGACCTAACGGAAGTGGTAAGACAACACTTATCAAGATGCTTGCGGGTCTTTTGAAACCTGATGCGGGAAATATAACCATAGCAGGTAAGAAAATAGGTCCGGAAACAAAGGCGGTTGTTTCTTATCTTCCTGAAAGAACTTATTTTAATGAGAGCTTAAAGATTAAAAATCTTGTAAATTTGTTTAAGGATTTTTATGCGGACTTTGATGAGGCGAGAGCTTATCACATGATGGAGCTTCTCAAGCTTGAACCGGATATGGTTTTCAAGAAGCTTTCAAAGGGTAATAAAGAGAAGATTCAGCTTATTATGGTAATGAGCAGAAAAGCAAAGCTTTATCTTTTGGATGAGCCTATTGCAGGTGTTGATCCTGCGGCAAGAGATTATATTCTTCAGACCATTATTACCAATTATGACAGTGAGGCAACTATTCTTCTTTCGACACATCTTATTTCCGATATAGAAAATATTCTTGATGATGTTGTTTTTGTAAAAGAGGGACAAATCGTTTGCCATCAGGATGCTGATGCTTTAAGAAGTCAGAGAGGTCAATCGGTTGATGAGATTTTCAGGGAGGTATTCAAATGTTAGGAAAATGTATTAAAAATGAAATAATTAACAGATATAAGCCTTTATTGCTTGTATATTCGGTATTACTTATTTACAGCCCTATTTTTTATGTTCTTGATCAGTCAAGAGATGCTATTGCTAATGAGTATGTTGCTTTGTTTGTAGGTCTCCTGCAGGTTGTTTATGGTTTTGTTGTTATATTTGCGTTACTTGCGGTTTTTCTTTATCCTTTGGTTGATTTTAGAAATCGTTTGTTTAAGGATCAGGGTTATCTTACGAATACTTTGCCGGTTAAGACTTCGACCTTGATGATAGGAAGACTTATAGTTGATATCCTGACTTATATAAGTGCAGCAATAGTTATTCCGTTTTCAATTTGTCTTGCTGCTATGGATTTTGAAATATATGATAAGCTGTTTGACGTTTTGATTGACCTGGTGGGGTATATCACCACGGATGTTTCAAATGTGCTTGTTCTTACATTGATCATTCTTGTTTTGGTAACCTTCCTTGCAGGTATGCTTCTGTCTCAATGGATGTTTAATGCAGCATATGCTTTTGGTCATTCGTTTTCAAATAATAAAAAGATTATGTCGATTGTGGGAATGATTATTTTTTACGCGGCTTTTCAGATTCTTTCGATTTTCTTCCTTGTAATTTTGAGAGATACAGGATTGCTTTCGGATTTTGAAAGTATTGAAAATTCAAAGAATTTCAGCTTTGAGATTGCCAACAGATTCTTTGCTGTGATATCTACATTCGAAGTATTGGGTGTCGCTGCACTTGTGACAATTACAGGATGGTTGACGAAGCATAAGCTTAATTTGGAGTAAAAGTTTTTGGCGTTCCTCGTGGGGGGACAGGTACAAAGGTTCCTTCTGATATGAGGGTTTCATAAGACATAAAATATATAAATAGAGGGTATTTACAACGTGCCATCAATTTGCTAAATCAGAACATTCATATTCTTGTTCTTTTACACGAAACCGAAAACTCGCTACGCTCAGACAATTCGGTTTCTGAGTAAAGAACTGCGAATCTTCATTTCTGATTTGAAGCAAATTGGGCAAATGTTGTAAATTACCCTCTATTTATATTTTATGTCAGATTTACTTTTGCTTATCAGAAGGAACCTCTGTACCTGTGGCTCAAAAACAGCACTTGCAGTGCTGCCTTGAGCCGGATTGCTTTTGGAGTGATTATGCGTTTGCAATCTATAGGGACTATGTAAGCCTCAATGAATTCTATATTGACAAAATTCTATCGGGGGGGGGTACAATGAACAATGTATTAAATATACTGTTTTATATTTTAATGTGATGAGGTTAATAGGAGGAAAATGTTAATGAGATTAAAGAAATTTGTAGCTTTGGCAATCTGCGGGGCTGTTCTTATGTCGGGAAGCGGTTTGAATTGTAATACTGTACGTGCAGAGGAAAGTGCGACAGATAGTGATGCGACATTTTCAGATAAGGCGGAAACCGATGAGCCTTCGGATATTAATGATGAGTTCGAGGAAAATGATTATCTTCTGGATGATTATATAAGGTTTTATCCTAAATTTGAATATAGTTCTTATGATCCGAGAAATCCGCATTATGGCTATGATTCGGGGTATGTTGTAACTGAAAATTGTCTTGTGAATACTGTAAAAAAAATAAAAACAGTGAAGAATGATTATAGTAAGATTGAAGTCGGTTATGATAACAGAGGAAATAGAATTTATAAAGATAATGATGGAATTTATAAAATAGTATTTAAGTATGATAATAAAGGAAATATTTTTGAGACGGAAACAAGTTATTATTATAATTCGACTAGTTATTTAAAAAAATACCAATATAATGATAACGGAGATATTACGAGCATAGTATCAGAAAAATATGATTCAGGTGTATTAACTGATACGGATACTTCAAAATTTGAATATGAATATGATAATAAAAACAAAAAGACTAAAATTATTCAAAAGGACAGTTTAGATACATATACGCATATATATACATACGATGCGAAAGGTAATGTAATTGAAATAGATATAGATGGAACGCTTTTTGATAGAGAATATAAATATAAATTTGATAAAGACGGAAACATTATATCCGGTTCGGAAGAAGGTAGTTCTTTTGAATGTGAATACAGTAACGGAAAATTAGTAAAATTAACAACTGATGGTTTAACTCAAACATATGAATATGATATAAGGGGAAATCTGACAAAGAGAACAGAAAAATCAACTAATTCAACAAGTACAACAGAATATATTTATACTAATAAATATGATTCGGATGGAGATATTATTGAAGCTAACTGGATAAGCCGGACTATCAAAGATGGAGTTGTTACCGGATATAGTGATGAGCATACATGTACATACGAATATTATGACAATCCATCCACTGGAACACTCTCACCAACCGGTATCTACTGCGCAAGTAATTATCCGTCAATTCAGGCAGGTATAAATATTCAAAAGAGTAATCCGTCAGATGTAGTGGAGTACAAATGGGTTGGATGTAATAACAACGATCCTGAACATTGGTTTGAAGTAAGTCCATGGACAAAAAATAATAACTGGATGAATTGGACTCCTAAAGAATCCGGCGGATATGTATTTGTTTGTTATGCTAGAATAGTCGGACAACCTGAGACAGAGATACAATACGCTTTCGGTACGGAATATCATAAGCAAATCAAGGGTATCTGCCAGATGCCTTACACCGGTGAGGGCGGAGGATATCTTATAGGCATAGAAAGCTATGATAATCCAAATCATAAGTACCAATACGAGATGCTTATACTTGACTGTAACCTTTATATGCAGGGTAAGGATGCTTGGGTATATACTACAGGAAGATGCGGAGCAGATGGTAACTGCCTCTGGACTGTATGGCAACCTGTATATGGTTACTATTGGACATTGTTCAGAATATATGATTCTTCCACAGGCGAGCTTGTTGATGAGGCCTGCTACGGATTTGAAAATGTAAATTAATTTGTAATATGAAAAGGAGTCACGCGCTTTGGCTCCTTTTTTTGCATATTCAGCCGACACGCTGCAGCGTGGTTAAATATTGAGGGTGTAAATAAAGAGCCACGGATTGGTAAATAATTGAATTAGAAAACAATTAATGACACGATTTGTTGCACATTTATGTAAACTAAGAAACTGTAAATGACATTTTTATGTTATTGTGTTGCTCGGAGTGTAACAATGTGTTTACATATGGTTACATGTGTAGCCAAATATAGGCTTGCGTTTGTTTTTTTAGAGTGTTATTATTCGTGCATAGCAGTTTTTGATCTTTGATTCGCGAATCATCTGTCATCAATCAGATGAAGATTTCCTGCTTTAGTTTAATAAAAATCGGTGTAACTTATTTGATTTTGATTTAAGGGTTACATGTTATTTTTGTACTGTTTTTTAGGGAGGTTTGCTTATGAAAGAAGAAATTGTTAATGCACAAAGAGTTGTAAGAAAATATAAGGATACTGTGTTTCGTATGTTGTTTAATTCAAAGAAGGAACTGCTTACTCTTTATAATGCTTTAAATGATACCGAGTATACAAATGAAGATGAACTTGAGATTGTAACACTTGAAAATGCGGTTTATATGACATTTAAAAATGATGTATCGTGTCTGCTTGATATGAATATTCAATTGTTCGAACAGCAGGCAAGCATTAATCCCAATATGCCGCTTCGTTTTCTTATGTATATAACCAGACAGCTTGAAAAGCTGGTTGTCAAAAAGAATCTTTATGGCAGCAAACTTATCGAGCTTCCGAATCCTAGATTTTTTGTTTTTTATAACGGAAAGGATGAGCAGCCGGAGGTGGATGAATTATGCCTTTCGTCATCCTATAAGCACAAAACCGACGAGATAAACCTTGAGTTAAAAGTGTTGCAATTAAATATTAACTCAGGCTATAATGAAGAGGTAAAAAGAAAATGTCCGACATTATTTCAATATATGCAATATGTGAATCTGGTAAGAGATAATTTAAAGGATTATTCTCTTGAGGATGCAGTTCCACTCGCGGTGGACTATTGTATAACACATGATATATTGAAGGACTTCTTATTGGCAAACAAGGCTGAGGTGGTATCTATGAGCATATTTGAATTTGATGAAGAATTATATAAAAAATCAATTCGTGAAGAGGGATATGAGGATGGCTATAAGAACGGAATAGAAAAAGGAATAGAGAAAGGAATAGAGAAAGGTCTTCAACAAGGACGTGAGGAAAGCCGATCTATAATTGAGCAGAAAGATGGGGAGATAAAACAGAAAGATGCCGAGATTGAACGGCTGAAAAAACAGCTTTCATCAAAGAATATTTAAAAGAATACAGATTATTTACAGAGATTATTTATTTAATCTCTGTTTTTTCTTGACATTTAATAATATTGTGTTATAGTTGTAGTAGAACAGATATAATTTATAAATTTGTGCAATAATATTATAACTGTGGTATTATTGCTAATAGAAAGTGAGGGATTGGTATGGATGCAGAAAAGTTCACAAGAAAATCGTTGGAAGTTGTAGAAAACTGTGAGAAGCTTGCGTATGAATATAACAATCAGGAGATAGACCAGGAGCATCTTTTGTATAGTTTGCTGACGGTTGACGACAGCCTTATAGCCAAGCTCCTTGCAAATATGGGAGTAAATGTCGAGAGCTTTTCAAAGGAGGCCGAGAAATTGGTTGCCTATCGTCCGAAGGTTTCGGGTGGAAAGCTTTTTACAAGTCCTGATTTTTCAAAGGCACTTATTCAAGCCGAAAAGGAAGCTAAACAGATGGGGGATGAATATGTATCTGTAGAGCATATTTTTCTCGGTATACTTGAGAAAATGAATAAGGCGGTTAAAGGTCTTATATTGGGATACAACATTACGAGAAATAAATTTCTTGAGGCACTTGCCGGAATAAGAGGAAATAAGAAGGTAGAAAGCGATAATCCGGAGGCGACTTATGATACGCTTAATAAATACGGATATAATCTTGTGGAAAGGGCAAGAGAACAAAAGCTTGATCCGGTTATAGGCAGAGATGCCGAAATCAGAAATATAATAAGGATTCTTTCAAGAAAAACGAAAAATAATCCTGTACTTATAGGAGAACCGGGTGTCGGTAAAACTGCAGCGATAGAAGGTCTGGCACAGCGTATTGTAAGAGGTGACGTTCCTGATTCACTTAAAGATAAGGATATATTTGCACTTGATATGGGAGCCCTTTTGGCCGGAGCAAAATACAGGGGTGAGTTTGAGGAAAGACTTAAGGCCGTGCTTGATGAAGTTAAGGATTCCGACGGACAGATAATTCTTTTTATCGATGAGCTTCATACTATAGTCGGAGCGGGAAAAACCGAAGGAGCGATGGATGCAGGCAATATGCTTAAGCCTATGCTTGCAAGAGGGGAACTGCATTGTATAGGTGCAACGACTCTTGATGAGTATAGAAAATATATAGAAAAAGATCCTGCCCTTGAAAGACGATTCCAGCCTGTTATGGTAAATGAACCTACGGTTGAGGATACGATTTCGATTCTGCGTGGTATAAAAAACAGATATGAAGTCTTCCATGGTGTTAAGATAAATGACAGTGCAATAGTAAGCGCAGCTACGCTTTCGGACAGATATATTACCGATAGATTTCTTCCTGATAAGGCTATAGATCTTATTGATGAAGCATGTGCCATGATAAAGACCGAGCTTGATTCTCTTCCGACAGAGCTTGATGAAATATACAGAAGAATCATGCAGCTTGAGATAGAAGAAGCGGCACTTAAGAACGAAGAGGATAACCTGAGTCGGGAAAGACTAAAATCCTTAAAGGAAGAACTTGAAGAATTGCGTGAACAATCCAAACAGATGAAAGCTGTATGGGAAAATGAAAAGTCCGGAGTTGAACATATCAGAAGTCTTCGAGAGGAACTTGAAAATATCAATAATGAAATAGAGATAGCACAAAGAAATTATAATCTAGAGAGGGCGGCCGAACTCCAATACGGAAGGCTTCCGCAGCTTAAGAAGGAAATAGAAGAGCTTGAAGCAAATGTAAGCGAAAAGGAAAACAGACTTGTTCATGAATGTGTTACCGATGAGGAGATAGCAAAAATCATCTCTAAGTGGACAGGGATACCTGTATCAAAGCTGACTGAAAGTGAAAGAAATAAAACTCTAAATCTTGCTAAAGAGCTTCATAAGAGAGTTGTCGGACAGGATACGGCGGTATCGCTTGTAAGTGATTCTATTATCAGATCAAAAGCAGGTATAAAGGATCCGACAAAACCTATCGGTTCATTCCTTTTCCTCGGTCCTACCGGTGTAGGTAAGACCGAACTCGCTAAAACGCTTGCTGAGGCACTCTTTGATAATGAAAATAATATGGTTCGAATTGATATGAGTGAGTATATGGAAAAGCACAGTGTGGCAAGGCTTATAGGAGCTCCTCCGGGATATGTTGGTTATGATGAGGGCGGTCAGCTTACCGAGGCAGTAAGAAGAAAACCTTATTCGGTTGTATTATTTGATGAGGTTGAAAAGGCACATCCGGATGTATTCAATGTTCTTCTTCAGGTGCTTGATGATGGTCGTATAACAGATTCAAAGGGTAAAACGGTTGACTTTAAAAATACCATACTTATAATGACGTCAAATATCGGTTCGGAATTCTTGCTTGAAGGAATTGATGGACGCGGCGAGATAAAGCCTGATTGTAATGAGAAGGTTATGAATATGTTGAAATCACATTTCAGACCTGAGTTTTTAAACAGACTTGATGAAATAATTATGTTTAAGCCGCTTGATAAAGCATCTATAGGAGGCATAGTAAATCTTTTGGTGGCTGACCTTAATAAGAGAATTGCCGATAAGGAATTGCATCTCGAGGTAACCGATGCGGCAAAAGATTTCATTATCGAATCAGGTTATGATCCTATATACGGTGCAAGGCCCCTTAAGAGATATTTACAAAAAAATGTCGAAACCTTAGTAGCACGAGCAATACTAAGTAATGCGCTTCACCAGGGTGATATAATAACTCTTGATTATTCCGGTGAAGAATTGTATATAAAAAATTCAAGAGTACAATAATATAAAAACATTTATTTATCTTTCGAAATAAAGTATAATACTTGCAGTGATGTGGTTTCAAACAGCCTGTTTGAATATGATGGAAGAAAAGGAAGATAAATATGGAATTCGAAGAATATGCATATAAGCTGATGGAGCTTGCAAGAGATAATATTTTAATCAGATACAGATTTTTTGATATTGCTCTTGCAGGCATGAAATCGATGTCAAAACCGGGCACGGGCTGCTTTTTTTATGAAGATAATATGCTTGTGTTTGATCCTGTATATCTTTTGATAAGGTATAAAGATGAGAAAAACATCGCAGTCAGGGCTTATATGCATATTCTTTTGCATAATGTTTTTTTACATGGATTTAATATAAATAAACTGGATAAAGAAAGCTGGAATCTGGCTGCCGATATTGCTGTGGAAAATATCATTCTTGATATGGATTTTGGCGCAGCAGCCTTATCCGATGACGAAGAAAGGAGAAAGGTAATAGAAACACTTAAGCAAAATATTCCGGTTTTTACGGCTGACAGAATTTACAGATTTTTTAAAACTATAGGTATAACAGAGGAAGCGGAGGAAAAATACAAAGCTCTTTTCATGATCGATAAACATCTTCATTGGTTTGATAATAATACGGTCAAGGAAGATGATAAAGAAGAAATAATTGTTACAAAAGAGGATTGGGAAAAAATATCAAGAAGAATCAGAACTGAGATTTCGCATTTTTCAAAAAATAAAAATCTTCTTGATGATATAACCGAAAATATAGACTACGCTGTAAGAAAAAGATATAATTATGCTGATATGCTTGAACATTTTATGGTTATGAATGAGGAAATAACCGTAAATAATGACGAATTTGATTATATATATTATACTTACGGACTTGAAACATACGGCAATATGCCGCTTATTGAACCCCTAGAGTATAAAGAGGATAAGAAGGTAAAGGAATTTGTTATCGCAATTGATACTTCGGCTTCCTGTGATAAGGATATCATAGAAAAGTTTCTTGTTAAGACATATGATATTATCAGAAATAAAGAAAGCTTTTTTAATAAGGTCAACATTCATATAGTTCAATGTGATGACAGGATTCAATCGGACGAAAAGATAGAGACAACAGAAGATTTTGATTCATTTATGAAAAAATTAAAGCTTAAGGGGAGCGGAGCTACGGATTTTACACCTGTTTTTGAATATGTGGAAAAACTGAAATCCGAAAATGAGTTTACAAATCTTAAAGGGCTGATTTATTTTACGGACGGATTTGGGATATTTCCCGAAAGGGTACCGGATTATGAAGTGTTGTTTGCATTTCTTTATGAAGATATGTCAAGACCGAAGGTTCCGGGCTGGGCAATGCAGATAGTTATGGAGGATGAGCTTTATGAATATTGAACAGGCAAAAGACTATATAAAGGATTCCGTTAAGATGTACCTTAAGAAGGATGAATTCGGAGATTACAGAATACCTGTTATAAGACAGAGACCGATTTTTTTGCTGGGTGCACCGGGTATAGGAAAGACCGCAATTATGGAACAGATTGCAAGTGAACTTGGGATTGCACTTGTTTCATATTCTATGTCTCATCATACAAGACAGTCCGCTCTTGGTTTGCCTTTCATAAAACATAAGAATTATGAAGGCATGGAATATGATGTTTCCGAATATACGATGAGCGAAATAATTGCTTCGATTTATGAGATAATGGACGAAAGTGATATAAAAGAGGGAATTCTTTTTCTTGATGAGATTAATTGCGTTTCGGAAACTCTGGCACCTTCCATGCTTCAGTTTCTGCAATATAAAACTTTTGGAGGACATAAGATTCCCGAGGGCTGGGTAATAGTAACAGCCGGAAATCCGCCTGAGTATAACAGGTCCGTAAGGGAGTTTGATGTGGTAACTCTTGACAGACTAAAGGTTATAAATGTTGAGGCTGATTATTCTACATGGAAGAAATATGCGCTTGAAAAAAGAATTCATGGCGCAATTCTAAGCTTTCTTGATATAAATAGGGATTATTTTTACTATATGGAAACAACTGCAAAAGGTCGCATGTATATTACTGCAAGAGGCTGGGAGGATTTATCGGAAATTATTTATTTATATGAAGAGGATAACATAAAAATCGGCGAAGAACTGGTGGAACAATATATTCGAAATGACACCGTTGTAAAGGAATTTGCGGCATTTTATGATTTGTATAACAAATATAAAAAGGATTATATGATAAATGAACTGCTTGACGGAAGTGTATCTGAAGAGCTTGTTGCCAAAGCAAAAGAGGCACCTGTTGACGAAAAGATTTCGCTGATGGGAATGCTTTTGGAAACCGTCTTAAGTGATATAAAAGCAGTAATTGATTATTCGGATTTTCTTTCGGAACTTATGCCGGTTTTGAAGACAATTAGAAATTCGGATAGTGGTTTGGATTATGTAACTGAAATAAAGAATAAAAGAATTGATGCATACAAAAAAAGACTTAAGGCGAATTCGTTGGATGATGATACAAAAATAAAAGAAAGACGCATGATAGAATTTTTGAAAAAATCATGCGAGACGCTTTCATCCAAATGTACTTCGTCTGTCAATTCAAATAAAAATGGTTCTTCATTTGATAATGGAGAAATCTTTAATGCTTTAAAGGAAAAATACGAAAAAGAGGTTTTAAACATGAAAAACTTGGCAAGTAAAACATCCCTTCGTTTGCACAATTTGTTTGATTTTACTGATAAGGCTTTTTCGAGGGACAATGAAATGCTTATACTTGTAACAGAGCTTACTGCGGGAAGATACAGCTCAAGATATATAAGCATGTTTGGAAGCGAAGACTATAATAAATATTATTCAAAGCTGATGCTTTCTGAAAGGCAGTCGGTAATTGATAAAGAAATTGAAAATGTTGTTTTTGATTCGACCTTGTGATAAAATAAATTAAGTTTTTTGAAAATAAACGATTGCTTGTTTGGAGTGACAGAAGGAGGAGCGTAAATGAAAAGAAAGATTGTATATTGTCTTATGACAATAAGTATGATTCTTTTCACTGCATGCGGTAAAAATGATAACAAAAATACAACTGAACAAACAACTGTAGAAACTGTACAGTATCAACCGGCTACAGGCACTGATGCCGCTGCGACTTCCGAGATACCAAAGGATGAGGAAGGTTTTTATCCTGCTGACGATTATGTTATTACTGTAGGAGATACGATTAATGTCAGAGTATCACCTTCGAAGGATGCAAATATTTATTCGCTTCTTGCAGGAGGAGAATTATTAAAGAGAACCGGATATAATGAGGAATGGACAAGAGTTTTTATAGATAATACAAGCTTTTATATTCATTCCGACCTTGTTGAAGTAACTGACCAAAGACCTGAAAATGAACCTGAAACTTCTGAAGAAACTTCTGAAGAAGAGCCTAAGCTTGAAAAGATAGTTATTATTGATCCGGCAAATCAGACAAATCCGAATGTTTCTCAGGATCCGATTGGACCGGGAAGCGAGGAAACAAAACAGGGTGCGACTTCGGGATATACCGGGGCAACATTTGATTCAAAGGAATATGAACTTAATCTAATTTATGCCGAAGCACTAAAGACGGAATTGGAGAGCAGAGGATATACGGTTTCGTTAACAAGAACCGAAAATGAAGTGGATCTTACAAATAAAGCCAGAGCTGATATGGCAAACAGTTCCGGTGCAACTGCATTTATAAGAATTCAAATGAGTTACAGCTCAAATACGGAATTGACAGGAGTTATGGCGATAATTATGCCGAGTGACAGTCCGTATAATGCATCTCTTTACGAAGACAGTAAGGAACTTGCGACAAGGATACTGCAGGGAATGACTGAAAAAACGGGAGCTGTTAATCATGGAATATATGAAACTGATCAATATACAACCATAAATTGGAGTCAGTTACCGGTAGCAGTAATAAATCTCGGCTATCTTAGCAATGCTCAGGATGAGCAAAATCTTATGGATGAGAATTACCGCAATGACATAGTGAAAGGTATTGCGGATGGATTAGATTATTTTTATAATTAATATTGGGAGGGTAAATATATGAAGGATTTTGTTTTGATTGGAGATACGACGGAAGATATGGCACCTGAAGTGTTAAAAACCATGGATGTACAGCTTTTGCCGTTTTCGTATTCAATAAATGATGAGGTTGTTCCTTTTTATATGGATGAGAGAGATGGCAACATAAAGGACTTTTATGATAAAATCAGAAAAGGATCCATGCCTGTTACATCTCAGATCAATCCGGATACCTACAAGAAGTGCTTTGAGGATATTGTAAAGGACGGAAAGGATATTTTATATCTTTGCTTTACTTCCGGTCTCAGCGGTTCCATTCAATCTGCTCTTATAGCGGCGGATATGGTAACTGACAAATATCCGGATGCCAGAATAGAAATAATTGATTCTTTTTCTGCAAGTGTAGGAGGCGGTATTCTGTTATATGAAACCGACTTAAAGAAAAAAGAAGGACTTAACATAGATGAGCTTAAGGCATGGGTAGAGGAGAACAGATATAAGACAAGACATTGGTTTATGGTAGAGGATTTGTTCCATCTCAAACGAGGTGGAAGAGTATCGACTGTTGAGGCTATGATAGGAAGTGCATTAAAGATCAAACCTATCTTAAGTGTGGATGAAGAAGGAAAACTCATTGTTAAATCCAAAGCACGCGGAACAGGAAAAGCACTTGATTATCTTATCTCCAGGGTAGATGAAGAAATAAGTGATTTTTCCGTGGTGCATTTTAACATAGGAAATGCCGACGCTTTGGAAAAGGCTGAAAAGCTTAAGGAAATGCTTTTGGAAAGAGGAGCAAAGGAAGAAAACATTTTTATTTCATCAATAGGACCTATAATTGGAACACATGTGGGTCCGGGTATGGCAGCGATAGCTTACGTGAATTTGTAATATTTTATAGTATAAATAAAACAGCCTTAATATGCTGAATAATGTGAATATCTAACAAAAAATGTCAACTGATTTGTAACAAATTATGTAACAAAATTGTAACAAATTGGTTGACATGTTTTTTGGAATATGGTATCATCATTTTGTAACAAAATCGTAACATTAATAAACTAAATTGTAATTATGTTACAAAATTGTGGAGATTTATCATGAACAAAAGGACTAAACTTAAATTACAGAATGCAAAAATTTACTTAAAAAAGAATGTTTTTAACGGCAGATATATAGTAAGAAATATTTTAGCTTCAACTATTATAGTAACAATCGGAACCGGTATATACGGCATTGGAGCATTGGCATTAAATAATAAAAAAGATGATGTGAAAACTGTTGCGGTTGAAGAAGCTCAGGATGAGCAGACGGTTATTTATTTAAGTGAAATGAGCACAATGGATGCTTCGTCAATCGGTATACTTATGGCTGATATGGATGCCGGAAGTAATGCAGATGTAGAGGCAAGAGAATCCGAGATGCTCACGGAAGCTTATAAAGAGTTTGAAAATAAGTGTGTATCAATTTCTGATAATGTTAATGTAAGAGAGAAAGCCGATACGGATTCTTTAATCGTAGGAAAGATGGATAACGGTGCCGTTGCTGTTGTTAATTCGGTTGACGGAGATTGGTTAAATATTACATCCGGTGATGTTACAGGATATGTAAATGCCGAATTTGTAAAAACCGGTAACGATGCTTTTGATTATGCAAAGGACTTTTATGATATTACGGCTGTTGTAACGGAAGATGGAGTTAATATCCGTAAAGAAGCTTCAAAGGATTCGGATGTTATTGCCGCAGCTTATACAGGTGTTGTATATGATGTTGATAAAGAAGCAACAGATGCTGTTACGGATTGGGTATGTATTTCCGTAGACAGTAGTAATAAGGGTTATGTAAATGCTGATTATATTGAAGTTACAGAGGGCTATCCGGTAGCACTCCCTTATTCCGATTCTAAGGATGATAGTTCGGATGACAAGAAGGATGAGGAAATAGAGGATAAGAAAGAAAGCTCTGACGATAAAAAGCAGGATGCAGAGAAAGAGAACACGAAGACAACTGAGGTTCAGGCAGTTGAGGCACCTGCAACAGAAACGCCGACGACCGAGGCTCAACCGACTGACAATCAGACGAGTGTTGAGGTTACAGCAAGAGGATGCGTATCCCTCAGCGAAGAAGATATTTATCTTATGGCAGCAGTTATGACACTTGAATGTGGTAATGAGTCTTATGAAGGACAGCTTGCGGTTGCAAATGTAATCCTTAACAGATTACAGTCGGGAAGATGGGGAAGTACAATGAGTGATGTTGTATATGCTCCAAGACAATTTACGGTAGTTAACAGTGCAAGCTTCAATACATATGTTTCACCAAGCTGTCTGCAGGCTGCGAGGGAAGCATGTGCAGGAACGAATAATATCGGTGGATATATGTCATTCAGACCGTTGTATAATGTTGATACTTCAAGTCTGGGAAGTTATACGATAATTGGAAACCATTGCTTTTTCTAAAAAAGCCCTAATAATATACAACGTAGACAGGGAAGGATTTTATCCTTCTCTGTTTTGTTTTGTCTTGAAAGAAATTTAAACGTTTGTTATAATGATTTTTGTAGTAAATTATTTTTTAAATTGGGGATTGCGATATGGAAAAAGAGAATAATACTTTGAATTACAATGAGGTTATGGCCGGTAAATTAAAGAGTAGACGTTTTGTTGAGTTTGATGAAGATAAGGCGTTTTACGGTCAGATAGCAAAAGCTCTTGCTGTCAGGTATGAGGTTATTTATTATGTCAATTTGACAACAGGGGAATATGAAGAATACAGTTCAAGCGAGAAATATACTCAACTTAAATTTGATACCAAGGGAACGGATTTCTTCGGAGATACACAGCGAAATCTGAAGCATAATATATTTTCAGAAGATTTTTCAATGATGGTTGATGCCATGCAAAAGGAAAATTTTTTAAGGGATCTCAATGAAAAATCGCCTTATTCCATAACCTACAGGTTAATGATCGATGAAAAGCCCGAGTATGTTAATTTACGTGCTGTTTATTCTGAAAAGGATAATGAACATGTGATTATCGGAGTTACAAATATTAATGATTCCATGAAGAAGAAGCTTGAGATGGAAACAATGCTCAATTTTGCAAGAAAAGATGCTTTGACGGGTTTAAAAAACAAAGCGGCATATCTTGCCGATGAGGAAAAACTTAATGAACAACTAAGAAACAGTATAACTATTCAGGAATTTGCAATCGTTATTTGCAATATAAATGATTTAAATGATGTGAATGACGATAGGGGCCATCGCATGGGAGACGAATATATTAAAGATGCCGCTAAGATTATTTGTGATACGTACAAGCACAGTCCGGTCTACAGAGTCGGAGGAGATGAGTTTGCCCTGATTCTTACCGGTGAAGATTATATTTACAGAAATGTTCTTTTGGAAACAATTAAGAATATAAGTAAGAGTAATCGTAAAAAGGACTTTGTCACATTAGCTTGCGGAATGGGTGTATATTCATGTGCACTTGACGAGAATGCACATACGGTATATGAACGTGCCGATAATGCAATGTACGAGCATAAGAAGCTTTTTAAAGCGGATATAGATGATTAGAATGATAATGAACATAAAAATAAAACGGCGGTTCCGCCGTTTTATTTTTATGTTTTTAATTTATTATGCTTCCGATGGTGAAGCCTCAGATGTCTCTTCGGTGCTTTCTTCACCTGCAAGAGAAACATAATCTCTGTCGCTTGCTGCAGCATCCAGGTCATCGAAGAAGATTTCGCCTTCATCTACATAATCCTCTTCCTTCTCTGAAAACTTAGGCATCTTTTCCTTGATTGTATTTTTTACCTTATTGAAGGTTTCGTTCTCCTTAATAGAGGTTTTAACTTTGTTGATTTTTTCGTTTTCATTTATGGAAGTCTTGATTTTATTGATTTTTTCATCAACATTGTGGTCTTTATATACTTTGCTTTCTTTGATCTGATCCTTGAATACATAACATAATCCACCAACAGCAGCTGTTGCGGCAGTTATTGTAACTAAACCTTTTATTAATTTACCCATTGATTTCTCTCCTTTTCACATATATAGTTTCAACATCTAATGTAAATAATATTCTAATACAAGTATATTTAAAAATCAAGCGTATAAATTACTTGTTATCAAATATTTTTCACCGAATTTTAAAGCTTTTTTAACAGTTGAAAATTGCCTTGATTTAAAAGATGTGTTACAATTAGACTATAATAATAAGGCAGGTATTGATATGAACAGAAAACTATTGGAAACAGAAAAAAATTTTCTTGTGTGCAGCATACTTATGATAATAGTCGGTATTGTAATGTGTGTAATAGGCAAGGTTGTGCTGGGTATTGCGACTATAATCGTAGGTATAGTTTTTTTGGTTATTTTCTTTGCAATGGTTAAGAAAAATAACGAAGATGAAAATATTAAAGCTTCGGGTAATGGTAAAGATGAATAACAATAAAAAATTTTATAATGAAAAATTTAATATTTATTCTGAAGAGGAGCAGCTCCTTGAAAAAAAGTTTTCTCATATTTCCACGCTTCGCATTTTTTCTTTTTTGTTGGGACTTGCTCTTTTGCTTATAGGTATATTTGATGACCTGGTGATAGCCGGAATCTTCGGGGTACTTTTGCTGGCAGCTTTTTTGCTTTTTGTCAGAATTCATGGTGAGGTTGTAAAAAAGCAGGAGGAAACAAAAAGCAAGCTAAAAACAGTCGGAAGATATAATGACAGGTTTTCGGAGCAGTGGAGAAATTTTTCCGATACCGGAAAGGAGTTCCTTGAGGATGATGATACTGTTTCAAGAGATATAGATCTTTTGGGAAAGGACTCATTGTTTCAACTTATTAATGTATGTCATACCGAAAAGGGAAGAAGGCTTTTTGCTGACAATCTAAAATTAAAAAATTTTGATTTATCAAAATTAAAAAAGAAAAATGATGCCGTAGCCGAGCTTATGGAAAAGAAAGAATTTGCTATTGCCTTTGAGTCTGCGGGAATCAGATTATCGGAGAATAAACATAAGCAGGATATAGATAGATTTTTGAATTATTGCGATGACGATAAGACAGGAGTTCTGCCTGCATGGATTGAAGTGGCAAAATTTGTTTTTCCGATGATTGAAATAGCATTGATAGTGTTAAGTGTGCTTGGCTTTTTTAATTATGGTATTCCGCTTGCCGGCTTTATCGCGATTCTTGCGTTGGCAGGTTTTACTTCGGGTATAACCGAAAATACCATAGTTCCCTTTTATTCTATGGGACCGGCCATCGAAGAATATGAGGATATGCTTCTTTTGTTGGAAAATGAAAAATTTGAATCCGCGCTTATCACGGAATTAAAGGAACATATTTCCGGAGAATGCGGAGCTGTTAATGCTTTCAAATCATTGAAGAAAATCAGTCAGGCATATAATATTTCATATAATCCGTTTTTGCATATTATTTTTACCGGTTTGTTCCTATGGGATTATCATATTGCACATTTTACATCAAAGTGGAAAAAAAGATTTGGAGAAAACCTTGTTAGGACCTTCGATGTTATAGCTGAAACGGAAAATCTTTTAAGTCTGTCTGTTTTGGGATGTATACGTGAAACCGGATGGGCAGGAATATATGAGGATAACAAAAAAGCAGGATTTGAGGCAGATGAGATGTTTCATCCGCTTATTAATCCGGAAAAGGTTGTTGAAAACAGTATAAAATTATCCGGAGGAGCCACAATTATAACCGGTTCCAATATGTCCGGAAAAACGACGTTTTTAAGAACAGTAGCAGTGAATCTTGTACTGGCATATATGGGTGCGCCGGTTTGCGCAAAAAAATTCAAGGCAAATTATATGAAAATTTTTACTTCGATGAGAGTTATGGATGATGTTGCAAACGGAATCTCAACATTTTACGCTGAGATTTTGAGAATAAAGGCAATGGCGAAGTTTAAAGAAAAAGATATTCCGATGATTTGCCTGATAGATGAAATTTTTAAGGGAACAAATTCAGCGGATCGTATAGTAGGCGCACGCGAAGCCATAACAAGATTGGCGGGGGAAAAATGTATTACGCTTGTTTCTACACACGATTTTGAGCTCTGCGATATAGAAGACAAAGATAAAAACAGAGCGGATAATTATCATTTTGAAGAATATTATGATAATGACGAATTAAAATTTGATTACAAAATTCGTAGTGGAAAATGTACAACAACTAATGCGTTGGCTATTTTACGATTGGCAGGTTTTGAAGTATAAAAATGATTTATTGACATATTGCATAAAAACCTAAAATAAAATTGTTAAAAAAAACTTGTTAATTATGCACAATGCCAATTATTAAAAATTGCCAAATTATCTGTTGACACTTTAGTTTTAAATGGTATAAAATTATTAAAGTGAATAAGATTTATAAGGGGGATGATATCTTATGGCATTACCGGCTAATATAACATCAGGTTCGGATAATAATGTTTTGTCAATCGCAGCTTCTAATAATAAAGCACTTCTCATAAGATTCCTTAATGAACAGGTTGAAGATGGATTCTATGCTTTAGTTATTGATTATCTTAAGGACAGCAATTTCGATTTGTCCAGTATGATGGTTGATGATGAAGTAAAAGCTCAGTGCTCAAAGCTTTATGAACTTGGAGAATTTGTTGACACAAATATTAAAGCTACAGGCCGTTATGAAATTGAAGAATGGATTGAACCGTTATTCAGATTTGTATATGGCGATATAGATCCTTCTGATATTGATGCACCTATCAGTACTTCAGGTATATATCGTTACAGTATATGGTTGATATATTTGTATCAGAGAGAAAAATTTGTTGACGCTATGAAACTTATAGGTGAGCGTATTGCTCCGCTTCTTATAAATGTCAGCTATCAGATTCTTGAGGACGATGACAGACCTAAGAACTTTGATAAAGCAGTTATGGGTTACCTTGATTTGATAAATGTTATCATGGAAATGGGTATACCTACATCTGATATCAATTCAGAGTCTTATATGAACAATCTTGAAGTATTGTTCGATTATGTTGTTGAAGACCCTCACGTAGGAAATGACTACAAGATTCAGTTCTCTATTGGATTGTTTAATGCATATATTACCAATAAGGATTTTGATAAGGCATTTGAATTCTATGGACTTAATGCTGAATATATACCGATTGATAATATGGCAGTATATGAAAGCTTTAAGGAACTTATCAGAAATTGTAATTCACCTCAAAATACAACAGTACTTAGCAGAAGTGTTGTAAACGCTATATCAAAGCAGGAGATTTACAATAAGAGGATTGATACACTTATTTCTGAAGTTTGTTCGTTCATTAAGAAAGTTTATCAATATATTGAAAATGAGCCTGAGATGAAGAAAAATCTTCAGATTCTCGGAGCTGGTGCATCTCTTAAGGATAAGACAAATGTTTTTGAAGGACTCTACGAATACAATCTTGTATTTTACGAGTGTGGTATAAAGGATCTTGTTAGCCAGGATAATTCTTCACGTGCATGGGAAGAAAAGTATGAGATACTTGATTTACTTTATACAACAATGAATGTAATATTTGATGGTTACAACGTATATGAAATTTCAAATAAAATAGAGCACCAATACGTTGAGCTTACCTGGATAGGAAACTATGTTAACGCGAATCCTACGTTGCTTAAGTTGTTCTTCAGTGTTAAGGAGAAGATTAAGGCGTTTAAGGTAAGAAAGAATTCAATACTTGAAAAGTCTAAGACAAATTATGAGATTAAACAGTTGCTTGATGACAGACAGAAGGCTCTTGTATTTATGACAGCTGAGGATATGATCGTAAACGGTCTTAACAGCGGCAGGGTAAATATTATAAGTAACAGCTACGATCCTAAGGCTGCTGAAAAACTTCTTATAAAGACATTTAACGAAATAGTATTGCCTGCTAAATATAAGAAGCCTGAGGTTCAGAAAAGCGGAGGATTATTCAGTAAGGCTTCAGCACCTGCATTGGATCCTGATTTAGCTAAGCTTTTGTCGGATACAAAGATTGAAGAGATGCTTCTTAAGTCCGAATGGATGTGGCATCAATATTCTGAGAAAGGCAATGTTAAGCAGACTCCTGAGGAGAGTACATACAGTGTTGTTTGTCTGATAAAGGTAGTTGAGAAGCTTCTTGATAAGAAGGGCGGCAGTTCATCAAAGACAGAATCCGCACCTAACAAGAAGGTTATCATTACCAAGACAGGTAAGGTAATTGAGTTGTCTGACGAGAGTACACAGACACCTGTTTCCAACACTAACTCAACACCTACTGTAATCGAAAATTTAAATAATATAATAGTAGCACTTAAGGATAAGTCAGACGAGAACGTTGCTTACGTTCAGTCATATGTAAATGATTGGCTTGATGCCGTTATAGCTGCCAAGATTGACAGAAATACAATGATGGCACTCTATGATGCAGAAGAGTTAAGAGATAAGACTCTTCAGGTAATTAAGAAATTAAGAGCCGATTTATTATAATCAAGACACAAAAAAACCTTTATCATATATTGGGGGTATTTTCAAATACCCCCTTTATTTTCGCGATAAGCTCGGCATGCAGAAAAAACCGTGCATGCACGAGGTTTTTTCTATATGACGAGTAACGTAAAACGAGCAACGAAAGTTGCGAGTTTGCGATAAGCTAGGCAAGGCGTTTTTTAAGGTAAATCATTATGGATAAAATATTTGATATTGAAACAGAATTAAGCAAGCTTCCGAACAAACCGGGAGTTTATATTATGCATAGTGAAAATGATGATATTCTATATGTCGGAAAGGCTGTCAACCTTCATAGCAGAGTAAGACAGTATTTTCGAGAAGGTCATGGTCATAATAATTCTCCGAAGATTATTAAGATGGTTTCGCAGATTGCATATTTTGAATATATAGTGACTTCGTCAGAGATGGAGGCACTGGTTTTGGAGTGCAATCTTATAAAAGAATACCGTCCGAAATACAATACCATGATGACGGATGATAAGGGATATCCATATATTAAAATTACCGTAAATGATGCGTTTCCGAGAATACTGTTTAGCCATAATATGAAACGCGATAAATCCAAATATTTCGGACCATATACTAATCCGGGAGCGGTTAAGGACACGATAGAGCTTCTTAATAAACTCTATAAGCTTCGTAATTGTAATCGAAATCTACCTCGTGATATCGGAAAGGAAAGACCGTGCCTTTATTATCAGATTGGTCAATGCAGTGCTCCGTGTAACAATCACATTTCATCGGAAGAATATAAAGAAAACATTGAAAAAGCAATTGGCTTTTTGAACGGAAATTATAAAGATACAGTAAATTCGTTAAAAGAGAAGATGAAGAGTTATGCAGATGAGATGGAGTTTGAAAAAGCTGCGGAAACAAGAGATTTGATTGACAGCATAATTCACATAATGGACAAGCAAAAGATGAATGTTACTAACGGTGAAGACAGGGATATTATCGCCTGTGCCTCAAACGAAAAGGATGCGGTAGTTACCGTTTTCTTTGTAAGAGAAGGAAAGCTTCTCGGAAGAGAACATCATCATATGAATACAAATAATGAAGAAACAATAAGTGATATACTTACGGCTTTCGTAAAGCAATATTATTCAGGAACACCTTATCTTCCAAAAGAAATAATGGTACAGGAGGATATAAAGGAGTCTGATATTATTGAGGGATATCTTTCCGAAAGAAGAGGCTCAAAGGTTAAGATATTTGTTCCTCTTAAGGGAGAAAAGAAAAAACTTCTAGAGCTTGCCTATGACAACGCATCGCTTGTGTTAAAGCAGGATGTAGAAAGGATAAAACGAGAAGAAAAAAGAACAATCGGAGCAACAAAAGATATAGCAAATATACTCGGAATACCGACTGCAGACCGGTTGGAGGCTTTTGATATATCACATATATCGGGTACGCTCAGTGTGGCATCCATGGTTGTTTTTGAAAAGGGTGTACCGAAGAAAAATGCTTATCGAAAATTTAAATTAAAATCAATTGACGGACCTGATGATTATGCTTCGATGAAGGAAGTCTTGAGCAGAAGATTTACGGATGAAAGATTTGATGTATACCCTGACGTTATAATGATGGACGGAGGTAAGGGTCAGGTTAATACTGCACTTATGGTTCTTGACAGTCTTGGGATTGATATACCTGTTTGCGGTATGGTTAAGGATGATAATCATCATACAAGAGGATTGTATTATAATAATAAAGAAGTTGAGTTCCCGAAGGGATCGGAGGCTATGCTTATGATAACCGCACTTCAGGATGAGGCTCACAGATTTGCGATTGAGTATCATAGGCAGCTTCGAAGTAAAAATCAGGTTCACTCGATACTTGATGAGATAGAAGGTGTTGGCCCTGCAAGAAGAAAAGCGCTTATTAAGCATTTTAAGGATATTGAACAAATAAGAAATGCCGGCATGGAAGAGCTTGAACGTGTGGAAGGAATAACAAAAGCCGTGGCTGAAAAGATATATGATTTCTTTCATGCTTAAAAAGTGATATAATGGATTACGGTATCGTATATGAAAATGTGATGCTTGATAATTAGAAAGGTTAGGTATAAAAAATATGTTCAAAGTATTTTATCCGACCGAATATTATGATTCGACATATTCGATAGATTTTAAAAAATATTACAATGATGGTTTTAGAGGAGTTATTTTTGATATCGACAATACTCTTGTAGAACATGATGCACCTGCCGACTTTCGTGCATCCGTACTTATAAAAAAACTCATGGCTATGGGCTATAAGGTTTGCTTTTTGTCAAATAATGATGAAAAAAGAGTGGCTGATTTTAATAAGGAATTCGGTGCGACATATATATATAAGGCCGGAAAACCGCTTGCAAAGGGTTATGAGAAGGCTATGAAGAGGATGGGGACAAATAAGGATACAACGCTCTTTGTCGGTGATCAGCTGTTTACGGATATATGGGGAGCAAATAATGCTAAGATTCACAGCATTTTGGTAAAACCGATTGCAAAGCATGAGGAGATTCAGATAATCCTGAAAAGAATTCCGGAAAAACTTATATTGTTTTTTTACAAAAGAAAACATAAGATAAAAACAAAAGAAGATAAGTAGAGAAAGTATTATTTGAATACTAAGTCGCTTTATTTTATGGTTTAGGAGGAAATATGAAAAAACGAATTCTTGCATATCTGGAGTATATAGATAAGCTTCTTGAGGAAGATAACAAAGACACGGATTGGAATGAGGAAATAAAAAAACATCTTGTACAGATAAGTTTTTTTGCACATGAAAGAATTGTTCATTTGATAGTTACCGTGCTGTTTGCATTAATGACAATTATAACTATGGTATATCTTAATTTCAGCGGAAAGATGGTTATGTTTTTACTGACTGTTGCATTGCTTACATTGCTTATTCCGTATATTATGCATTATTATCTTCTTGAAAACAGCGTACAAAAAATGTATGTACAATATGATGAAATGATGAATAAAAAAGGAAAAGCTTTTCGTATGAAGGATTAATTTTTTCGTTTATATAGAAAGTACATATGATAAGTAAAAGCTCCCGGCATTTGGCGGGAGCTTTTTAATATTTAATTGTTTTTATTTCGATTTTTACCGGTGTCCTTGTTTTTGTCATCGTTGTCGGTTAAATCGTCTACACCATCCTCAATGCCGTCGATAACTTCTTTGGCACCGTCACCGACGCCGTCAACCACATCATCGGCAGCGTCCTTTGTATCGTCAATAAGATTGTCATCTCTGACGTCCTCGGTTGTTGCTTCGTCCCTGGTTGTTTCATCATTGCCGGCACCGCATGCCGTAAGAGTTGCGGATAGCAAAACTAAGGACAAAGTAGTCAGCAATACTTTCTTTATCTTGTTCATAAAATTATACCCCTTATTTGATTTATTATTAAGTTGATATATGTTTATTATGAACCGCAATTTTTATATTATTTGCAAAGATTAAAATTGTCAAAAATTACTATTTAATTGGAACCGCCGCAGTTATTAATTTCATCATTCAGATTTGGATTTTTCTGATCTCCCGGATTACAAAGCTCCAGAGGCTTGATATTTCTGTCAAGAAGACTTCCTTCGACGAATTCCATACGTATTGAATCGTCATCGTTAACAAGACTTTCTTTTGTTGCCACAGCCTTACCGTCATGAGGAATCCTGTATGCATTGAAGTATACAGAATTACAAATAATTGTAAGCCCTATGGTTATGTCATCCGAGGCAGGATCAAAATCAAGAACCTTTGGAAGAGCCATAATATTAAGCCCCTGCGCAACAGTATTGTTTGTGTCCGAGAAGCCTATTACATTAAGCTCGGGCGTGATTATGTCTCCATCAACATATGATATACCGTAAGGTGCAAATATATCAAAGCTTGTTGATGTGGGATTTGTTTCAGCGTCATAGCCTTCGGCCGTTACATCGGATGGAAGATATACGATGCCGGGAAGGGAAAGGGTTGCCAAAAGTCTTTTGCTATAATCGTAAAGCTTTATAACAAAATCAACCGTAAGATTGGTAAGAGTTACATTGTAACAATTTGGTCTTGTGGCTATAGGCGTGACACTTGAAGTTTCTGCAGCGGTGGTTTCAAGACTGATATCAATAACTTCGGCTGTAGCAAAATAAGTTGTTGGATAATCAGCCAGGAAACCTTCCGGTAGTGTAATTGTCCGGCAAACATTTATACCGACTTCATCATAAATTACGGGAGCCAGAAGATTTAAAAGTCTTGGTTCGCCGCATTGTGGATTTAAGCATACATCCGTAGCACCACAGCATGTGCCTTTGTTATTTACGGTGTCATTATTAATTATTCTTTGGTTCTGGTTACATTTTTTAGCCATGGGACTATTCCTTTCTTATATGCTTAATTTAATATATTCATTTTTTGAGTAAGCGTTAACATGTTTAATAAAAAGATTTTATATGCGGGCTTAAACATAATATAAAAAATAACTGAATATAGATATATAAATGATTTTATCGGAGCTTGTATGGAATTTATTTATTCACTGTCGGATGGAAAGAAAGCGGTAATATATGATGACGGAAATAATGTAATGCTTTTGTTTATTACTAATATAAGAAATATGCAAAGTGCAGTGGTTGTCAGAGATTATTTATCGTTACTTGACTGTATGTATTTTAGAAATAATATTTATATTGCTTATATTAGTACCGCAAATGAACTTAAGTGGAAGCAGGCGGGAAGAGAAGAAGGTCTGGTGCTTATTTCGGGAAACGGAGAAGCCTTTGATATATCAATGCTTTCCCAATTTGTGATAAACGAAAAAATATATGTAAGCTATCTGTTTTATAACAGTAGCCAGAATGCTTATGAGATAAGATATGTTAATCCGAATGGTGACAGAAAATTTAAGGTAATGATTTCGGCAAAAGAAAGATTAAACGATTACAGAATTATATGTGAAAATAATGAGACATTTTTGAAAATAAAGTATCCGGAAAATGATAAGTATGAATATTATAAAATTTCAGTTGACGGACAGGAGGATATAAGTCTTTCAAAAGAATACCTGATTGATGAGGGAGAAAATGTAAAGAACAAAGAGCGTTTGGAACTTGAGATAGAAAAGCTTAGGGAAGAGTTGAAAAAACAGTATGAAGAAGAAATAAAATCCATGAAAGAAAACTATACGAGACAATATAACGAGCTTTCGGATATGACAAAGCAGGTTCAGGAGGAGGGAAGGAAATACAGAGAATTATATGTACAGACTCTTGACGTTTTAAATAAGAAAACGCAAAGAAAAAAGGAAACAGCCGATAATACAGGAACAGAAAGTGTTAAAACAAAAACTGTAAAGGAAGATTAATCTTGACTATGTAACATTTTCGTAATAAAATAAAAAATAGTAGCCTTTTTTGGAAATGACATATTTCCTTGAAGAACTGCAATTTGTATCATGTAAATATTATACCACAATATTTAGATTTGTAAAGGAAATTATGAGCGAAGTAATAAAACAGGAACAGGATTCCTCGAAAGAAAATACAACTAAATATAATAGAAAAAATGTGGATAAAATTAAAAAGATTATTCTTGCGGCTTTTGTGATTATGTTTGCCGTTCCGATATTGTTATGTATTTATCTTATGATAAAGATAAGCAGTATAGAAAGAAAACTTGATGAGTTGTCACTTAGGTCTGCGGTTTCCGCTACTGCCGAGACTGCATCACTTGAAAATACTTCCGATATGGCAGCGGAGGATATGACGGCGTATGACTCAATTGACACACATCAAAACATAAATGATACTCTTTCGTCAAATTATAAGGAGCCGGCAAGCGCAAGCGATGCCACGGGAAGTGATGCAGCAATTGATGAGGATGTTTCCGTTTCGAACGGAAAAAAAGTATATCTTACATTTGATGACGGCCCAAGCATATATACCGATGAAATCCTTGATATTCTTGAAGCAAATAATGTTAAGGCAACATTTTTTGTAGTACATTATGATAATGAGGATTTATGGCCGGCATATAAAAGAATAGTCGAAGACGGACATACACTTGCCATGCATTCTTATACACATATTTACAGTGAAATATATGCGGATGAGGAATCATTCAAAAAGGATGTTGATGATATACATGATTTCCTGTATGATCTTACCGGATATGACTGCAAATATTACAGATTTCCGGGTGGCAGTTCCAATAATGTTTCAAATGTCGATATGCAGCTTTGCATGAAATATCTTGATGAAAGGGGTATTACATACTTTGATTGGAATTCTTTAAGCGGTGATGCGGACGGAAACTATCATACGGGATCTGAGTTGAATGCCAATATTCTTCGATATGTCAGATGTAACGAAGGAGATTCGATTGTTTTGATGCATGATCTGTCTGACAGGCATTATACGGTGGAGGGTCTTCAGGAATTGATAGATACGCTTAAGGCGGAAGGCTACGAGATATGTCCGATAGATGAAAATACTCCTTTGATTCAACATGTAGAATATGACCCGGAAATGATTGGAGAAGACTGATGAATTATACAGAAGCTATAAAATATATTGAAGATAAAAATAAGCTCGGCATTGTGCCGGGCTTAGATAGTATAAAGGAGCTTTTAAGACGGCTTGGAAACCCCGAAAATAAGTGTAAGTCTTTGCATATTGCGGGTACCAATGGTAAAGGCTCCGTTTTTGCATTTGTGGAAAGTGCTCTTATCGAGGCAGGATACAAGATAGGAAGGTATATTTCCCCGACTATATTTACGTATCTTGAGAGATTTCAGATAAATAAGAATTATATGATGGAAGAAACATTTGCACAAATTATGGATAAGGTTTCCGAAGCGATAAATGATATGGAGTCAGAAGGGTATAACAGTCCGACCGCCTTTGAAATAGAAACTGCCGTTGCATTTTTATTTTTTGAAGAAGAAAATTGTGATTATATGCTTATTGAGTGCGGTATGGGTGGAACGCTTGATGCTACGAATGTTATTGCTTCGCCTGAAATATCGGTTTTTGCTCAAATAAGCATGGACCATATGCAATTCTTAGGTGAGACGTTATATGAGATAGCAATGAATAAGTCAGGGATAATCAAGGATAATTCCATATGTGTTACGGCCCCTCAAAATAAGACCGTAGAAAAGGTATTGGCCGATGCCTGCGATATGCATAAGACCAAGCTTATCATAGCTGATGAAGCCAGGGTTGAAATAATAGATGAAAATTATGAATTTACGAGTTTTAAATATAAGGATGAAGAATATGGCATAAGGCTTTTGGGAGAACATCAGATTACAAATGCCATAACTGCGATAGAGGTTTTAAAAAAGCTTAAAATCAGATATGACTACATCAAAAAAGGACTCGAAATAACAGAGTGGAAGGGAAGGCTGACAAAGGTTTGCGACAAGCCGCTGTGTTTTGTTGACGGAGCTCATAATGAGGCTGCCTGGCTTGCCTTAAAAAACAATGTAAATAAGTATTTTACAAATAAACAAATTATTTATATAATAGGAGTATTGAAGGATAAAGAATATCAAAAAATGGTTGATATTTTGTGTGACACTATGGAATATGCTGTAACTATTACACCGAATACACCAAGAGGACTTGATAAAAAAATACTTTCGGAAATTATCATTGAAAAAGGCATCAAAACAGATATGGCAGATACACCGAAAGAGGCAGTAAAGAAGGCTGTTTCTTATGCGAGGGGAGATTATGATAATAACGTAATTCTTGTTTGCGGTTCTTTATCTTTTATTTCGGATTATATGGAGAAGGAAATATGGAAAGAGTTGACAGAATTTTAAATAATAATTTGTATAATCAATGTATGGCATGTATAGAAAAGGCAGAAGAAAAACGTGAATTTTGTCTGCATGATACAGAGCATTCTCTTTCGGTTGCAAGAATTGCTTATATCATGAATCTTGAGAATAATCTTGGCTTTGATAAAGAATGTATATATGCGATGGCTCTTTTGCATGATATCGGAAGATGCAGGGAATACGAGGAAAACATTCCGCATCATGAGGCAGGAAGCGTTATAGCAACGGATATATTAAAGGCATGCGGTTTTTCGGAGGAAGAAGTTTATGATATTACTTCAGCGATTATGAGTCATAAACAGATATCACCGGATACAAGCAGAAAAGAGTTAAAGTATCTTTTGTATAAGGCTGATAAGCTTTCCAGAAATTGCTTTGAATGCAAAATGTATGAAGAGTGTTATTGGGATGAAGAAAGAAAAAATCATACCGTGACCATTTGATTTTTGATACAGGATAAATATATACAGGTTGGAGGCAGAAGGATGATAATCGGAAGCAGAAACTTCGAGACGGGAAAAAGACCATATATAATGGGAATCCTCAATGTTACACCTGATTCATTTTCCGATGGGGGAAATTATAACGATATAGAAAAGGCTCTTATACACACAAAACAAATGCTTGATGAAGGTGCGGATATTATAGATGTCGGCGGCGAGTCGACAAGACCCGGGCATACGCAAATATCCGTTCAGGAGGAGATTGAAAGAACCTGCTTTGTAATTGAAGCGATAAAGGAAAATTATAACATTCCCGTATCTATAGACACATATAAGCATGAAGTTGCCGAGGCAGCCATACTTGCCGGTGCTGATCTTGTGAATGATATATGGGGACTTACTTATGATGATCTTATGGCCGAAACGGTTGCAAAGCACAATGTATCGGTATGCATCATGCATAACAGAAAAAATCCGCATTATGATAATCTTATGAATGATGTTGTTTCAGATCTTGAGACTATGCTTGAAATAGCAAAAAAAGCCGGAATATCAGAAGATAAAATCATGCTTGATCCCGGCATAGGATTTGCAAAAAATACAGGGGAAAACCTTATTGTGATGAATAATCTGGAACGTATTACAGGTATGGGATATCCGGTATTGCTCGGAACATCAAGAAAATCAATGATAGGAAATACACTTAACCTTCCTGTTTACGAACGTGAGGAAGGTACAATTGCAACCTCTGTTATAGGACTTATGAAAGGATGCACATTCTTCCGTGTCCATAACGTAAAAGCAAACTACCGTGCACTGAAAATGACAAATCATATAATCAATAAACAGGATATGCAAAATGGATAAATCTACAGGCAGGTACTTTGAAGACGCCGGTACTTAGCGAGAGATTTTTTGAGCTTAGTACCGTTGCGTCTGAGAGTAGCGAAAGCGTGTCTGCTGTAGATTTAATCCTATTTTGCATATCCGTAAGGAGAGAAAAGCTTTGGATAAAATCGTAATTAAGGATTTGGAAATATATGCCTATCATGGTGTATTTGAAGAGGAAAAGAAGAAGGGACAGCCTTTCATAATTACCGCCGAATTAAGACTTGATTTAAGAGATGCGGGCATGACGGACGACCTTGAAAAGACAGTAAATTATGCTGAGGTTTGTGAGCTTATAAGTCAGGTTATGCTCGAGGAAAAATACAATCTTATCGAGGCTGCAGCCGAAAATATTGCCAACACAATTCTTATAAAATATGATAAAATAAAAAGTGTGCGAATTATCATAAAAAAGCCCGAAGCACCTATCGATATGAGCTTTGATACTGTTTATACTGATATTACGAGAAGTAAAAATATTTCATACTTAAGTATCGGATCAAATATTGGTGACAAGGAGGGTTATCTTGATTATGCGGTTGACCAGCTTAATAAAGACGAGTATATAAGAGTTAATAAGATTTCGTCATATATTGAAACGGAGCCTTACGGTGATGTGGAGCAGGAAAAATTCCTGAATGCATGTCTTGAAATAGAAACTTTGTATTCGCCTATTGAGCTTTTATCGGTAATAAACGATATTGAACAAAGCGCGGGAAGAAAACGTCTGGTGCATTGGGGACCGAGAACGCTTGATATAGATATCCTTTTATATAACAAGGATATAATCATGGAAGATAAATTAAAGGTACCTCATCCGGATATGACGAACAGATTTTTTGTACTTGAACCTCTTTGTGAGATAGCACCGTTCGCATATCACCCCGGATATAACAAAAGAGTTATCGAACTGCTTGAAAAATTAAGGAGGAATAATAATGGCAATTAAAACCTTCGCTGCCATTTATGTAGGCTCCAGTGATTTGTCATTGGATATTTACGAGATAAACGGCAAAAAGAATTTTAAAAAAATTGATGGAATAAGCAGAATAATTGAACTGGGTAAGGATACCTACAACAATGGCTGCCTCAGTATAGAATCTATAAAGCTGGTTTGTGACACTCTTAATGACTTTAAGAGAAAAATGAAAGAATATCAGGTTCAGGATTACAGAGCTTATGCCACATCTGCAGTAAGAGAAGCGGAGAATTCCGAAATCGTAATCGATGCGATTAAAAGAGAAACAGGTATCAATGTCAGAATCCTAAGTAACTCGGAACAAAGATATATGAATTTTAAGGGGCTTGTATCAAAGTATGAAAATTTTCATCAGGTGGCAAGCAAGAATACAGCCTTTGTAGATGTAGGTGCGGGTAGTGTTCAGATTTCCCTTTTTGATAAAAATAATCTTATCGTTACCGAAAATATTCCGATAGGAGCGTTAAGAATCAGAGATTATCTGTCTCTCATTGGAAGCAAATCAGGAAAGCTTGATCAGGTTATTGCAGACTTTGTTGAAAGTGATATTTTTACGTTCAGAAATATCTATTTGAATGACAAGGAAATAAAAAATATAATTGCGGTCGGTGAAGTTATAAAGGTGTTAAAAAGAGTAATGCCGGAAATCGATACCTCGGAAAAAATCAGCAAGGAGCAATTTGATAAGGTATACGGAAGAGCTATAAAGCTTTCACCGCAGGACCTTACTGAAAAATACGGAATACCTTACGAGAGGGCTACACTTATTTTACCTACGGTTCTTATATATAAATCACTCCTTAATAATTGTAAAGCCGAGGATATATATGCACCGAACCTTTCGTTCTCGGACGGTATAGCAGCGTCATATATGGATGAGGGAAGCAAGGTTGCATTTTCACATGATTTCAGTGAGGACATACTTGCATCTGCCATTAATATAAGCAAGAGATACAGATGCAATCAGGCACACCTTGATGCCGTTGCCGATCTGGCACTCAAGATTTTTGACAGTGTAAAAAAGATAAACGGAATGGGGAAGCTTGAAAGGCTTCAATTACAAATTGCAGCGATTCTGCATGATTGCGGAAACTATATAAGTATGCATAACGGGGCTTTGAATTCATATTACATAGTGGCAAATACCGAGATTATAGGCTTGTCCCACAAGGAGAGAATGGAAATAGCAAATGTTGTAAAATATAACATTCTTTATCTTCCGTCAAAGGAATCAATTCAGTCGGAAATCGGAAATTGTAATTATATTACCATAGCCAAACTGGTGGCAATATTAAGAATCGCAAATATACTCGATAAGAGCCATTTGCAGAAGATTGAAGATGTAAATATTTCAATCAAGGACGATAAGCTTGTGATTTCTGCAATAACTTACGATGATATATCTCTTGAAGCAGGCTTGTTTGAATCAAGAGCATCATTCTTTGAACAGGTTTACGGAATAAGACCTGTACTCAGACTCAGAAGAAATATTTAAGGTCATACCAGAAATATGAAAGGAATGATAATAAGTATGGATAAAAAGAATTTTGATAAACCCGAATACTATTATAACAGAGAATTGTCATGGCTTTTGTTTAATTATCGTATTTTAAACGAAGCAAAGGATAAGACGATTCCTTTATTTGAAAGAATAAAATTCCTTGCCATCACGGCTTCAAACCTTGATGAGTTTTTTATGATAAGAGTTGCATCACTTATAGATCTTGTAAATGCAGATGTTAAGAAGAAGGATATAGCAGGTCTTACACCTAAGGCTCAGCTTGACAGAATAATACCGGAAACAAAGGAAATGATGCGTTCCCAGTATCAGACACTTAATCGTTCACTGTTGCCGGCTCTTGAAACGGAAGGTTTAAAGCTTGTTAAAAGATATGAAGATTTATCTGATAAGCAGGCTAAATATGTTGATAAATTTTTTGAAAAGGAAGTATATCCTGTTCTTACACCTATGGCGGTTGATTCTTCAAGACCGTTTCCGCTTATCAGAAACAAAACACTTAATATAGGCGCCCTTATACATGATAAGAAAAAGGATGTGGTGGATATAGCGACCGTTCAGGTTCCATCCGTGCTTCCGAGAGTTATCGAGCTTCCTAAAGAAGGAGATGCAAGAGAGATAATCCTTCTTGAGGAAATAATCGAAAAGAATCTTGATAAGTTATTCCTTAATTATGAAATTGTTTGCGCACATCCTTATCGTGTTATGAGAAATGCGGATCTTGCCATTGATGAGGATGACGCGGCTGACCTGCTTAAGGAAATAGAAAAACAAATCAAAAAGCGTGCCTGGGGTGAGGTTATTCGACTTGAGGTTGCCGCAGATATGGATAAAAGATTGCTTGCTGAATTGGAAAGTAAGCTTTGTGTAGACAATGATTATGTATATTCCATAAACGGCCCTCTTGATCTTACATTTCTCATGAAGGTAAACGGCCTTGACGGATTTGAAGCATTAAAATACAAAAAATACATACCTCAGCCGGTGCCGGGAATAAATAATGAAGAAAATCTTTTTGATCAGATAAAGAGAAAAGATATATTACTTCATCATCCGTATTACGAATTCACACCTGTAGTTGATTTTATCAAGCAGGCAGCGGTTGACCCGGATGTGTTGGCTATTAAACAGACTCTTTATCGTGTAAGCGGTAATTCACCTATTGTTGCCGCACTTGCACAGGCTGCCGAAAACGGTAAGCAGGTTACCGTTCTTGTGGAGCTTAAGGCAAGATTTGATGAGGAAAATAATATAGTCTGGGCAAAGAAACTTGAGAAGGCAGGATGTCATGTAATATACGGTCTGGTGGGTCTTAAAACCCATTCAAAGATTGCTCTTGTAGTAAGACGTGAAGAAGACGGAATAAAAAGATATGTACATCTGGGAACCGGAAATTACAATGACATAACCGCAAAGATTTATACGGATACCGGTATGTTTACGGCTTCGGATTCTATCGGTGAGGATGCGACAGCGGTATTTAATATGCTTTCGGGTTATTCGGAACCGCCTACATGGAATAAGCTTATAGTTGCACCTATCTGGATGAAGAAAAAATTTGTAAGCTTAATTAACAGAGAAATAGAAAATGCAAAACAGGGCAAGGAGGCAAGAATCGTTGCCAAGATGAATTCGCTTTGTGACCCTGTAATTATCAAATCACTTTATGAGGCGTCATGTGCGGGAGTGAAAATCGATCTTATTGTAAGAGGTATATGTTGTCTTAAAGCGGGAGTCAAAGGCTTAAGCGAAAATATAACCGTAAGATCGATTGTAGGAAACTTCCTTGAACATGCCAGAATATTCTATTTTTACAATGACGGATTTGAAGATGTTTATATGGGAAGCGCGGACTGGATGCCGAGAAATCTTGATAAGAGAGTTGAGATAACATTCCCTGTTGAGGACGCTGATTTAAAGAAGTCGGTTATAGAGATACTTAATATTCAATTGGCGGACACGCTAAAGGCTCATATAATGCAGCCTGACGGAACCTACGAGAAACTTGATTTAAGAGGAAGAGAAAAGGTGGAAGCACAGCTTACATTTTGCAAGCAGGCTATAAGCCGTTCGAAATCCGATAAAAAGGAAAAAGAGTCCAGGGTGTTTATTCCTAAGACAAAGGTGGAATAATAAATAACGTTACTTTGCCTTGCGTAAAGCAAAGGCTTTAGTATAATCAAAATTATATAAACTTAGGAGGATTAAAGAGTGGAAAAATTCTTTAAAATCAAAGAAAATAACTCTACGGTACGTACCGAAATTTTTGCCGGATTAACTACTTTCTTTGCAATGGCTTATATTGTATTTGTTAATCCTAATCAGGTTGCGGCCGAAGGTGCAAACGGCTGGCTTGTGGCAGCAGGTGCAGAACCTGTTACCATGGGTAAAATCTGGAACTCGGTATACATTGCTTCCATATTGGTTGCAGTAATCGGAACCTTACTTATGGCATTTTATGCAAGAATGCCTTTTGCACAGGCTTGTGGAATGGGACTTAATTCATTCTTCTGTACAACCTTCGTTGCAGGTGCATTTTTCGGAGGAGAGGATGTAGTTACAGGATATCAGGCCGGTCTTGTAATAGTACTTGTATCAGGACTTGTATTCCTTGTTCTTTCAATTACAGGATTAAGAAAGTACATCGCAACAGCTCTTCCTGATTGTCTTAAAAAGGCTATCCCTGCAGGTATAGGTTTATTTATAGCTATGATAGGTCTTAAGAATGCGGGAATCATCGAGGATAATCCATATACCTTCGTTCAGTTCTTCGATATTCACGGAAGAATCAAAGCAATCGGCGGAGATGTAACAGGTCTTGATGTATGGCATGAAATTGTTCCGGTTGTTGTAGCTTTACTTGGTGTATTTATAATTGCGGTTCTCGCAAGATTCGGAATCAAGGCAAATGTAATAATCGGAATTATTGCATCGACCGTATTATATTATGTTATGATGTGGGAGCTTCCTTCATTCGATACAAGCCAGATCGGTCAGTCCTTCAAGGATTTCAAGGAAATCGGTTTATTCGGAGTATTTAATGGCGAGGCGTGGGATGCCGCATTTAACGGAGAATTTATTGGCGGTGTATTTGCTGCAATTGTTCTTATAATTGCATTCTGTCTTGTAGATATGTTTGATACTGTAGGAACTATTTACGGAACTGCTGCATCGGCAGATATGCTTGATGAAAACGGAGATCCTGTAAGACTTAATCAGTCAATGATGTGTGACTCAATCGGTACCGTATCAGGTGCTATCTTAGGAACTTCAACCTGTACAACCTTTGTTGAGTCTGCTTCCGGTGTGGGTGCCGGCGGTAGAACAGGTCTTACCAGTGTAGTTACAGCTCTTTGCTTTGTTGTATGTTTATTCTTAAGTCCGCTTGCAAGTATCATTCCAAGCTGTGCTACAGCACCGGCTCTTATATTTGTAGGTGTTCTTATGGCTAAGAACTTTGCTAAGGTCGATATGGAAGATATGGGTTCTGCAGTACCTGCATTCCTTGCCCTTCTTATGATGCCGCTTACTTATTCTATATCAAACGGTATCGGACTTGGAGCAATCGCTTATGTTGCTATAGCAATCTTCAGTGGTAAATTCAAGAAGAAGGATATTGTGGTCACTATAATCGCAGCACTCTTTATTTGTAAGTTTATATTTGTTACGATGTAGTAACGGTGTGTCGGAATAGATATAAAAAAGTTAATAGTTAAAATTATACAAATTTGATTGTTAAATATGATGAAATATAAGAATAACACGGATAAGCTTGAAAAATGTAGCTTATCCGTGTTATTCTATTATAGATATAGTGTGTCTGTATCATTTTATTGAGGTTATGAATTAAGGGGAGAATTTTTCAGGAGGATGATAATATGAGAAGTTCAAAAAGGATTTTGAAACGTTTTCTTGCGGCTGCGTCTGCTGCATTGTTTGCGGTTGGTGTGCTTAGCATAGGCGGAAACCAAAGGAGCATGGAGAAGGTTAAGGCTGCTGAGCCGAGTGTTGATGCGGCCAGTTCTGTGAACTACAGTACTATATTGGGACGTGCATCAAATTATGGTTTATTGGCCAATAAAATTGATCAGACGACCAGCCATATGGAAACGACTATAGCGGTTAAGACGCTTAATCAATCAGGACAGGCAAATGAAATTGATTTATGTGGAAAAGAGCCGGTTTGGATTATGGTAGGAGAACTTGAAACTCCAACCTGTAAGCTTGACTTCGGTCAAAGGATTCATAAAGATATAGATACTGCCGGCGGTGAGAAGATGATATATTATCTTGATACTACTCAGGCTGTTTATGATCAAACAGAAACATCAAGGTCGTATCAGGATATAAGAGCATCTTTAAAATCAAAGGATGAAATAAATAACAGTATAAAAACTATGCAGGATAATTCACTGGCGTGGTCAAGTACACTTTCGGGAAAAGAAGCACTGGATATTTCGACTATGTCAAGTGTAGATGCTGCGGGTAAGTTTATAATTAATATACCTGATACATATGCGGATAAAACTATTTATATCAATGTTGACGACTATTCGGGGCTTATTAGTTCACTAAATACAGGTGGAGGAAGCAAACTTCTTATTAATAAGCCTGAAAGTACGGTAATAGTTTTTAATTATAATGCTACCGATGTTACGATTTCGGATTTTGAAGTGAATGGTCTTGGTACTGCGCAGGATTGCGGCGGAGATGATTCCGAAAAAAATCAAAAAATCGATAAAAATATCTGCCAAAAAATAATATGGAATTTACCTAATGCAACAACTGTTACCTTAAAGAAAGCAGTAGGTCTTTTTCTTGTTCCGAAAACAACAGCTAATGTTAATGTTGCTGATACTGCGGCAGGATGGGTTTCTACATATGGAACGGTTAATGTAACATCAGAATTTCATTATATTTATCATGGAAGAAGTGCAGGTTATGATAATCAGTTCCAGTTTGGCGGAACAAAAGCGTTGACAAAGACACTCAGTAAAGAAAATGCAGAAGCAGATCAGGTTTCTACCATTGAAATTAATGCAGACGATTTTTCCTTTGAGTTATATGAAACAGACAGTACTTATAATACAAGTGGCTTAACTCCGATACTTACAACATCAAATGCTGCAAATTCCGAGTTTAGATTTGATTATATTACATATGATAGTGAAGGAACACATTATTATGTTATTAAAGAAAAAAATCAGGGCGAAACAAAGAATCACATAACTAATTCGGATGGGGAAATAGATATTAAGCTTGATGTAAGCATTGATGCAAACGGAACTTATAAATATACTGTCTCATCGGAAAAATATGTTACAGCAGCGGATAAATCAGCGGGTAAGTCCATTTCTACAAACAATAATAAGAGTGCAGACGGAACCGTATTTACGTTCGGAAGATTTTATAATAAAGTTGATGTAGGTAATCTTGAAATTATCGTTACTGATGAAGAAACAGGAGCTCCTGTATCGGGAGTAAAGGTTAAGGTAAAGAATCCGAGTGGTTCATCCAAGGAATACACGACAGATGCAAATGGAAAAATAGAAATTAAAGATACATTGGCAGGAAATTATGATGTAGTTGTGACTGATGTTCCTGCTAACAGCAGAGTTACGACAGGTGAGACAGCCACAGTAACGGTTCGTAATAATGAAATTGCACAGCATCAGGCAAAAATAACTTCTACAGGAGGTCTCAAGGTTACGGTTTATGATGAAGTATCCGGTGATCCGGTTAAAGATGTTGAGGTTAAGATAACAGACAAAAACGGTAATTATAAAAAATATACCACAGATGCAAATGGTGAGATACTTGTTAATCCTACAGATACCGGTGATTATGAAATCGAAGTAATAAGTGTTCCTGCAGGTAAGAAAGTAACGGTCGGAGAAAAGAAAACCGTTTCAGTTACCAAGGGTGTTGTTGCAGAGCATACTGCTATGATAAATAATACCGAAACAGGTAATCTTGAAATAACCGTAAAGGATGAGAAAACCGATAATCCTGTGCCGGAAGCAAAGGTTGATGTAACCAATTCATCGGGAATATCAAAATCATATACAACGGATACAAACGGTAAAATCAGTATCACAAATATTCCAACCGGTAATTATACAATAGAGGTAACGGATGTTCCGTCAGGATATAGTGTTACAACCGGGCAGAAAACAGATGTAAGTGTTAAGAAGAATGAAACAACAAAGGAAGAAGTAAAGTTAAAGACTGCTACTTCGACAGATACACCTTCGAAAACACCGGATGATACTTCAACTGTTACGACATCATCGAATTCAAAGACAAACACATCAAATACCGTTAAAGCTATTCAGACAGGTGACAACTTCAATGTGAAGACTCCGATTATGCTCCTGATAATTTCACTGATGGGAATTGCAGCATTAATTTACGGAAAGAAAAAATACGATATATTTTAAATGAATTTATAATAAAAGATCACGGGGGTTTTTCCTGCTGACACATTGGTGTGAGCGGGAGATATCCCCGTGATAGCTTTTATATAAAAAATATTGAAATTTAGGGGTAAGTTTATGTATAATAGCTTATGATTATTTTGGAATATGTTGTTTGAAAGGAAAATTATGAGATATGCTTAAGACACTCGGAAAGCAGTTAAAGGAATTTAAAAAAGCATCGATTATCACTCCCATATTTATGATATTCGAAGTAATATTTGATATGATCATACCGCTTCTTATGGGAAAAATTGTAAGTAACGGTATCGAAAAAGGAGATATGAATTACATAATCACTACAGGAATTGCCATGGTTGTACTTGCGATTTTGGGACTCGTTACCGGAATCCTGGGAGGAGTATTCGGAGCCAGGGCGGCTACGGGTTTTGCAAGAAATTTGAGAGAGGCCATGTTTAATAATATCCAGACATTTTCATTCTCAAATATTGATAAATTTTCAACCTCGGGACTTGTAACAAGACTTACAACGGATGTAACCAATGTCCAGAACGCATATCAGATGCTTATTCGTATGTGTGTGCGTGCTCCGTTTTCGATGATTATCGCAATGATTATGGCATTTATGATAAACGCAAGAATTGCAAGCATATACCTTATTGCGGTTTTGTTTTTGACTGTATTTCTTTTGTTTGTTATGTCAAGAGCCATGAAATACTTTTCGGATGTATTTAAAAGATATGATGATTTAAATGAAAGTGTTCAGGAAAATGTTTCTGCCATAAGAGTCGTTAAGGCCTATGTCAGAGAAGATTATGAAAACGAAAAATTCAAGAAAGCAAACAATAATCTTTACGGCAGATTTATAAAGGCTGAAAAGATTATAGCATTTACCATGCCGACCATGATAGCGACAGTAAATGTTACAATACTTGCCATAAGCTGGGTGGGCGCTCATATGATTATTTCACATACCGGAGGGCTTGATACGGGTGATCTTGTAAGTCTTCTTGCTTATTGTATGAATATACTTATGAGTCTTATGATACTTGCCATAATGTTTGTTATGGTTTCCATGAGTTTAAGCTCGGCAAAACGTATAGCAGAGGTTTTGGAAGAAAAGGCAGATATAGTAAATCCGAAAAATCCTGTTATGGAAGTAAAAAACGGTGATATTGATTTTGAAAATGTTAAATTTGCTTATTCAAAAACCGAAGGCTCGGACAATGTGCTTGAGGATATAAATCTTCATATAAAATCAGGAGAGACTATAGGTATAATCGGTGGAACCGGAAGTTCAAAATCAAGCCTCGTAAATCTTATAAGCAGGCTTTATGACGTTACCGGCGGAACACTTAAGGTCGGTGGAGTCGATGTTAGAAATTATGACCTTGAAGTTCTTCGTGATGAGGTTTCCGTTGTGCTTCAAAAAAATGTGTTATTTAGCGGAAGCATATATGACAATCTTCGTTGGGGAAATAAAAATGCAACAGATGAGGAATGCAAAGAAGCATGTAAAATGGCTTGTGCGGATGAATTCATAGAAGCATTTCCGGATGGATATGATACACATATCGAACAGGGCGGTACCAATGTTTCGGGAGGCCAGAGACAGAGACTTTGTATAGCAAGGGCTCTTCTTAAAAAACCTAAGATTATTATTCTTGACGACAGTACGAGTGCAGTTGATACGGCTACTGACGCAAAAATCAGAAAAGCATTTAAAGAGGCTATTCCGGGAACAACAAAGATAATTATTGCTCAAAGAATAAACAGCGTTCAGGATTCGGACAGAATTATAGTAATGGATGAGGGTAGGATTAACGGTGTGGGAACACATGAGGAATTACTTAAATCCAACGAGATTTATAAAGATGTATATGAATCACAGACCGGTGGTGGCGGTGATTTTGACGTGCAGGGAGGTGAGGCATAATGGCAGAAGAAAAGGTTAAAGAGATAAAAGGCGGACCGGGCGGAAGACGTTATGCCGGACCTAAGGTTAAGGTCGAAAATGCAGGTCAGATATTCAAGCGTATAATGGCCTATGTAGGAAAAAGATATAAGTTCCAATATGCTTTGGTTATTATATGTATTGTTGTAAATGTTCTTTCAAATATTCAGGGAACATTGTTTACAAAATCCCTTATCGATGACTATATAATGCCTCTTATGGAAAGCGAAAATCCTGATTATTCAAATTTGCTTCATGCGATTATAAGAGTTGCTGTTTTTTATCTGTGCGGAATAATTGCCGCATTTGTACAGCAGCTTACGATGATATATATTTCTCAGGGCACACTTAGAGATATGAGACAGGATTTGTTTACTCATATGGAGAGCCTTCCGATAAGCTATTTTGATAAGAATACACATGGAGATATCATGTCTATATATACCAATGATATAGATACCTTAAGACAAATGATAAGCCAGAGTATTCCGCAGTTTGTAAGCAGTGTTATAACAATAGTTTCGGTTTTTGTAAGTATGATTATTTTAAGCATTCCGCTTACACTTGTAACGATTGTTATGTTATTTATCATGCTTAAAACAAGTACAAAGGTTGCTTCAAAGAGCGGAAAATATTTCGTGAAGCAGCAGGCTAAGCTTGGTGAGGTTAACGGATATATAGAAGAGACCATGAGCGGACAGAAGGTTGTTAAGGTCTTTAATCATGAGGAAGAAAGTAAGGAAAGATTTAAGAAGCTTAATGACGAGCTTTTTGATAATGCATACAGCGCAAATAAATTTGTAAATCTTATAGGACCTATAAATGCACAGCTTGGAAATCTTGGCTATGTGGTATGTGCGATAGTAGGCGGTGCATTTGCTCTTAAGGGCTTCTGGGGCTTGACTACCGGGGCGCTTGTAAGCTTCCTTACATTTAACAGACAGATAAACATGCCTATAAGTCAGGTCAGCCAGCAGATGAATTCCGTTGTTATGGCACTTGCCGGAGCAGACAGAATATTTAAACTTCTGGATGAAAAATCCGAAACCGATGAGGGCTATGTTACTTTGGTAAATGCCAGGGAAGAAAACGGTGAGCTTGTCGAAAGTGATGAAAGAACGGGCCTTTGGGCATGGAAACACACACATCAGGCTGATAAGAGCGTAACATATGTTAAGCTTACCGGCGATGTTGTTTTCGATGATGTGGATTTTGGCTATACGGAAGAAAAGCAGGTGCTTTACAATGTGGACCTTTTTGCTACGCCGGGACAGAAGATTGCATTTGTCGGTTCTACAGGTGCGGGCAAGACTACAATTACCAATCTTATTAATCGTTTTTATGATATTCAGGACGGTAAGATAAGATATGACGGAATAAATATAAATAAGATAAAAAAGGCAGACCTTAGACATTCTCTCGGAATGGTTCTTCAGGATACACACCTTTTTACCGCAACAGTTATGGAAAATATCAGATACGGCAAGCTTGATGCGACAGATGAAGAAGTTTATGCGGCAGCTAAGCTTGCAAATGCACACGGTTTTATAAAAAGACTTCCGGATGGTTATAATACTGTTCTTACCGGTGACGGTGCCAATTTGAGTCAGGGTCAGAGACAGCTTCTTGCCATTGCCAGAGCGGCTATAGCAAATCCTCCTGTTCTTATACTTGATGAGGCAACTTCTTCAATTGATACGAGAACTGAAAAGATAGTTCAGTCGGGTATGGATAAGCTTATGAAGGGAAGAACAACATTTGTTATTGCTCACAGACTCTCGACAGTAAGGAACAGTGATTGTATAATAGTTCTTGAAAAGGGACGAGTTATAGAAAGAGGTCCTCATGATGAGCTTATAGAAAAGAAGGGCAAGTACTATCAGCTCTATACGGGGAATACGGTAGGTTAAGTTTGTCGAAGCTTTTAGATATGGTTTTACATTTGAAATAGTAGGCTGTTATGTAAAGTTTAGGGGAAAGAAAATGGCTGAAAAGAAAAAAAGAGTATTTGATATAATTCAGATAGGTAACAGGACAGATGTGCCAAGTACATTATTTGACATATTCATAGTTGTTGTTATTCTGGCAAATTTGTTTGTAACCTTTTTTGATACCTTTGAAGAATCTGTTCCGTATAAGGAAATACTTGACAGAGTGGAACTGGTTACCATAGTCATATTTACAGTCGAATATATTTTGAGAATTTGGACGGCAGGTTATCTTTATCCGAAAAAGGATAAATGGCAGGCAAAAGTAAAATTCATTTTTTCATTTAACGGTATTGTGGATTTGCTTTCGTTCTTTCCTTATTATTTGCCGTTTTTTATCCCGGCGGGAGCGGTTGCTTTCAGAATGTTAAGAGTGGTAAGAATATTCCGCCTCTTTAGAATTAACAGTCAGTATGATGCATTTAATGTTATATTAAATGTCTTAAATGAAAAGAAAAATCAGCTTATATCATCAGTGTTCCTGATAGTGATTCTTATGATTGCATCGTCACTTTGTATGTACAGCATAGAGCACAGTGTACAGCCGGACGCATTTCAAAATGCATTTTCGGGTATATGGTGGTCCATGTCGACACTTCTTACAGTAGGATATGGTGATATATATCCGGTAACCTTTCTAGGAAAATTTATGGCAATTGTAATAGCGTTTCTTGGAGTAGGAATGGTAGCTGTCCCGACAGGTATTATTTCTGCGGGATTCGTTGAACATTACTCAAAGATTAAGCAGCTTGCTTTTTCTTTTGAAGGTATTAATCTTCAATTTATTACAATAAAGGTGGACAGTAAGCATAATTATAAAGATGTCATGATCAAAGATACAAGACTTCCTCAGGGAATAATTATCGTTTTGATGTTGAGAAATGAAGAGGTTATAATTCCTAAGGGTGATACGAAGATTCTTGAAGGTGATCAGCTTATACTTTGCGGTGAAAGAGATATGGATGCACCATATATAAATCTTAAAGAAGTTAAGATTAAATATGAACATCCGTGGGTAGGAAAGCCAATTAAGAATCTGGATATATCAAGACTTACAACCATAGTTATGATAAAGAGAAAAAGAAAAACCATTATACCTACAGGGGATACCGTAATAAAAAGCGGAGATATAATCCTGTACTATTCGAAGAAACAGGATGGTGACGGAGACAGTGATTTTATTTGATGAAAACAGGTGTAAATGCTTGCATTGAAAATCGTAATATGATAGTATTGAATTGAAATATAAACAGAGTAAGATGGGCTATTTGTGTAGCTTTATGTTTGTTTCAAGGGTTAAGGTTAGTTATGTAGTTTAGAATTTCTTTTTTAAAGAGAGAAGGGAAGTTTATGAAAAAAAACAATAAGGGTTTTTCTCTTGTCGAGTTGATTATTGTTATTGCAATTATGGCAATTCTTGCCGGTGCGATAGCACCTGCACTTATCAGATATATAGATAAGTCAAGGAAGTCCAATGATATATCGGCTGCAAAAACAATAAAGACCGCAGTAGAAACGGCATTGTCTTATGAGAAGACGTTTGAGCTTCTTACAACCGGTGATGTATCAACGACAACGGACACGGATGGCAATTCAATCGATTATGCAGGTTATATTGAAATTATACCAAACCATAATGCAACATCGGGTAATTCCGGAATAACCATTCATCAGGCAAACGGCGCAGATACCGATGCATCCGGATTGCAAAGTACCGAGGATGAAATAGTTGATAATCTTGGTGATAAGACTCCTAAGATCAAGTACAAAAGAAACGCAAATGGAACGGTGTCACCTGACAAATACTTTGTATTTGTTTCTTCAAAGGGTGGTATAGTAGTAGGCGTAGGCGAAGGAGTAGGTGCCGGAAAGTTTTATCAGCTTGCACCTGTAGTCAGCAAATATTATAATTAGGTTATGCTTAAGGAGGGCTGTTTTCCTTTACGGAGGATGGCTCTTTTTTTATTGTCTTAATTGACAATGAAGTAATCGGTGTTTTAAAATAAAGTATCTGTTTTAAGAAAGAGGTTGCTGTAAATATGGCACAAAATGAATATACAATTTTAATAGTGGATGACGATGAAGACTTGTCAATGCTTATAGAAGATATGCTTTCCGATAACGGATATGACTCGTTATATGCAAGGTCGTTGGATGAAGCGTATGAATTGCTTGAAAAAAGTAAAGTGCATCTTATATTGCTTGATATCAATCTTCCCGATGGGACAGGTTTTGAACTGTGCAACGAACTTAGAAAAGTATCTGAAGTACCTGTTATATTTGCGAGTGCCAGAACCTCGGAGGATGATAAGGTTACAGGGCTTGACATGGGCGGCGATGATTATCTGGCTAAGCCATATTCTATAAAGGAGCTTATGTCGAGGATAAAGTCGCTGATAAGACGTACATACGGGTTTAAAGAAAAGTCTGAAAGCTATAGACTTAAGGCCGGAAAGAACAATATTATATGTATTGATACCGCAAATCGTTCGGTAAAACGCATAAAGGAAGGTTTGGAAACAGAAATATCGCTTTCCCTCAAGGAATACGATTTACTTAAATTTATGTGCGAACACAAGCAACAGGCACTTGGTAAGGAAACACTGGTAAATGAAGTCTGGGGCGCATTTAACACGGTTGAACCATCAACTCTGACAGTACATATAAGGTGGCTAAGAGAAAAACTCGAAAATGATCCGTCAAAGCCTGTATTTATAAAAACAGTATGGGGCGTAGGCTACAGCCTTTCTGAAAATGAGGATTAAAAGGAATCAGGATATATGAAGAAAAAAAGAATTTCCGTAAAAGTATTAGTAATGTCAGTCTGTTGTATGCTTATTTGTACGGCAGTTTTCGCATTTTTGTATTATGGTGTGAATGCCGGAGATGAGGATAAAAATGAGACTTTATACGAGAATATAATTGTTGAATTAAACGGAATAAATCATATGATAGACGACTTGACGCCGGAAGATATGGATAAGGCATCGGGTAAGCCGGTATCAACGGAATTATCGGATATTCATGAAAAAATAAAAGAGCTTATGACAAGTATAAATAGCAGGGATATTGATTTTAATGATATTTCAAAAGAAAGACTTCTTGTGTTTTATTTAATAGCCATGGTCTTTATCTGTCTTGTTTTTTTGATTGTTTATTTGATGATACTGAGACCTTTTGAAAAGCTTGAAGAATTTTCATCAGAGCTTTCAAAGGGTAATTTTGATATGGATTTAAAATACGAAAGAGCCAATATGTTCGGAGAATTTACCTGGGCCTTTGATCATATGAGAAGTGAGCTTAAGAAGTCAAAGGAAAGAGAACAGGAAGCTGTAGAAAATAACAAGACCATAATAGCAACACTTTCACATGATATAAAAACGCCGGTTGCATCAATAAGAGCCTATGCGGAAGGTCTATCGGATAATATGGATTCATCGCCTGAAAGAAGAAAAAGATATCTGGATGTTATAATGAAAAAATGTGACGAGGTCTCAAAAGTAACCGACGATATGTTTGTTCATTCGCTTCATGACCTTGACAGACTTGTTATTTGCAAGGATAAAATTGATTTAGATAAAGTGATAATCGATGCAGTTTCATCTTTGACAGGCGATAGAAACGATCTAAGGATAAACGGAGATATAGACAAATTTGTGCTCGAAGAGGGCGATAGTCAGCGTATATCGCAGGTTATTGAAAATATAATTACCAACGCAAGAAAGTATGCCGGAGGATCGCTTATAGATGTTTGGAGTCGGCTTGAAGAAACTGAAACAGGAAAAAATTATGGGCTTCACATTAAGGATAACGGTCCGGGAATACCGCCTGAAGATATGCCTTTTATATTTGATAAATTTTATCGTGGCAAAAACAAAGGTGATAAAAACGGAGCCGGACTGGGTCTTTTCATAGTAAAATACATTATGGAAGCTATGGGTGGAAGTGTAGAACTAAATAACAGCAGAAACGGACTTGAGGTGATACTTACTTTTCGTAATGAGGGGGAAATATAATACCTGTTATTGTAATAAAAAAATAAATAGATTATAATTAATATGTATGTGGGTGATTTTTATGATTAGATAATGTATAGGAGATGAAAGTATGTTATCAAAGGAAATAACAACGGATTTAGTAAACGGTTTATGTGAAATATTTAAGGACGAACTGGTTTCTATCATATTATATGGTTCTGTTGCACGCGGAGATGATAACATCGATAGTGATGTGGACGTAGCTATTATACTTCAAAATGGCTTAGCTGATGTCAAAAAAGAAGATTTTTTTGAGTTATCATCTCGTATGGATATTAAGTATGATAAGGTTTTTTCTATTATTGACATTGAAGTGGAAAAACTGGAACAATGGGGAAAAGTTTTGCCTTTCTACAAAAATATCAAAAATGAGGGGGTTGTATTATGGAAGGCAGCTTAAATGATTTGGCGAAAGTCCGTCTTTTAAGAGCAAAAGAAATGATTGAATCAGCAAATAATAATTTGGCTTCGGGAGATGTAAAGACCTCCTTAAATAGATCGTATTATGCTATTTTTCATGGTATGCGAGCTGTGAATATTATTGAAGGATTTGATTCGTCAAAACACTCGGGTGTGATTGCTCATTTTAATCAGTACAGTATTAAAACCGGTAAAATTGATGAAAAGTATTCACGAATAATAAAGAATGCTGTGTATTTTAGAGAAAAATCTGATTATGATGATTTTTATGTTGCGAGTATGGATGACGCGAAAAAACAATTGGAAGATGCAAAAGAGTTTTTAAATGTAGTTGAGACTATTATAACAAGTGTAAACGAGGAAAAATAAGAACAGTAAAAATTAGGGAACTTTTTGGAATGAAAAAACTGAAAAAGTTCCCTAAAAATATTGTAATTAATAAAATGGTTGTATTTTTTTTTGTGAGGGAATATAAGGAGGATTTGGTTAGATGGATAATTTTAGTACATACCAGGGAGCACTTGAGGTTTTCAGAAAAGCCAATTGGATAGGTACAACAGAAAATTGTATATTCGGGGCTATTGTAGACTCTTCAAAGAGTTCGGAATTTACCGCTTCGATGGCGGGATTCGGAGCGCTTGGTCCTGCGGGATATGTAGTCGGAAATATACTCGGACAGGAAAGAGATATAAGAATAAATAGAATAAATGATTATATTTTTGTATTGATAAATCTAACCGAAAACGGAATTGGAATTTTGCCGGTTATCGGAGGCGGAATGAAAATTGACCCTGCAAGGCTGACACCGCGCTATGATGGATTTGTTTGTTTTACTTATAATGAAATATCGCAAATATCCGCAAAAAACTTTTACGGAATCAGAAAAAGCGTAAAAGCTATAACGATTACATTAGCTAATAAATATAAGCTTCATTTTAATGCAAATATGTCCGAGAAAAATTTACCTTATCAGGAAAACAGCATGAATATATTTGTGGGGAGATATCAAAAATAGTTGATAGTTACTATTTGAATATATAATATATTTATGGCGTAATTTTATCTTAATGAATAATATACGCTCCTTAACTAAAAAAGATGATGCTTAAGGAGCGTAAAATTATTTGTAAAAAATCCAAACCTTCCAACTTCTTAAGGATTTCTTAATATCTTTTGTTGTATATTCCAATTAAGCTAAAACAAAACACGACTGTTTATGATTATTTACGATTGTTTATAAGGAGATAATAATTATGAAGAAAACTATTTTAGAAGCGAAAAATCTCAGCAAGAGCTTTGCGAATGAGGGAACGCAGGTGCATGTTCTGAATAACATCGACCTTAAGATTTATGAGGGTGATTTTACCGTGGTAATGGGAGCGTCAGGCTCGGGTAAATCAACGCTTCTTTATAATATAAGCGGCATGGATAAGCCAAGCTCCGGAGAGGTTATATTTGACGGAGAGGATATCACGAAGCTTAGTGAAAAGAAGCTTGCGAAGATCAGAGCATTTTCCTTTGGATTTGTATTTCAGCAGATTCATCTTGTAAACAATCTTACCCTTTTGGAAAATACACTTGTTCCGGGATATATGGATAAGTCAAAGACGAAGCAACAGGTTAAGGAAAGAGCAAATTCGCTTTTTGAAAAAATGAATTTAAGCGAAGCTAAGGACAGACTTCCATCACAGGTTTCCGGTGGTGAAGCTCAAAGAGGTGCGATAGCAAGAGCGGTTATAAATGAGCCGGAGCTTTTATTTGCGGATGAGCCGACCGGAGCACTTAACAGAAGCAATACAAGAAATGTACTTGATCTTATGACAGAGCTTAATAAAGACGGTCAGAGCATTCTTATGGTAACGCATGATATAAAGTCTGCACTTCGCGCGAACAGACTTATATATATCGAAGACGGAAAAATCGGCGGCGAGATGGATTTAAAACCGTATCATAGTTTGAATCTAAATGACAAGGCAGAGATAAAAGACAGAGAGACACAGGTTAACTCATGGCTTTCATCCATGAACTGGTAATAGGAAATGTTCCGTTACATTGTATAGGAAAGGTAGAAAGTGGTGAATGTTATGAGAGATATGATGCTTATTACAAAAGGAAATTTTAGAAAAAATAAAGGAGCGTACATAGCTGTATTTATACTGATGTTCATAGTGTCGGTTTGCTTTGTGTCGGTTATAAGCGTGGTAAGAAATACGCATAAGCATAATAAAAAGGCGATGGAAGATACCGGACTTGGCGATATGCTTATCTGGTGCGCCGAATATAATATTACTGATTTTAACGAGGCGAAAACAGAACTTTCGAATAGACTTGAGAATTGTGATGCGATATCTGAGGTAAAGGCGATTGATCAGATAGAAACATATATTACTGATATAAATGGCAAGGAATATGGAAATACTATTTTTTTGACAAGCTGTGATTCGAACCTTGTGAGCTATAAGATATTTGACGGCGACGGAAATCCCGTAACCGATCCGGAATTAAATTCAAGAGAGATAATTGTTCCGATAAGCTTTACGACTATGTTCAATGTTGATATAGGAGATACCTTTACCATAGGTCGCGCGGATTACAAAATAGATGTAACCATCAAATACTTCTTTGAAGACCCATATATGGGAACTCAGATCATGGGCGTTAAGACCCTGCTTATCTCGGATGCCGATTTTGCCTATATCAGAGAAAATTATAAGGATGCGAATATCGCATTTGCCGATTCTGTACTCTTATCATTAAAAAAGAAGGATTCGGATATGAGCGATATGAAGTTTGAAAAGCAGATAAATAAAGATACAAATGTTTCCGCATATGGTTGGGTTTCTTTGACGAAAACTCAAAGTTCGTACTATATGATGCTGCTGCTTGATGTATTTTCCGGAATTCTTGTGGGCTTCATAGTGCTGCTTGTGATAATTGCGATTATAGTTCTCGGACACAATATAAGCAACAGCATAGAAAAGGATTATGTAAATTACGGTATTTTTAAAGCGATTGGTATTACAAGCAAAAAGCTTAAAATGTCCATAATGATAGGTTATATTTTAACCTGCATACTCGGCTTTGTGGTCGGTATACCTGTTGCATTACCTGTAATAAAGGTTGTAAATGAGATTTTAAGACCTATAGGCGGAACCTATGTTGAGACATCTTTTGATATAGGAATGAGTCTTCTTGCCATGCTTGCTATACTTTTGGTGGTTGGACTTTATATAATGCTTAAGGTTTCAAGGATAAGCCATGTTACGCCTGTCAGGGCTTTAAATGAGGGAAGGGCAGATGTGCATTTTTCTTCGGTATTAAGACTTCCTTTATCAAAAAAACTGCTTAATACATCGCTTGCCTACAGACAGCTTATTTCCAGAAAAAAGCAGTATATAAGCGCAGTTATTATTACGGCTCTTTTGGTAGTGTTCATGGTTCTTATAAATCAGTCTCTTTCCTGGCTTTCAGGCGGAGATGAAAAGATTATGTCTGCTCTGTTTGATCCGATATCGTATGATTTATCTATATCCGGAGAGACTGCCGATGAGCTTGAGGCAAAAAAGAAAGAGATAAATGAATTGGTTGAGAGCATAAGCGGATATAAAGAAGTACATTTGATGAGTAAATATGTTCTTCTGGATGATGCAAAAATTCACTGCCAGATAATTGATGATCCCGAAGCCGTATTCAACTTACATAAGGGAAGAACCTGTCTTTATGATGATGAGATTCTTCTTACCGATTATCTTTCAAGAGAACTTGGCAAAGGTATAGGTGACACCGTGACGGTTGGAGATTTGGATGAAAAGCAGGAATATATAATTGTCGGGCTTACGTATACCGGAAATGATGCCGGTAAGAGCTTTATGATGAACTGCGAGGGATATGAAAGATTAAATAAAGATGTAAAATGGACCTGGAGAGTAGGTTACTATTCTATAGATGATGAGTCAAAAATTGAAGAAATAGTTGATTCGATAAATGAGAAATATGGCGATTTTGGCATATCCGCGAAGGCGTACGGAAATGATGTGGACGGCGACCCAATTAGCCTTGCGCTAAATGGAATTTCGGTTGTAATCTATGTATTGTCGGCAATCTTTATCATAATAACTGTTATTCTTGTTTCCGGTAAAATGTTTGAACGCGAGAAAAAGGATTACGGAATACTTAAGGCCTGTGGCTTTGATTCGGGAAAATTAAGAAGTCAGTTTGCATTACGTTTTATGTTTGCATCTTTTGTGGGATCGTTGCTCGGAATAATCATTGCAATTATATCGGGTGAAAGAATAATGGAATTAATTTTTTCCATGTTTGGAATATTACATCTGGAATTCTCGTTTGGCGCACCGGCACTTATTATTCCGGTATGTGTAATGGCACTTATGTTTTATGTATTCGCATATTTGGTTTCGGGAAAGATAAAGAAGGTCAATACGAGGGTGCTGGTTGTAGAGTAGAAATCTATGCGTTGATACGAAAATACCTCTCGAACTATAATAGCCGTTTTATAAAAAGGATACAGTCATTGAACCTGTATCCTTTTTCTGTCATATGACCTCCATCCTTTTTTCTTGACATAAAAACTCTGGCTTGTTATACTCAACTTTGTTGCGAATTATATGTAATTTAGGAAGGAAACAAATCATGATAAGTGCAAATAATGTAACTTTAAGACTTGGCAAGAAAGCTTTGTTTGAAGATGTAAATATTAAATTTACGGAAGGAAACTGCTACGGACTTATAGGTGCAAACGGTGCAGGTAAGTCTACATTTCTTAAGATTTTATCCGGTGAACTTGAACCGACAAACGGCGAGGTTATAATGAATGCCGGCGAGAGACTTTCCGTACTTCAGCAGGACCATTATAAATACGATGAATATAACGTTATGGATACGGTTATTATGGGTAATAAGAGACTGTATGAAATAATGAAAGAAAAGGATGCTATCTATGCAAAGGAAGATTTTTCCGATGAGGATGGTGTAAGAGCTTCCGAGCTTGAAGCGGAATTTGCCGAGATGGACGGATGGAATGCGGAGTCCGATGCAGCGACTTTGTTAAACGGATTGGGCGTTGATACTGACGTACATTATAAGCAGATGAGCGAGCTTGATGGTAACCTTAAGGTCAAGGTTCTTTTGGCTCAGGCGCTTTTCGGTAACCCTGATGTTCTTCTTTTGGACGAGCCTACCAACCACCTGGATCTTGATGCTATCGCATGGCTCGAAGAATTTTTGATTGATTTTAATAATACTGTCATCGTTGTATCACACGACAGATATTTCCTTAATAAAGTTTGTACTCATATCGCCGATATCGATTATGCAAAGATTCAGCTTTATGCAGGTAACTATGATTTCTGGTATGAGTCAAGTCAGCTTATGATTAAGCAGATGAAAGAAGCTAATAAGAAGAAGGAAGAGAAGATTAAGGAGTTACAGGAATTCATCCAACGTTTCTCCGCAAATGCTTCAAAGTCCAAGCAGGCTACTTCAAGAAAGAGAGCACTTGAGAAAATCGAGCTTGATGAGATTAAGCCATCAAGCAGAAAGTATCCTTATATCGATTTCAGACCTAAGAGAGAAATCGGTAATGAGGTTCTTATGGTTGAAAATATTTCAAAGACTGTTGACGGAGTAAAGGTTCTTGATAACATTTCCTTTACTGTAGGTCATGATGATAAGATTGCATTTGTAGGTCCTAATACCATTGCGACCACAACCTTATTTAAGATACTTGCAGGCGAGGAAGAACCTGATGAAGGTTCTTATAAGTGGGGTGTTACAACCTCACAGGGATACTTCCCTAAGGATAATACAAAGGAGTTTGACAACGATCTTGTGATCGCTGACTGGCTTGCTCAGTACTCGGACGATAAGGATGCAACCTATGTAAGAGGCTTCCTTGGCCGTATGCTCTTTGCCGGTGAGGACGGCGTTAAGAAAGTTAAGGTTTTATCCGGTGGTGAGAAGGTAAGATGCCTTCTTTCAAAACTTATGATTATGGGTTCGAATGTTCTTATTCTTGACGAACCAACAAACCACCTTGATATGGAGTCTATCACCGCATTGAACAACGGACTTATCAAGTTCCCGGGCGTTGTACTTTTTGCTTGTCAGGATCACCAGTTCGTTCAGACTACTGCTAACAGAATTATGGAAATTACCAATTCCGGTCTTATCGATAAGCAGACTACTTATGACGAGTATCTTGCAAACGATGAGCTTGCAAGAAAGCGCCAGGTTATGAACATGCCTGTTGAAGAGGATGACTAAATAATTAGATTTAAGACAAAAGATAGTAGATAAATAACAAAACGGTCTTTGCATTTGGCAAAGACCGTTTTTATTTGATGCAACGTACAGACTAAAATGAGAGAATGCCCAAATTAGTCTGTTTCTTTTATATATCAAATTTTCATGACCGGAGTTTATTTGATTAGTCCGGCTTCAAAGATGTAGTTAAGAATTCTCTTTGAATTCGCAATGTTTCTCTCGGATTGTCCCGGAAGAGCGATATATACATCATCATAGTCAAGGTGAAGACTTTCGGCAAATTCGGTGCCGCTTATATCTATTGCATATGCAACAGGTTCGTCATTTACATTATTTGCCTCAACTATGCGTTCCGGACAGTTTTCATATATATATTTGCTCATGCTAAGATCAAGTGAATCCTCAAGCGGTCTTATTAATGAAAGCTTGGCACAATAATCTATACCGGTTTTGTCGGAAATGATAATGTCGAAGTAATCATTATAACAAAGAGTAGGAAATTGCGAAAAAATCGCATCGTCAGGATTTTTGCTATAATAATCTTCATATATATCAAGGTCACATTTGTTGGAATAAAAGTCAAGCATTCTGTAAGAAGAAGGCATATCATAATAATCCATATATCCTTTGAAATCATCCTTCGACAGATATTCCACTGAAGGACTGTTTAAAAGTGCAAATGAAATTGCGACCGGTCTCGTGTTTTTGTAAAGGCTGGCGATAATAAGTGACAGACTTACTATGACGGCAATTCCGACAAGGATAGGCACCTTGAAATAATAAAAGAAATAATTTATCTTTTCTTTACGGCTCATATCCTCGGTTGTTTTTTTATAACGTTCGCGTTTGGCCCTGCGACGTTCTTTCCGGGAAAGATTATGCAACTCAAGATTATCCTCTACAGTGGGCGACTTTTCTTCGTTTACCTCTTTTTTGGAGCCGTTTATTGACTCACTTTTGTTTTCAGATGTTGTAACGCCTTCACTGTTTGCTTTATTGTCTTCATCTTTGCAGTTTGCCGTATCTTTAGCATTTTTTTGATCTGTGTTTGATTTTGCTTCTTCGTTTATTGAAGCTTCAATATCTTCTTTTTTTTCAAAATCTTCTGCATATTGTTTCATAGCCATACTCCTGTAATTATGATGGAAAACCCAAATTCTCATATTATATTATAATAGAAAGTTTCATTTTACGTAACCATGATAGAAAAACAACATTTCCTGAAATCTGGTTTCCTATATTCATGATAGAAAAAAACATTTCCTAATATATAAGAAATAATCGGATAAATTATTCTATCACAAGAATTCTATAAAAAAAAGAAAAATATAATTTAATATTTACTTATTCATGAAACTTTATTATATTAATATATGTGTCTTAAAAGAATAACAAACAACAAAGGCATATAAGGAGATTGATTATGGCTAAGGATTTGAGTAAAGCACAATTCAGAAAAATAGATACAAGCAAGAAGGAAAAGGTCAGTGCCCGCACGAAGCTTAGAAGGTTTTTACATAAATTCTTCAAGATTTTCATCATATTTATGATAGCAACTGCATTTGTAAACGGCCTGCTGCTTCTGCTTATATATGCAAATCATAAGAGCAAGCTCAAAAATGAAAAGACATATCTGGTGGCACCCGGACAGATGGTGGAAGTAAACGGACATGATATGCATGTTTATGTATATGGAAATGATAAGGCAAAGAATACGCTTGTGTTCATGCACAGCACGACTATTGTTGATGATTCGATAGCTTTGCAGCCGCTGTTTGATGAACTAAAGGATGATTACAGGCTTGTATTTATTGAAAGAAGCGGATACGGATTCAGCAAAGTCAGCAAGAAATCAAGAGATATAGACACGATACTTGAGGAATCAAGAACAGCATTGAAGGGCGTAGGAATAGAGGGAAAACTTACGCTTGTGCCTATCGGGACCGGCTGTATAGAGGCTTTTCATTGGGCAAATACCTATCCGGACGAGATTAGCGGTATTATAGGTATAAATGTAACTTATCCCGAACAGTTTGCAAATACAACTCAGGATGAGTATTGCGGTTTCTTTGATTATTTGATGGTTAAGTTCTGTAAAATAGGCGGACAGCGTCTTATGAAGGGCGTTTACCCTACCAATGAATTTGATTTATACAGTGATATGCAGATGAAGGTTAGAAATGCGCTTATTTCAAGGGGTGGATACACGGAAGACATGTATGAAGAGGATCTTGCAACCGTGGATAATGCAAATAAGGTTGCAGCCGAAGGCTTCCCTGAAAAGATTAATATGTATATGCTTTATGCAAATCCGATTATGGAACCGTACAGAAGTAGCAATAAGGATGTAAGTGAGAGCTACAATAAACAAAAAGAGTTAAATGAGGATTTCGATTATATAAATGCATATAACGAAGAATCCAGGGAATACTTCAGCGGACACAAGAATGTTACCTATGACGAAATGGCCGGTCCGGCAAGGTTATATACATATAATCCAAAAGAATTGGCAAATAAGATAGGTGAATTTATGCAAAAGGAACAGTAGGAAAAGTTACGTAATGTAAGTAAATATGGATATTATGTACAAAAACACAACAAAAAATAAAAAAAATGCTTGCAAAATTGTTTAATATGTCCTATAATCAGTTTAGTCGCAAGAGGATATTGCGATTTTATATTGGAACCGACAGTCTATGACTGATTACAATATAGGTTCATAGTAACTCCTTTCTTATGAACACTTATGGGAGTATACATATCAGGCTAACTGTACCAGTCTTTTATGCTATAGGTCTTATAGGTTCGGATTAAGCAAAGGGAAATTACACACATATTATAAAAGGAGGGTTTTTTTGTGAAAAAATTCAAAAAAGCAATGGCACTTTCTTTAGCACTTGCAATGGGACTTTCTCTTGTAGCTTGTGGTAAGGATAAGGAAGAGAAGAAGGATGAAACTACTGCTGCTACAACAGAAGCAACAGAGGACGACACTACCGAGGAAGTTGATACAACTGAGGCAACTGATACTGATTCAGATGTTGCTATTACAGTTCCATCTGCTGACGGCGAGGCAATTCATGTTTACTCATGGAATGAGGAGTTAGGAAGCAGAATCGATTCTCACTTCAGAACTAAGTATCCTGAGTTATCAGACTTAGTTATCTATGAGAACCTCGATGTTTCAGGTACAGGCGAAGAGTACAAGACTGGCATTCAGAACGCAATCAATGCTAATGATGACAACGTACCTTCAATCGTTGCAGCAGATAATGATGTAGCTCTTTACTTCGCACAGCAGGATTGGGCTATTCCTCTTGAGGATGCAGGCTTAACTCTTGATATGTACAAGAACGCTTACCAGTTCACTATTGATTATGGTACAATCGATGGAAAGCTTAAGGCTATGGGTTGGCAGGCTCCAGCAGGATGTTTCGTTTACAGAACTGACATCGCTGAGGATGTTCTTGGAGCTAAGACTCCTGATGAAGTTCAGGCTCTCGTAAAGGATTGGGATACATTCCTTGAGACAGCTGAGACTCTTAAGAAGGCTGGAAAGTATATGGTTTCAGGTCCTGATGATCTTAAGTATGCATTCATCGATCAGAAGACTTCACCTTGGGTTAAGGATGACACTCTTAACATCGACTCATGCATTACTGATTACTTAGAGACTTCAAAGAAGATTTATGACAATGACTACTCACTTAAGTCAGCTATGTGGTCTTCAGAGTG
>ODAI011971068.1_pt1 | contig 100348 bp, 89 predicted proteins | sample 1539321 | NCBI WGS metagenome assembly ODAI01 (sample SAMN02144231, study PRJEB22623) | gut metagenome | biome: sheep rumen | host: Ovis aries | place: New Zealand | reverse complement strand
AGGAATAAATGTTTGTATTTTCAGCTTTTTGCGGCGGTGTACGACTTGCGCTCGATGAGCGTATACCTACACACGTCCCTCTGTCACGTAAGCTGCTGAGCCTGAGTATTCTACGAAACATGGTGTCGTATGTACAATTTTTATTTAAATTCTCCCTGTATATACTTTTTAACCACAGATCGCACGGATTTACACGGATGAGCGATGAAGAGGAAAAGAATGGGCATAATGACCATCATTATATTCAGAAATTTCTGAATAATTTCTGGTCATTTCTTTCTTTGAACCTCTCCATCATCCCACCAGGGATGATCAAAATCCGTGTTCCTCCGAGCTATCCGTGTTCAACTTAAACCTTTTGACACGTGTCAAAAACGTTTCCGACACGTGTCAGAAGGTTTTCCGACACGTGTCAGAAGATTCGGGGAAAGGCTTTTCGGAACGTCATCAGCACGACATCTGCACTTCATTCATGCCCAGTAGCCACTTTGCCGTGGGCAGAGGATGCTTACAGCACGCCCAGCTCTCCGATGGCGAAGAGGAGGGAGTAGCCCAGAACGAGGGTGATGATGCCCACGGTGAGCCCGATCTTCAGCATGTCGTTCTGCTTGACCAAGCCGGTAGAGTAGGCGATGGCGTTCGGGGGCGTGGAGATGGGCAGACACATGGCTGAGGATGCAGCCAGGGCGATGCCGATGATGACGGTGGGGGTGCCTCCGATGCCAGCCAAGCGGTCGCCCATGCCGGTGCAGACCACGGCGAGGATGGGAACGAGGAGTGCTGCCGTTGCCGTGTTGGAGATGAAGTTGGAGAGGAAGTAGCAGATGATGCCCGACGCAAAGAGGATGACCAGCGGGCTCCACGAGCCGAAGGGTATGCTCTTGATGGCAGCATCGGCAAGTCCGCTGCCGTTCATTCCCAGTCCCAAGGCAAAGCCTCCTGCTACCATCCAGATGACCGACCAGTCTATCTCGCGCAGGTCTTTGGCGGTGATGACGCCCGTGATGGCGAAGATGCCCATCGGAATCATCGCCACCGTGTTGGCATCGATGCCTGTGATGTCTTTCGGCAGTACCCACAGCAGGATGGTGAGCACGAAGGTGCAGCACACCACCCACATGCGCCATCCGTGGTGTACCTTACCCGTTATCTGCAACTCGATGGTCTTCTGTGTGAAGGGGAAGAACTTCAGGATGATGCGCCACGAGATCAGCAGGATGACGATAGTCAGGGGGAACATGAATGCCATCCACTCGCCGAAGCCCAGTCCCATGTTCATGCCCGCCTCGTCGTTGAGCACCTTCAGGGCAATGGCGTTGGGCGGTGTGCCGATGGGGGTACCCATGCCTCCGATGTTGGCAGCCACGGGTATGCTCATCGTCAGGGCTATGCGTCCCTTTCCGTTGGCAGGCAGGGCAGCAAAGACGGGAGTGAGGAAGGTGAGCATCATCGCAGCCGTTGCGGTGTTGCTGACGAACATCGAGAAGAGCCCCGTAATCAGCAGGAATCCCAGCAGGACGTTCTCGCTCTTCTTACCGAAGGGGCGTATGAGGTTCTTCGCCAGGAGCACGTCCAGTCCCGACTTGGTGGCTGCTATGGCGAGGATGAAACCGCCGAGGAACAGCATGATGACGGGGTCTGCGAAGGCAGCCATGATGTCCTTCGACTTGAGCAGCGTGCCGAAGGTGGCGTCTTCTTCGCCTTTGAAGACGAGCAGCGAGTTGTTGGAGATGGTCAGGCACATCGTGGTGATGATGGCGAGTGACGTTGCCCAGGACGGTATCGCCTCGGTGAGCCACGACAGGGTGGCAAAGACGAAGATGGCGATGACGCGATGCTGTACCGTCGTGAGGCCTTCGATGCCGAACGCACTTGTCGGCAGGTTCCATACGATGGCGGTAATGACGATGATGGCAAAGAGCTCCATCATCTTTTTCTTGGAGTACTTGTTGTTGAGTGCGTTAGAAACTGCTTCAGCCATTGTTCTTGTTGTTTATAGTCTCTTGAGATTTTTTTCTTTCTTTGTTGCGACTAGTCGCAACAGACGGGACGGGTCGCCGATGATCCTCTCTTCCATAAAACGGGTGCAAAGGTACAAAATAATTGATAACTGACAATTGATAATTGACAATTCTTTCTTACTTTTGCACCATAAAAATACATGTTGTGAAAAATAAGGCAATCTATATCGTCGTTTTGCTATGTCTGTTGTGCAGTTGCCGGCATCTGAATCAAGTGCCAGCCGACGGTCAGGGCGACACGCTACGGATGAAGTATGCAGAGCATATCACCATCGTGCGCTGCGAAGGCTATACGAAGGTTGTGATGCAGAACCCCTGGAAGGCGGGCGAGGTGCTGCATACGTATGAGCTGGTGCCGCGAGGGAGCGAGAGGGCGGCGCATGAGCGGGAGAGCGGGACCACGGTGGTGAGCGTCCCCCTGCGTCGCAGCGTTATCTTCAACACGGCTCATGCGTGGCTCATCGGCACGCTGGGGGCTGTGGAGCAGGTAGCCGGCGTTGCCGACTTGCGGTTCATGCAACTGCCGTGGGTGCACCAGCTGGTGCGGGCAGGGCGCATAGCCGATTGCGGCGACTCGATGTCTCCCGACATGGAGAAGATCATCGACCTCGATGCCGATGCCATTCTGCTCTCGCCCTTCGAGAACAGCGGCGGCTACGGCAGGATAGAGAAGCTGGGAGTGCCCTTGATAGCGTGTGCCGACTACATGGAGACGTCGGCTCTGGGCAGGGCGGAATGGATGAAGTTCTACGGGCTGCTCTACGGCAAGGAGCAGGAAGCCGACTCCCTCTTCCATGTGGTAGACTCAGCCTACCAGGAGTTGAAAGCCTCCCTCCATCTCCCCCATGAAGGGGAGAGGCATGAAGTTCGTCCTGCCTTGAAGGGAGTTCCCAAGATGATTACCGAGAAGCTGACGGGCACCACGTGGTATGTGCCGGGAGGAAAAAGCTCTGTGGGAAGGCTGATAGCCGATGCCGGCGGCAGGTATGCGTGGGCTGACGACGGACATAGCGGCAGCCTCGCCCTGTCGTTTGAGGCCGTCCTCGACAAGTCTGGCGATGCCGACGTGTGGATCTTCAACGATTTCGGCGAGCGGCCGATGACTTACGGGCGGCTGGCTGCCGAGTATCGGGGCTATGGTCAGCTGAAGGCGTTCCGCAACCATAACGTGTGGTACGTCAATTCGTTGCGTGTGCCGTACTTTGAAGAGGTGTCGTTCCGTCCCGACTGGCTGCTCCGCGACTACATCTGCATGCTCCATCCGCAGCTGGGGCTGGGAGAGCCGAGATACTATGTGAAGATGAAAGATGAAAGATGAAAAATTAAAGATTAAGATTGAAAAATTAAAAGATGAGAGATTGAAAGATTGAAAAAATGAAGATTGTAAGATGAAAAACTGTTTGAGTCTGATCGTTGGCGTTGTGCTGTTGTTCGTGCTGAACCTGCTGGTAGGGTCGGTATCCATTCCCGTGTCCGACGTATTCAGCATCTTGGCGGGCGGCGACGGGGCTAAGGAGACGTGGCGGTATATCGTCATGGAGAACCGGCTGCCACAGGCGCTGACGGCACTCCTCTGCGGTGCAGCCCTCGCCGTGAGCGGTCTGCTGCTGCAAACGGCGTTCCGCAACCCGTTGGCAGGTCCTTCGGTCTTCGGCATCAACAGTGGAGCCGGGCTTGGAGTGGCGCTGGTCCTGTTGTGGATGGGCGGCAGCGTGTCGGCAGGCATGTACTCCGTCGGCGGCTTCATGGCCATCCTGCTGTCGGCATTTGTCGGTGCTATGGCGGTGACGTCGCTCATCCTGCTCTTCTCAACGCTGGTGAGCAGCCGTGTCCTGTTGCTCATCATCGGCATCATGGTGGGCTATCTTGCCAACTCAGCCATCACGTTGCTCAACTTCTTTGCGACGGAAGAGGGCGTGCGTTCGTATATGGTGTGGGGGATGGGCAACTTCGGCGGCGTGTCGATGAGCCACATGCCCCTCTTCGCTACGGTCGTAGCCGCAGGGCTGCTGGCGTCGGTCTTGCTTGTCAAACCGCTGAACGCCATGCTCCTTGGCGAACAGTATGCCGAGAACCTGGGAGTTGACATCCGGCGGACGCGCTTCCTGCTGCTCGTCGTCACAGGCATCCTCACCGCCATCACGACGGCTTTCTGCGGTCCTGTGGCCTTCATCGGGCTCTCCGTGCCCCATATCGCCCGTCTGCTGACAGGTACGGAGAACCACCGTCTGTTGCTGCCTGCCACCATCCTGTGCGGAGCTGTCGTCGCCCTGCTGTGCAACCTGCTCTGTTGCCTGCCCGGAGAGAGCGGCATCATCCCCCTGAATGCTGTCACGCCGCTTATCGGTGCACCCGTCATCGTGTACGTCTTGCTGCGTCGCCGATGATAGGACTAAATCCAGATGAGGTCGCTCATCACGTCGTCGCTGACGAAGAGCCCTTGTCGGGTGAGGTGGATGCGGTTGCCGTCGATGTGCAGCAGCCCGTTATCCAAGGCGAGACGTGCGTTCTGTAGCAGGTAGACCCGGTATTTGTCTTCCAGCCTGCCGAGGTCGATGCCTTCCCTTGTGCGCAAGGCGGTGGTGACGAGGTCGTTGTATCGGGTGTCGGCATCCAGCAGTTCAAAGCCCCCTCCAAACCTCCCCCTGCTGGGGAGGCTTACTTTGCACTCCATCCCTCCAGACATCTTTAAGTATTCCTCTTCGACAGCCTCCATGTATTTGTGGATGTCGCTGACGTTCCATTGCCTGCTTTCGATGTCGTAGCTGTGAGCCGCAGCCCCGATGCCGATGTAGGGCGTTCCGTTCCAGTAGCTGCTGTTGTGAAGGCTTTTAAATGAAGAATGTAGAATGAAGAATGAAGAATCATTCCTCAATGCGCCAGCCGATTCTTCATTCTTCATTCTACATTCTTCATTCTTAAGGGCGAAGTTGCTGATTTCGTAGTGTTCGTACCCGGCAGCTTCCAGCTTGTCGATAAGCAGTTCGTACATCTGTCGCTCCGTCTCCTCGTTGAGTTTCACCTTTAATCTTTCATCTTTCATCTTTAATCTTCTGTACAGTTCCGTTCCTTCCTCAACCATCAGGCTATAGGCAGAGACGTGTTCTGGACGGAGGGCGAGTACGGCTTCGATGTCTTGCAGCCAGTCGGCGAGGGTCTCGTCGGGGAACCCGAACATCAGGTCGATACTGATGTTGCCGAATCCAGCCTTGCGCAGCCGCTCGACGGCAGCTGTCACCTGCGAGGCGGTGTGTCGGCGCCGGAGGAAGCGCAGCCGCTCGTCGGAGAAGGTCTGCGCCCCCATGCTGATGCGGTTGACGGGGAGCTGCGACAGCATCACAACATACGAGTCGGTGAGGTCGTCGGGGTTGCACTCCATCGTTATTTCCGCTGTATGGCGCGTGTCGTACACCTTATTTATATGTAGGAAGATTTTCTGCAAGTTCTCTTCGGAGAGCTGGCTGGGCGTTCCGCCACCGAGGTAGATGGTGGATAAAGCCCCTTTTCCCTTTTCCCGCATCCTGAGCTCCATCTCCCTGCACAGCGCCTCGGTGTACCGGTCTTGCAGGTCGGGGAGGGTGGTGGAATAGAAGCCGCAATAGATGCACCGGCTTCTGCAAAATGGTATGTGTATATATAATCCAGCCATAGGTTTTCGATGCAAAAGTACTAATAAGTTATAAAAGATTGCAGTTTTTCGGACTATTCTTTTGGCACATTGCCAAAATCTTCGTACTTTAGACGGCGATTTGCGAAAGCAGTCATCCAATAGCTTAAAGACAATACAATTTATTAACACCTAAATCTATATTGATATGAAAGTATATCAAACAAACGAAATCAAGAACATTGCCTTGATTGGCAGTGCGGGTAGCGGCAAGACCACGCTTGCCGAGAGTATGTTGTTCGAGGCCGGAATCATCAAGCGTCGTGGCTCTGTTGAGGCTAAAAACACCGTGAGCGACTATTTCCCTGTAGAGCAGGAATATGGCTACTCTGTTTTTCCGACCGTCTTCCATGTAGAATGGAACAATAAGAAGCTGAACATCATCGACTGTCCGGGTTCTGACGACTTCGTAGGGGGCGCCATCACCGCCCTGAACGTCACCGACCAGGCCGTCATCCTCATCAACGGACAGTATGGCCCGGAGGTAGGCACGCAGAATGCTTTCCGTTATACCGAGAAACTACAGAAACCAGTCATCTTCCTTGTCAACCAGCTCGACCGTGAGCATTGCGACTTCGATGCCTTGGTGAACAATATGAAGGAAATCTACGGACAGAAGTGCGTACAGGTACAGTATCCTATCGCCACGGGTCCCGGCTTCAACGCCGTCATCGACGTGCTGCTGATGAAGAAATACAGCTGGAAGCCCGAAGGTGGTGCGCCGATTATCGAAGACATCCCTGCCGAGGAGATGGAAAAGGCAAAGGAACTTCATGCCGCACTCGTAGAGGCTGCCGCCGCCAACGATGACACGCTGATGGAGAAGTTCTTCGAGGAGGAGAGTCTCACCGAGGACGAGATGCGTGAAGGCATCCGCAAGGGACTCGTCACCCGCAGCATCTATCCCGTCTTCTGTGTATGTGCAGGCAAGGACATGGGCGTGCGCCGACTGATGGAGTTCTTGGGCAATGTCGTTCCGTTTGTCGACGAGATGCCGAAGGTTCACAACACCCGCGGCGAGGAAGTGGCTGCCGATGCTGCCGCCCCCACCTCTATCTACTTCTTCAAGACCGGTATGGAGCCGCACATCGGTGAGGTTTCCTACTTCAAGGTGATGAGTGGCAGCGTCAAGGCTGGCGACGACCTGACGAATGCAGACCGCGGCTCCAAGGAGCGCATCGGTACCATCTATGCCTGTGCAGGAGCCAACCGTATTCCCGTTGACGAGCTGAAAGCCGGCGACATTGGCTGTACCGTGAAGCTCAAGGACGTGAAGACGGGCAACACCCTGAACGGAAAGGATGTCGAGCAGCGCTTCGACTTCATCAAATATCCTAACTCCAAGTATTCGCGTGCCATCAAGTCGGTCAACGAGAGCGAGATGGAGAAGCTGATGGCAGCCCTCTTGAAGATGCGGCAGGAAGACCCGACATGGGTTGTCGAGCAGTCGAAGGAGTTGCACCAGACCATCGTTCACGGTCAGGGTGAGTTCCACCTGCGCACGCTGAAGTGGCGTCTGGAGAACAACGAGAAGATACAGGTGCAGTACGACGAGCCGCGTATCCCCTATCGTGAGACCATCACCAAGATGGCACGTGCCGACTACCGCCACAAGAAGCAGTCGGGTGGTGCCGGACAGTTCGGTGAGGTACACCTGATTGTCGAGCCTTATGCAGAAGGAATGCCCGATCCTACCGTTTACAAGTTCAACGGTCAGGAGTTCAAGATGAACATCAAGGGCAAGGAAGAGATAGACCTGGAGTGGGGCGGCAAGCTCGTCTTCATCAACAGCGTCGTCGGCGGTGCCATTGATGCACGCTTCATGCCTGCCATCCTCAAGGGTGTCATGGAGCGCATGGAGCAAGGACCACTCACCGGTTCCTATGCCCGCGACGTGCGCGTCATCGTCTACGACGGTAAGATGCACCCCGTTGACTCCAATGAACTTTCCTTCATGCTCGCCGCACGCAACGCTTTCAGCGCAGCCTTTAAGGAGGCAGGACCGAAGATCCTGGAGCCTATCTATGACCTGGAGGTCTATGTGCCTTCCGACTACATGGGCGACGTGATGAGCGACCTGCAGGGCCGCCGTGCCATGATTATGGGCATGGACAGCGAGGCTGGTTATCAGAAGCTGAGTGCGAAGATTCCGCTGAAGGAACTCGCCAACTACAGCATCTCCCTGAGCTCACTCACCGGCGGACGTGCGTCGTTCTCCACCAAGTTTGCCAGCTACGAGCTCGTACCCAACGACATCCAGCAGCAACTCATCAAGGAACATGAGGCTGAACAGGCTGAAGACGAGTAAGGAAGTAACTCGTACTATACACCCAAGAAAGGCATCCACCACGTCGGTGGATGCCTTTTGTATGCAAAGATACATTAGTTTATATCCAAATACGTAATTAAATAATGTATAAAATGTTAAAACGTAAAGGTAATTACGAAATAATTAACGCTGGCGTGTTAAATTATTAAGGATTTTACCTATCTTTGCGTTTGTATTTACGACTATCGTATATGAAAAAGAAAACTATTTGGACCGTAGCAACCATCATGGGACTCTCCTTCCTGGCTCTGCTCTTCCTCCAGCTGAAGTACATCGAGGAGATGGCAGAGATGAAGAAGGAACAGTTCGACGAGTCCGTGAATCGTGCACTATATCAAGCCTCACGTAATCTTGAACTCAACGAAACGCTGCGCTATCTGGAAAAGGATGTCAACGAGACCGAGCGTCGTGCTTACAAGAAAGACTCCACGACGATAGACAAGGACGGCAACGTGCAACAGGCGCACCAGTTCTCCGTCGCCGACAGCAACGGCAATGTCTATTCGTCGTTCGAACTGAAAACCATCAAGGCTAATCCGGCACAGACCCCCAAGGCTATGATCCTGCGCAACGACAAGAACTCGCTCTCGCAGACCAAGAAGTCGATGCAGGAGATTGTGCGCAACCGCTATGTCTACCAGAAGTCGATGCTCGACGAGGTAGTATACAACATCCTCTACTCGGCATCGGAAAAGCCGCTCAAGGAGCGCATCAACTTCAAGCTCCTCGACCAGGACCTCAAGGCAGAGATGATGAACAACGGCATCAACATCCCTTACCATTTCACCGTCTCCACACAAGACGGCAGGGAGATATACCGTTGTGCCGACTATAGCGAAGACGGCGAGGAAAACACCTATTCGCAGGTGCTCTTCCGCAACGACCCGCAGAACAAGATGGGCATCGTCAAGGTGCACTTCCCCGACATGAACAGCTACATCTTCTCCTCGGTACGCTTCATGATTCCAAGTGTCTTCTTCACCGTCATCCTGTTGCTCACCTTCCTCTTTACCATCGTTTCCATCTTCCGTCAGAAGCGTTACTCTGAAATCAAGAACGACTTCATCAACAACATGACGCACGAGCTGAAGACGCCTATCGCCAGCATATCACTGGCAGCACAGATGATGAACGACGACGCAGTAGACAAGAGTCCTGCCATGCAGAAACATCTCAGCGGAGTCATCGCCGACGAGTCTAAGCGACTGCGTTTCCTTGTCGAGAAGGTGCTGCAGATGTCGATGTTCGACAAGCAGAAAGCGGTCTTCAAGAAAAAACATCTCGACCTGAACGAGATGGTGGAGACCATCGCCAACTCGTTCACCCTGCGCGTAGAGCATACCGGTGGAAAAATCTACACCGAGATAGAGGCTGTCGACTCGGCCATCTATGTAGATGAGGTGCACTTCCAGAATGTCATCAACAACCTGCTCGACAATGCGGTGAAGTACAGAAAGAAAGACGAGCCGCTCAACATCTATCTGAAGACGTGGAACACCAACGACCACCTGTACCTCTCCGTGAGAGACACCGGGCAGGGCATCAAGAAAGAGAACCTCAAGAAGATCTTCGATAAGTTCTACCGCGTACACACAGGCAACAGACACGATGTCAAAGGCTTCGGACTCGGACTGGCTTACGTCAAGAAGATTGTAGACCTGCACGAGGGAGAGATACGTGTAGACAGCGACTACGGAAAAGGTACGAAGTTTACCATTAAGCTTCCGAAGATAGAAAGCTGAGAAACAGTAGGTTACGAATAGGTAATATATCCAATCCTATCATAGGAATAGAACGACAACCCGAAATCAAATCAGTCAAGAATAATCATATCAACTCATTTAAAACAATAGAATTATGGACGACATGTTGAAAATCTTATTGTGCGAAGACGACGAGAACCTCGGTATGCTGCTTCGCGAGTATCTCCAGGCTAAAGGTTACTTTGCCGAGTTGTGCCCGGACGGTGAGGCCGGCTTCAAAGCCTTCCTCAAGACAAAGTTCGACATCTGCGTGCTGGATGTGATGATGCCTAAGAAGGACGGATTCACACTTGCTGCCGAAATTCGTCAGACCAACGCAGAGGTGCCCATCATCTTCCTCACGGCAAAGCAGCTCAAGGAAGACATCCTCGAAGGTTTCAAGATTGGTGCCGACGACTACATCACCAAGCCGTTCTCCATGGAAGAACTCGTCTTCCGTATTGAAGCCATACTCCGCCGTGTGCGTGGCAAGAAGAACAAGGAGCAGACCGTCTACCACATCGGACGCTTCACCTTCGATACTCAGAAGCAACTGCTCACAATCGGTGAGAAGGCTACCAAGCTGACGACCAAGGAAAACGAACTCTTGGCACTGCTCTGTGCTCACGCCAACGAGATCCTGCAACGCGACTTCGCCCTGAAAACCATCTGGATTGACGACAACTACTTCAATGCACGCTCTATGGATGTTTACATCACCAAACTGCGCAAGCACCTGAAGGATGACGACCAGATAGAGATTATCAATATCCACGGCAAGGGCTACAAGCTCATCACGCCGGAAGAGGAGTAGTCGCGCCGGATGAAAAAGTTTCTGAAAGCCCATCACACCCAAATAGGTATGACACTGATTCTCGTCGGTGTCATACTTTTGGTTGTCAGCTACGTTGTCGGTCTCACCATCTACCGCCCCGTCCTCCTCACAGCCGTTGCCGCCATCATCGCCGGAACGATACTGCATGTCAGGAGCGTCAAGCGGCAAAGCAAGTACTGATATACTGCCTTTTATGCCATCCTCTCGGATAAAGAGTCTCTTGATGAGTTAAAAAACTATAAATTGAAAGGTGGCGAGTGGCTGGAGGACTTGATTCTCAGTTAAAAATAGTACCTTTGCACCCGCATTTTGAGCAGGAAGCGCTTGCCGCCCTGTTCGTGGTGCATTTTGTTTAATCATTTATTTATCATTTCAAAGTAGTATGAATCAATACGAAACCGTTTTCATTTTGACTCCCGTTTTGTCTGATGATCAGGCAAAGGAAACGGTCGCTAAATTCAAGACACTGCTCACCGACAATGGTGCTGAGATCCTGAATGAAGAGGCCTGGGGACTGAAGAAGCTGGCTTACCAGATCCAGAAGAAGACATCAGGCTTCTACAACCTGATGGAGTTTAAGGCTGAGCCGGCACTCATCGACAAACTCGAAGTGGCATTCCGCCGTGACGAGAAAGTTATTCGTTTCATGACTGTAAAACTCGACAAGTATGCTGTGGCTTACGCTGAGAAGCGCCGCGCAAAGCTTGGCAAAAAAGAGGAGGCTTAAACCATGGCAGAGCAGAAATCAGAAATCCGTTATTTGACCGCTCCTTCTATCGACACGAAGAAGAAGAAGTATTGCCGTTTCAAGAAGAGCGGCATCAAGTACATCGACTACAAGGATCCAGAGTTCTTGAAGAAGTTCCTCAACGAGCAGGGTAAGATACTTCCGCGCCGCATCACCGGAACGTCTCTGAAGTATCAGCGTCGCGTAGCTCAGGCTGTTAAGCGTGCACGTCAGATTGCACTGCTTCCTTACGTAACCGATTTGATGAAGTAAAAAAAGGAGGAAACAGAATGGAATTAATACTGAAAGAAGATATCATCGGTCTTGGATACAAGAACGACATCGTGAATGTAAAGTCTGGTTACGGTCGTAACTATCTCATTCCGCAGCAGAAGGCTGTCATCGCTTCTCCGTCAGCAAAGAAGATTCTAGCTGAGAACCTGAAGCAGCAGGCTCACAAGCTGGCTGCTCAGAAGGCTGCTGCCGAAGACAAGGCAAAGGCTTTCGAGGGCGTAGCTCTGGAGATTGCTGCCAAGGTTGCCGTTACAGGTCAGCTCTATGGTTCTGTTGGTGCGGCTCAGGTGGTTGAGGCTCTTGCTGAAAAGGGCATCGAGGTAGATCGTAAGATTGTCACCATGAAGGAAGCCAAGAAGGTAGGTGAGTATGAGGCTGTCGTCCACTTCCACAAGGAGGTAGAGGTGAAGGTTCCCGTTACTGTTGTTGCTGAGAACGCTCCCGCTCCTGTCGTTGAAGAGGCTCCCGTTGAGGCTTCTGCCGTAGAGGAAGCTGAAGCTCCTGTAGCAGAAGAGGTTGTTGAGGCACCTGCTGCAGAGGAAGAAGAAGCTCCTGCTGAGGCTTAATCGAAAGATTATTTTCGCACTGTAAAACAGCGTTTCGATAGAAATCCCAGTCATCCGCGTGGTGACTGGGATTTTTTGAAAATGAGTAACATCCGAAACAAAATATAAGGCTTAAGGGTCAAATATAATCAGGTATGAATAGTATAATAATAGTATTGCCGATACTGACACTATTGATGTTCCAGCTGGGCTTGACCCTACGTGCCTCTGACTTCACGATGATAGTTAGACGGCCGAAGCCTGTGCTGGTTGCCCTTGCCGGACAGATTGTGCTATTGCCCGTCTTGGCGTTTTTAGTATCCTCTGTCGCAGTACTGCCTCCACTTTTCGCTATCGGCATGATGCTCATTGCTTGTTGTCCGGGAGGGAGCTCGTCGAATGTGTTCTCCTATCACTCCTTGTCTATGTAGGCGTTGTAAAACTTCGAGCCTCATGATGCGGACGTCATGTCTGACAATGCTCCCATACGTTTTCGCTCCATCTTTTTCATGTTTTCTTGACAAATAAATGATAATAAAATCTAAATAGTTTTGCCAAGTCCAAGCGGTTTTGTATATTTGCATGATTTAATTCACACAAGTGTAACAAACATAAACTCAGATAAGAAATGAAAGCATTTGTATTCCCAGGTCAGGGAGCCCAGTTCGTAGGAATGGGCAAAGACCTCTATGAGAGCAACCCGCTCGCCAAAGAACTGTTTGATAAGGCCAACGAGGTTCTTGGCTTCAATATTACAGACATTATGTTCGACGGTACAGCCGACGAGCTGAAGCAAACAAAGGTGACACAGCCTGCCGTCTTCCTGCATAGCGTCATCTCAGCACTTTGTATGGGCGATGCCTTCCAACCCGATATGGTGGCTGGTCACTCCCTTGGTGAGTTCTCGGCACTCGTTGCTGCCGGAGCGTTGAGCTTCGAAGATGGTCTGAAGCTTGTCCATGCGCGTGCGCTTGCGATGCAGAAAGCATGCGAGAAGGCTCCTGGCACGATGGCTGCTATCATCGGACTGCCCGATGAGAAGGTGGAGGAGATCTGCAACGCCATCGACGGCATCGTTGTTGCTGCCAACTACAACTGCCCAGGTCAGTTGGTTATCTCAGGAGAGGTAGAGGCTGTGAACGCTGCTTGTGAGAAGATGAAGGAGGCCGGTGCGAAGCGTGCGTTACCGTTGCCGGTGAGCGGAGCCTTCCATTCTCCGCTGATGCAGCCCGCTAAGGACGAGTTGCAGGCAGCTATCGAGGCTACCGAGTTTGCAGCTCCGAAGTGCCCTGTCTATCAGAACGTAGATGCCAAGCCGCATACCGATGCTGCCGAAATCAAGGCTAACCTCATTGCCCAGCTGACAAGTTCAGTGCGCTGGACAGCAAGTGTACAGAACATGATTGCCGATGGTGCAGACGACTTTACTGAGTGCGGACCGGGCAAGGCTCTGCAGGGCATGATCGGTCGTATTGACAAGGGCGTTGCTGCACATGGCATTGAATAATTCACAAATGACAATTAATGAAACCGATAATCTATCAAGTCTTTACACGTCTGTTTGGCAACAAGAACACTACTCGCAAGGAGAACGGTTCGCTGGACGAGAACGGATGTGGAAAAATGAATGACATTACGCTGAGAACGCTCAAGCGTATCAAAGAATTGGGCGTGACACACATCTGGTATACAGGTGTCATACGGCATGCCACTCAGACCGACTACTCGGTAAACGGCATTCCCGTGCAGCACCCGCAGGTGGTGAAAGGCAAGGCAGGATCACCATACGCCATCACCGACTATTATGACGTAGACCCCGACCTGGCTGTTGATGTCGACAACCGTATGGCGGAGTTTGAAGCCCTCATTGAGCGTACGCATAAAGCCGGACTGAAGGTAATCATGGATTTCGTGCCGAATCATGTGGCTCGTGAGTATCATTCTGTCTGCAAACCGTCTGGAGTAAAAGACCTCGGCGAAGACGATGACACGACGAAGCATTTCTCTGTGGAGAATAACTTCTATTATCTGTGGGGACATCCGTTGGATTTGGGAGGCTTGAATGAGGAGTCGGCAGAGGGTGACCCTTACGTAGAGAACCCTGCGAAGGCTACTGGAAACGACCAGTTCTCATGGTGTCCGAATGCCAATGACTGGTATGAGACCGTTAAGCTGAACTATGGTATCGACTACTGTGATGCCGGTGGACGGTCGGAGCATTTCAACCCCATTCCCGATACGTGGCACAAGATGACCGACATCTTGCTGTTTTGGGCGAAGAAGGGTGTTGACGGATTCCGTTGCGACATGGCAGAGATGGTGCCGGCAGCCTTCTGGAGTTGGGCTACGGACAAGGTGAAGTTTGTCTATCCCGACATCAAATTCATCGGTGAGGTATACAATCCTTCAGAATATCGCAACTACATCCATGCAGGATTTGACTGGCTGTATGACAAGGTGGGCATGTACGACTGCGTGCGTGATGTCATCTGTGGACGCCGCCGTGCCGGTGACATTACCTACAAGTGGCAGGAGACGGATGACATCCGTGAGCACATGCTGTACTTCATGGAGAACCATGACGAGCAGCGCATAGCCAGCGACTTCTTTGCAGGTGACCCCATGAAGGCGGTTCCGGGACTGATTCTCAGTGCACTGATGCAGTCGAATCCGTTCATGCTTTATGCCGGACAGGAGTTTGGCGAACGGGGCATGGACAAGGAGGGGTTCAGCGGCAAGGACGGACGTACCACCATCTTCGACTACTGGAGTTTGGAGAGCATCCGCCACGGTTACTATAGCCGTAAGGATATGACAGACGAGGAGAAGCGCATGGAGGGTATCTACAAGTTTATCCTGAACCTTGCCAACGAAGAGAATGCTCTCCGTGAAGGCGACTTCTTCGACCTGATGTATATGAACCAGCATATTGCCGACAAGCAATTTGCCTTTATGCGACAGGCTGGCAACGAGAACATGCTGGTCATTATCAATTTTTCTGGTGAACATGCTTTCTTCGACCTTGAGATTCCTGAACATGCCATCGACTACTTTGGTATTGAGAAGAAGCAGTATACCGTTCTCGACTTGCTTTCTAATGAAGAAATCACGACGGATGTCTATGGTGCTCATGCCATCAAGATGGATGTAGCTCCTTATGCGGCGCGTATCTTCAAGATGAAACTTTAAATCCCCAAGGATGGCTGAAGACTATATTTTGAATGATCATAACAAAGAGGAGTTTCCGCCGGCACACACGGCGGAACACCTCTTGAATCAGCTGATGATGCGGATGTTCGGATGTGAGCGCTCGAACAATGCACATGTGGAACGCAAGAAGAGCAAGATCAGCTACATCCTCGACCACAAGCCCGACCGTAAGGAGGAGAGGGAGATAGAACAGCGCATGAACGAACTCATCGACGAAGACCTGCCTGTGACCTTCGACTTCGTGACGAGGGCAGAACTGGAAGGTCTGGTCATGGAGGCTGAGGAAGACAGTCCTGATGCCAGAATCTCACTTGACCGGCTGCCTGACGACGCTTCGGAGACGATAAGACTGGTGCGCATCGGTGACTATGATGTCTGTCCGTGTATAGGCAAGCATGTGCGCTCGACGGCACAGATTGGGCGCTTTGAACTCCTTGGCACCAACTGGGACAACGACAAGCATTCCTTCCGTGTTCGGTATAAAATTATTCAGTAATATGCGAAACATTAAATTTATTGTTCTTGCTTGGATAGCTATGGGTTTTCTGGCAAGTTGTCAGCAGAAGAAGGCTGAGGCTCCTGCGGAGCAAACAGCAGACTCGGTGAAGTCTGTGACTGATGAAAACAAAGTGAGGGCAGACTCCTTAGCGGCTGTGAAGGCTGCCGAGGAAGCCAAGCAGAAGAACATGCAGGCTGCCGAGCAAGAGATTCGTGCTTTGGTGACCCGTTCGGCTGATGATGAGAAGTGTTTCTCTACAGAATACCGTCGTCTTTTGGCTCAGGCAGAACAGGTTTCCGAGGCTCGCTTGTGGAATGTCGTACCAGGGTCTATCTATGAAGTGAAGTCTGTCACGCCGATGGCTGTCAATGTTGAGTCGGAGACAACGGCAACAGCCAAGGCCGTGCTGAAGATTGTAGACTTTGAGGACGAGACAGACCAACAGACCCTCCGTGTCATTCTCTCGCTCATCAGCGAGAATGGAAAGTGGGTGATAGATGATGTTGACCAGACGAAGCTCGACTTCATGACCACCATCAAGAACAGTCATTGACAGCCGTATCCTGTATCAAGAGTCAATCCCCTATATTGAAAACCAACACAATTCCCATCCTAACCATTACCGGTGCAGACCCTACAGGTGCATCGGGTGTGCAGGCAGACGTCAACACCATGACGACTTTAGGTTGTCATGCAGTGACGGCGGTGACCAGCATTACGGTGCAGACGACCTTGGGCATCCAGGAGTTCTATGATGTTCCGGCGCATATTGTCAAGGAACAGATAGAAGCCGTCATGAACGATATGCAGCCTCAGGTCGTGAAGGTGGGACTGTTACGCACGGTAGAGATAGTTGATGTCGTCGTTGCAATCCTTCATCGCTACCAACCGCGCCATGTTGTCTATGACCCTGTGGTCTGTTCCAGTCGAGGCGAACTGCTGATTGGCGACGAGGTGGTAAATGCCATCAACGAAAAGCTGCTGCCGTTGTGCACGCTGATTATCGACAGAAAGAAATATATCAGTCGCAATACTCTTCATATTCACGGACTTTCAAATGCCTTTGCCAGTGCTGTTGCCGTATTTCTTAACCAAGGAATGGATGCTGATGAGGCTTTGTTGGAAGCAAAGAACTATATCATTTCTTTTGTAGGGCGCTCACAAGGACTCATCGGGCGCAGTTCCGAACTCTATAACCTATTCCTTGATGCCGTTTCCGCCCATTGCGCCAGCAACAGTGACGTGGCTTTCTATGCCGAGCGACTGAATGTATCTCCGCGCTATCTGGCGCAAGTGTGCCGCCGTATAGCCGGGAAGTCTCCGAAGAACATCATCGATGACTATCTGATACGTCAGATAGAAATACAGTTGAGGACAACAAACCGCACCATACAAGAGATTGCCTATGCTTTCGGCTTCTCTTCTCAAGCCCATTTCACCAAGTTCTTTAAGGCTCACCGCGCTGTCACTCCTTCGGTCTTTCGCAAGACTAAAGTTTTTCCTTGTTAACTCTCCTTTCTCTTTATACAAACGTAAGTTTCTTTTGTCAATAATGGAACAGATTAGCAGGTTGCTGACCTGTGGGTGTTACTTTTGCACTGATTTCATAAAAGACGAAGTTTCACGATGAAGTAAAAAGATTAAAACAATGACAGAACGACAAAAACTAAACAGACAACTTGCCCAGATGCTGAAGGGCGGAGTGATTATGGACGTGACGACACCTGAGCAGGCACGCATAGCTGAGGCTGCGGGAGCTTGTGCAGTGATGGCTTTGGAGCGCATTCCTGCTGATATTCGTGCGGCAGGTGGTGTGTCACGTATGAGTGACCCGAAGATGATCAAGGGCATTCAGGAGGCGGTGAGTATTCCCGTGATGGCAAAATGTCGCATCGGCCACTTTGCTGAGGCGCAGATTCTGCAGGCGATAGAGATTGATTACATTGACGAGAGCGAGGTGCTGAGTCCTGCCGATGATGTGTATCATATCGACAAGAACCAGTTTGATGTACCGTTTGTATGTGGAGCCAAGAACCTGGGGGAGGCCTTGCGCCGTATTGCAGAAGGAGCGACGATGATTCGTACCAAAGGTGAGCCTGGTACGGGCGACGTGGTGCAGGCCGTTCGCCACATGCGTATGATGCAGAGCGAGATTAGACGGTTGGTGTCAATGGCTGATGACGAACTGTATGAGGCAGCAAAGCAATTGCAGGTGCCTTTGGATTTGGTTCGGTTTGTCCATGAAAACGGAAAGTTGCCCGTGGTGAACTTTGCTGCCGGAGGTGTTGCAACGCCTGCCGATGCAGCATTGATGATGCAGTTAGGTGCCGAGGGTGTCTTCGTGGGAAGCGGCATCTTCAAGAGCGGCAACCCGGAAAAGCGTGCACAAGCTATCGTTCAGGCGGTGACCAACTATCACGATGCGAAGCTGTTGGCAGAACTATCCGAAGACCTCGGCGAGGCGATGGTGGGCATCAACGAACAGGAAATAGAACTTTTGATGGCAGAAAGGGGAAAGTAGGTTTACGTTTACAGAGTTAAGATGAAAATAGCTGTACTTGCGCTGCAAGGCGCCTTTATAGAGCATGAGCAAATGCTTCGCAGGCTGGGAGCGGATGTGTTTGAGGTCAGACAACGGGCAGACTGGAATAAGCCGAAGGACGGACTCATCATCCCAGGCGGAGAGAGCACAACCATGGGTAAACTCCTGCACGACTTAGGGCTGTTTGCTGTCATGCAAGACTCCATCAGAGCGGGACTGCCTGTTTTTGGAACATGTGCCGGACTGATACTGTTGGCAAAAACCATCACTCCAATTCCCTCTTCAAAAGGTGAAGGGAGCCTTCATACCTCAATTCAATCTCCTCAAACCAGTTTGGCTACTATGGACATTGAGGTCGTGCGCAATGCCTATGGCAGACAGTTGGGCAGTATCTATGCTGAATCCTCTTTTGATTTCACTTCCTGTTCTTCTGCTCGACCTTTGATGGCTTGCAAGGCAAGAACCGTCATCCCTCATCTCTCATCCCCTGTTCCCATGACTTTCATTCGCGCTCCATATATCAGTAAGGTGTATGATAAAGCCAGGGTGTTGGCAGAGGTCGACGGGCGTATCGTGGCAGCCCGTCAGGACAACCAGTTGGTTACAGCCTTCCATCCTGAACTCAACGACGATACACGTGTGCATGAGTATTTCCTCCACATGGTTCGTGAGAACATGGGGTAGGGGGATTGATTAATTTGTTTTTCCTACCTATAGCTCATCCTGCAAAATGAGCTATGGGGCAAACAAAAAAGAGGAACTTAATTCCTCTTTTTTTGTTTAGTGATTGTCATTCTCTTCCTTCATGTCAATGAATTGCCGCTGAGCATCGTAGAACTCATATTGCAGCATCGCTAACTTCTGGGAGGGAACGACATGCACGCCGAAGCCGTAGTTGAGTTGCCATTTTCGTTTTAGGCTCATGAAGCCTTGGTTGATGTAGGCAGCGACATACGGATGGACATGCAGGTAGAATTTCCTGACGCCAATCTTGTTGACTAAGGTATCAATCTTCCGTTCCAGCTGGTCTGTGAACAGGATACTCGACTTGATTTTTCCGGTACCGAAACAGGTGGGACACTCTTCCTCTACGTTGACATCGACGGCGGGTCGCACGCGCTGGCGCGTAATCTGCATCAGTCCGAACTTGGACAGAGGCAGGATGTTGTGGCGTGCACGGTCGTTTTTCATGTTCTCGCACATGCGCTCATAGAGCAACTGTCGGTCTTCAGCCAGGTTCATGTCGATGAAGTCTACGACGATGATGCCTCCCATGTCGCGAAGTCGCAGTTGTCGTGCCAGTTCGTCGGCAGCGCCGAGGTTTGTTTCCAGAGCGTTTTGTTCCTGTCCGTTGTCCTTTTTGGTGCGTGTTCCGCTGTTGACGTCGACAACGTGCATGGCTTCGGTGTGCTCAATAATCATGTAAGCACCGTGCTTGTAGTTGACGGTCTTGCCGAAGCCCGATTTCAGTTGTTTGGTGACGTCGAATGCATCGAAGATGGGTACCTTTCCTTCGTACAGTTTCACGATGTCCGCCTTTTCAGGGGCTATGAGTGAGACATAGTGTTTGATAGCTTTACAGATTTCCGCATCGTTGACATGAATGTGTTCGTAGGTGGGGTTGAACAAGTCGCGCATCATGGCGACGGCTCGTCCCGTCTCTTCGAACACCAGTTGCGGCATTTCCTGTGCCTTCTGTACTTTCGTGATGAGGTCATCCCATCGTTTCAGCAGAACTTTCATCTCAGCGTCGAGTTCCGCCACGCGCTTACCTTCAGCCACCGTCCTGACGATGACTCCGAAGTTCTTCGGTGTGATGCTCTGTATGAGCTGTTTCAGGCGTGCCCGCTCAGCGCTGCTTCTGATTTTAGAGGAAACGGAGACTTTATCGTCGAAGGGGATCAACACCAGATAGCGTCCAGCCAGCGACAGTTCGCCCGTCAGTCTGGGACCTTTGGTGGATATGGGTTCTTTAACGATTTGCACCAGTACCTCCTGACCCAGTGATAGCGTGTGCTGAACACTGCCGTCTTTCGGGAGGTTGGGCAGGCGTGAAGCCTTAGTGATAGGATAAAGTCTTTTCCGGTCGCTCTTTACCTGTTTCAGGTATTTGGCATACGAGTTGAATTGATTACCAAAGTCAAGATAGTGCAGAAAGGCGTCGCGCTCGTAACCGACATCTACAAAGCAGGCGTTGAGTCCTGGCATCAGTTTCTTCACCTTTGCCAAGTAGATGTTTCCGACAGAGAAAGATGCTTCGCGCGGTTCTTTCTGGTATTCCACCAGCCGTTTGTCTTCCAGCAGCGCGATAGAAATCTCTTTCTGTCCTGCATCGATAATAACTTCGCTTGTCATTTCTGATTCTCTCTTGAGTTTGTGTTTAGCGATTAGGGATTAAGAATAGGAATTTTCAATGTAGCTTCATGTAGATTCCGTATCCTTAATCCCTAATCTTGAACGACTGAACATATTACTTGCTCTTATGTCTGTTCTTTCTTAGTCTCTTTTTACGCTTATGCGTGGCCATCTTGTGACCTTTTTTCTTTTTTCCGTTTGGCATAGCTAATGATTTTTAATATATGAATGTAAAATGTTATGATTCATGCTCGTCTTGCAGACTGTTCATTCCCGTAAGTGCTTTGTTTAGCCTTTCATCTGCTCGATGAAGCTTTTGGCTGGTTTGAAAGCAGGGAAGTCGTGTGCAGCGATGACAAGTGTTGTGTTCTTAGAGATGTTGCGGGCTGTCTTTTCAGCACGATGCTTGACGATAAAGCTTCCGAATCCTCTCAGATATACGTTTTCTTTCTTTTCGAGCAGGCTACCCTTGATGGTTTCCATGAATGTCTCTACTACTGCTGTTACGTCTTTCTTAGCGACGCCGGTGCTTTCGGCAATTTCGCTGATGATGTCTGCCTTTGTCATTGTTGTAGTGTTATTCTTTTTATTAAAGTTGTTATATCTCTAAATTCTAACGAGTTGCAAAGGTAATGTTTTTTAAGGAGATACCAAAATCTATTGCGACTTTTTTAGAAAAAAAGGTAAATAGGAAACGTAAAGCACCCGTCTCACTTGAGTGTCCGCATGGCGTTGAGCACAGCCAAGACAGTAACTCCCACGTCAGCGAATACAGCCATCCACATGGTGGCAAGTCCGCAGCTTGCCAATGCCAGTACGCCGACCTTGATGCCGATGGCGAACGCCACATTCTGGCGTGCTATGGCGGTAGTCTTCCGTGCGATACGTATGGCGAGAGCTATCTTCGACGGCTTGTCGTCCATGAGCACCACGTCGGCAGCTTCAATGGCGGCATCGCTGCCCAGTGCCCCCATAGCAATGCCAACGTCGGCACTTGCCAATACGGGCGCGTCGTTGATGCCGTCACCGACGAAGGCAAGGAAAGAGTCTTTCGGCTTTTCGCGGAGCAGTCGCGCTACATGTTCCACCTTGTCGTTGGGTAGCAGCTCGGTGTGGTATTCGTCTATCTGGAGTTGGTTTGCCACCCTTTCACCTACTTCGCGCCTGTCACCCGTGAGCATCACCGTCTTTGCGATGCCCAGTTCCTTCAGCGTGCGCAGAGCTTCAGCGCTGTCTTCCTTGACGAGGTCGTTGATGACGATGTGTCCGGCATAGCTGCCGTTGATGGCAACATGGATGATGGTGCCAGGATGGGTGCAGTCGTGCCAGTCGGCTCCGATAGCTTCCATCATCTTGGTGTTACCCACACACACCTCGTCATCGCCCACACGTGCCTTGATACCCTTTCCGGCAACCTCCTCCACCTGGGTTATCTTGCAACCGTCGGTGGCTTCGTTGGGGAACGCATCGCGCAGGGCAGCACCAATAGGGTGGGTAGAGAAGTGTTCGACGTGGGCAGCAAGATGAAGCAGTTGCTGTTCATCGCAGGTGTCAGGGTGTACGGCTTCAACGGCAAACTTTCCGTGAGTGAGTGTACCGGTCTTGTCGAAGACTACGGTTCCTGTCTTGGCAAGGATGTCCATGTAGTTGGCACCCTTGACGAGGATGCCGTTGCGCGAAGCCCCTCCGATGCCACCGAAGAAGGAGAGCGGGACGCTGATGACAAGTGCACACGGGCACGACACCACAAGGAACATCAAGGCTCGATAAAGCCAGACAGGGAATGAAGTGGCGAAATTGCCAGAAAAGAGTGGGGGAAGCAGTGCCAGGGCAATAGCGGCAAAGACCACGATAGGGGTATAGATGCGTGCAAAGCGGGTGATGAACGTTTCGCTCTTCGACTTGTTCTCGCTGGCATGTTCTACGAGTTGTAAAATCTTGCTGACGGTACTCTCGCCGTATGGCTTGGTGGTGCGCACCCTGATGAGTCCGCTCAGGTTGATGCAGCCAGAGATGACTTCATCGCCTGCGTAAACCTCGCGTGGCATGCTTTCGCCTGTCAGTGCTACGGTGTTGAGCGATGAGGCGCCGTCGATGACGATGCCGTCGAGCGGTACCTTCTCTCCTGGGCGCACGATGATGACGGAGTCTTTCTCTACCTTGTCGGGACTGACATCTTTGACCACCTCGTCAGCATGGTCAGAGGTAGCGACGTGAGCTACGTCGGGGCGGATGTCCATCAGGTGGGCTATGCTGTCGCGGCTCTTCCCTTCGGCATATCCTTCGAAGAGTTCTCCTATCTGGAAGAAGAGCATCACAAACACGGCTTCGGCAAACTCCGTGTCGGCACCAGGAAGGAAGCCGATGCACAGGGCACCGATGGTAGCCACAGCCATGAGAAAGTGCTCATTGAAGACATCTCCGTGGGCGATGCCCTCGGCAGCTTCCTTCAGCGTCTCGTGTCCCACCAGCAGATAGACGGGTAGATATGCCAAGAGCAACTGCCAGGTTGGAAGTTGGCAATAGTGTTCTACAGCGATGGCGGCAATGAGCAGCAGCACACTGCCGATGATCAGTATCAGCTGCGACTTTATGCCGTTATGGTGGTGATGGTGGTGTTCATGTTCGTGGTGATCATGATGGTGTTCATGTTGGTGGTGATCATGATCGTGTTCATGTGCGTGATGTTCCTGAGAGCAGCAATGATGCTCGTGATGGTGTCCTGACATAAGAGATTTGTTTTGAATTGTCGCTGCAAAGGTACTGCTATTTTTATGACAATGCAAGGTAAAACAGCGAAATCTATCGCGCGAACATTATTTAATATAGTTGTTTGGTCGTTTGTTTGTTGAAAGAGGGTACTCGCATTCGTAAATGAAAAGAAAAACAAGTTTTCCGTTTGTATTTCACTCGCTTAATCGTACCTTTACGGGCAAGCCGTGAAGGTACTTTCGTTCGGAAATGCAAAGAAAAACAAGTTTTCCTTTTGCATTTCACTCGCTTAATCGTACCTTTGTCGCCATGAAGACGGTAATAGGAATAGATGTAGGCATTTCGACAACGAAGATTGTCGGCATTTGCGACGGAGAAGTTATCTCTCCCTTGCGTATTAAGGCAACAGACCCCATCACGTCGCTCTATGGAGCCTTTGGCAAGTACCTGTATGACAACAAGATAGAACTGGACGATGTGGAGCAGGTGATGCTTACGGGAGTTGGTTCAGCCTATATCAACAAGCCCGTCTACGGACTGCCTACAGGTCATGCCGAGGAGTTTCTAGCCGACGGTATGGGTGCCCGTTTCGAGAGCAAGCTGAAACGTATGATGGTGGTCAGCATGGGAACGGGTACGTCTATCGTGCGTTGCGACGGTGACGACATCCGCCACATCGGTGGTATCGGCATCGGCGGCGGTACGCTTACGGGTCTGGCGCGCCTGTTGCTGAAGACCGACGACGTGAAGCAGATTGCCACGCTTGCCAAAGCTGGCGACATCAGTCATATCAACTTGCTTATCGGCGACATCTCAGCCAAGCCGCTGCCCGGTCTGCCTATGGATGCTACCGCTTCGCTCTTTGCTGCTGCTCAGGCCAACGCTTCGCGTGAAGACATTGCGCTTGGGCTTATCTGCATGGTGCTTCAGACGGTTGGGTCTGCAACTATCCTTAGTGCGAAGGAGTGTGGCATCAAAGATTTCGTCATGATAGGCAACCTGACGCTGCTGCCGCAATGCAAGTATGTCTTCCCCTTGATGGAAAAACTCTACAACGTTCACTTCATTATTCCCAAGCATTCAGAGTTCTGTACCGCCATCGGTGCGGCGCTGAGTTATGAGCCGTGAGATAAAGTTGAAAGCGTAGAACCCTAAAAGGAGTAAATTTGATAGGTAGAAAGCGGAAAAAGTGAAAAGTTAAACGGTAAAAAAGTAACCGTACATTTTGTATTTCTGTTGATTTGTTGTACCTTTGCCGCGTATTTTTCGGGAGAACAGCGATGTTTCTTGATATACTTCAATGAATATTCAACAAGACAATGGGTGGTTTCTTTGGTACTATTTCCGTAAAGGAATGCGTAAACGATTTGTTTTACGGCACTGATTATCAGTCACATTTAGGCACTAAGCGTGCAGGTTTGGTAACGTTTGACCCAGAGCTGGGCTTCAACCGTGCTATTCACAGTCTTGAGCGTAACTACTTCCGTTCGCGCTTTGAAGACGAGCTGGATAAGTTTAAGGGACATCAGGGGCTGGGTGTCATCAGCGACACCGACCCGCAGCCCATCATCGTCAACTCCCACCTGGGCAGATATGCGGTGGTGACGGTGGCGAAGATCAACAACCTGCGCGAGATTGCCGACGAACTGTTGCGTCAGCACATCCACTTCAGCGAACAGAGTGCCAACAAAATCAACCAGACAGAGCTTGTGGCATTGCTCATCAACATGGGTGACAGCTTCGTTGAAGGCATCAACAACGTGTATAAACGCATCAACGGTTCCTGTTCGATGTTGGTGATGACCGAAGACGGCATCATCGCTGCCCGCGACCTCTTGGGCCGCACACCCATCGTCATTGGCAAGAAAGAGGGAGCCTATGCAGCGACGAGCGAGACGACGGCATTCCCCAACCTCGACTATGTGAAGGTGCGTGATGTGGGACCGGGTGAGATCGTGCGTCTGCGTGCCGATGGGTTAGAAGTGTTGCAGAAGCCATTCTCCCGTTGTCAGATTTGTTCTTTCCTTTGGGTCTATTATGGATTCCCAGCCAGCGACTACGAGGGCATCAATACCGAGTCTGTTCGCGAACAGAACGGTCGCATGATGGGTGAGCAGGACGACACCGAGGCCGACTGTGTGTGCGGCATTCCCGATTCGGGCGTAGGTATGGCGCTTGGCTATAGCGACGGCCATCAGATACCCTACCAGCGTGCCGTCTTGAAGTATACCCCTACATGGCCGCGCTCCTTCACACCGGGCAGTCAGACCCGTCGCGACCTCGTGGCACGCATGAAGCTTATTCCCAATCCCGCCATTCTGAAAGACAAACGGGCGGTCTTCTGCGACGACTCCATCGTCCGTGGTACCCAGCTTCGCGACAATGTGCGTACCTTCTTCGACAACGGAGCCAAGGAGGTGCATGTGCGCATCTCCTGTCCGCCGCTCGTCTATGGCTGTCCCTTCATCGGGTTCACGTCCAGCAAGAGCGACCTTGAGCTCATCACGCGTCGCATCATCCGTGACTTCGAGGGCGACGAGAACAAGAACCTGGAGGCTTATACCAAGACCGATTCCCCGGAGTATAAGCGTATGGTAGAAGAAATTGGCAAACGACTCGGACTGACGTCTGTGAAGTTTGCCAAACTGGAATCGCTCATCAAGAGCATCGGCATGCCCAAGGAGCGTATTTGTACGCATTGCTTCGACGGAAGCAGCTACAGCCCTGACGAACTGGAGCAGTAATTATTCTCCAAGTGCCTGCTTGATGTCGTCAAGTATATCCTCAACATCTTCAATGCCCACCGACAGGCGAATCAGGTCGGGGGCAACACCAGCCTCACGCAGCTGTTCGTCGGACAGCTGGCGGTGGGTGTGGCTTGCCGGATGAAGCACACAGGTGCGTGCGTCAGCCACGTGGGTGACGATGGCGATGAGCTTCAGCGAGTCCATGAACCTTACGGCTGTCTCGCGGTCTCCCTTCAGTCCGAAGGCGATGACACCGCAGGAACCGTTCGGCAGGTATTTCTCAGCCAGCGCGTGGTCGGGGTCGTCGGCAAGTCCGCTGTAGCGTACCCATGCCACGTGTGGGTCGTCGTGCAGGAACAGAGCCACTTTCATGGCGTTCTCGCAATGGCGTGCTACGCGCAGGTGCAGCGTCTCCAGTCCTAAATTCAGCAGGAACGAGTTCTGGGGAGCCGGTATCGAGCCGAGGTCGCGCATGAGCTGAGCTACCAACTTCGTGGTGTAGCCCATCTTTCCGAATGCTTTTGTGTAGGTCAGACCGTGATAGGACTCGTCGGGAGTGGTCAGTCCGGGGAACTTGTCGGCGTGGGCATCCCAGTCGAAGTTGCCGCTGTCCACGATGCAGCCGCCTACCTGCGTGGCGTGTCCGTCCATGTATTTCGTGGTGGAGTGGGTGACGATGTCGCATCCCCATTCAAAAGGTCGGCAGTTGATGGGTGTTGCAAACGTGTTGTCGACAATCAGGGGCACGCCTTGGCGATGAGCTATGCGTGCAAACTTCTCGATGTCGAGTACCCGGCAGCCGGGGTTGGAGATGGTTTCGCCGAAGAGAGCCTTCGTGTTGGGGCGGAAAGCCGCCTCTATTTCTTCCTCCGGTGCATCTTGGCTGACGAAGGTGCACTCTATGCCCAGCTTCTTCATTGTCACGCCGAAGAGGTTGTAGGTGCCGCCGTAGATTTCGTTGGAGGTCACGAAGTGGTCGCCCGCCTGGCAGATGTTGAACAGCGCATAGAAGTTGGCAGCCTGTCCGCTCGATGTCAGCATGGCTCCCACGCCGCCTTCGAGTGCCGCAATCTTCTGGGCTACGGCGTCGTTGGTCGGGTTTTGCAACCGTGTATAGAAGTATCCTTCCTTCTTCAGGTCGAAGAGGTCTGCCATCTCTTCGGTGTTGTCATACTTGAAAGTCGTGCTTTGGATAATAGGCAGCACGCGCGGGTCGCCGTTCTTCGGTGTCCATCCTGCCTGTACGCAAAGGGTGTCTCTCTTGAGTTTCTTTTCCATATCGTTTTGTGTTTTGATGTCTTATTTGCTGAGGCGTTCAGTTCCAGTCATGATGCATCGCTGAAAACGATGCAAAGGTAATAAAAAAAAGTGCCGACCGGCAAGTGATTTCATTTGAAAGTAGCTGCCGGACACCATCTTTTTTACTATGTTAACATTTAGTCAGCATGAGGAATGCAATAACTCTTACCTCTTCATTCCTCTAAAAGAAAGCCGCCCTGCTCCCCATGACGGGGGAGGGGGCGGCTTGAGAGTATATTATAAGAGTAAAAGCCGTGGGTAGTTTTTTCAGAAGACGAGGGTGTTGGTACACTCCTTGCCGTTCAGCTTTTCGAGGTCTGCTTTCGGAGCCTTGCCCTTGAAGGTAATCTCAACCTCTTCTCCGGCAGGCTTCTTGAACCATTCTTCAAGTTTTTTCTGATTCTCCTCGTCGGCAGTAAGTTTCACCTCTGTGTCCTTGTTGTCATCTTGGCGGCCGCTGATCCAGAGTTCGCTGGTTTCACGTGGCTCCTTCACCTCAGTCTTGTCAGAGTGTTTGATTTTTACGGTAGCCTCTACATCGAGCACGTCGCCCTCACCAGAAGTCTTGAAGGCGATGTCTGAACCGAGTTCTGGCAGGAAGCAGTTAGGACCTGTCGTTCCGGTGATGTGGTTCTGTACTGAAAATTCAAAGGGCTTTGCACTCTGGTCAGCGGCAGCTTCTCCGCCACCAGCCTGTTGTTTGTTTCCGCAAGAAACCATCATGGCAACAGCTGCCATCAATACGAATAATTTTTTCATGTTTAATAAAAGTTTTAGCATCCCCTTCGCAACCTTGCATGGCACCGGCATCAGTTTCTTCCGAGGATGAGGTTTGTACTGGATTTAAATGTTAGAAGTAACGGTGTGCCATTATTGTTGTTAACGTCTATGTGTGTCTTTTATTGTGTTTTAGTTTTGAAATATCTTGTGGAGATGAATGTTAAGATAGATAAAAGAAAGGGCGTAGTGGAGAAAATAGTTCATCTTCACTTGGAAAGTGTCGGTTTTATGTAGTATCTTTGCACTCCAAAAAACAAAAAGCATGAGCAAAGGAAAGTTACAGAAGTTTGCAGAGATGGAGACGTTCAGGAACGTTTTCCAGTATCCCTTCTCTGTCGTTGAGCAGGTGCCGTTCGAGATGAAAGGGCACTGGCGCGGGCAGTATTTCCATAATGACAACCCCATCGTCCTGGAATTGGGGTGCGGTAAGGGGGAATATACCGTTGGGCTGGCGAAGCTCTATCCCGACATGAACTTCATCGGTGTCGACATCAAGGGAGCACGCATGCACACCGGAGCAAAGCAGGCACTGGACGAGGGACTGGAGAATGTGGCGTTCCTGCGCACGAACATCGAAATCATCGACCGCTTCTTTGCCCAGGACGAGGTACAGGAGATATGGCTTACCTTCTCAGACCCGCAGATGAAGAACGCCCACAAGCGGCTTTCGAGCACCTTCTTCATGGAGCGCTACCGGCGGTTCCTGGTCGATGGCGGACTGATACACCTGAAGACCGACTCTAACTTCCTCTTCACCTATACGACATATATGGCAGAGAAGAACCAGTTGCCCGTCGGCTTCCGCACCCTCGACCTCTATCATGACCATCGGCTGAAGCCTACTGCCGACGGAAAGATGTTCAACGTGGAAGGCGAGGCGTTCCTGTTGCCCAACTTCCAGACCTACTATGAGGCACAATGGATAGAGCGCGGACTGAACATCAAGTACATCCGCTTCGCCCTGCCGCGCGATGGGGCTTTGGAAGAGCCCGACGTGGAGATAGAACTCGACGACTACCGCAGCTACAAGCGCCCGAAACGCAGCGGAAAGCTGACGGGGAAATGAGGCCCTCCAGTCCCCTGAATAGGGTGTTATGAATTATGAATTTTTGAATAAAACTTCGTTTGATTATCGGCTGCACCTCGGCAATTGAAGCAAGCTTCATTGCACTCGGCTTGCACGATAATTGTGAATTGTCAATTGTTAATAATGAATTAGGAATTATGGAACTATACCCGAAAAAGATTATGGAGGTACTCGCTACGGTCACGTATGCGGGTACGAAGAAAAACTTAGTAGAAAGCGAAATGGTTGCAGACACCCCGACGGTAGTCTGGAACGAGGCACGCGGCACATGGGCGGTGACGGTGGTCCTGCTCTTTCCGCGCGACACCGATCCGTTCCTCAAGTCGACGGTGAAGGCTACCGAAGCTGCCATCCGCTACCATTGCGGCAAGGACGTAGAGGTGACGGTGCAGACAGAGTTCAAGTCGGCACCACGTCCTGATGTGGAAAACCTGCTGCCGAAGGTGAAGAACATCATCGCCGTAAGCTCCGGTAAGGGTGGAGTAGGCAAGTCTACCGTCTCTGCCAATCTCGCCATCGCGCTGGCACGACTCGGCTACAAGGTGGGATTGCTCGACACCGACATCTTCGGACCCTCGATGCCGAAGATGTTCAACGTGGAGGATGCCCGTCCCCATGCTGTTGAGAAAGACGGCAGACAGCTCATCGCCCCCATTGAGCAATATGGCGTGAAGTTGCTTAGCATCGGTTTCTTTGTCAACAAGGATACGGCAACGCTTTGGCGTGGAGGTATGGCAACCTCGGCACTGAAGCAGCTCATTGCCGACAGCGACTGGGACGAACTCGACTACTTCATCCTTGACACTCCGCCGGGAACGAGTGATATCCATCTGACACTGCTACAGACGCTCGCCATCACGGGTGCCGTCATCGTCTCCACTCCCCAGCAGGTGGCCTTGGCAGACGCACGCAAGGGTATTGATATGTACCGTAACGACAAGGTGAATGTGCCCATCCTCGGACTGGTAGAGAACATGGCGTGGTTCACGCCCGCCGAACTGCCGGAGAATCGATACTATATCTTCGGAAAGGAAGGCACCAAACAACTGGCATTGGAGATGGGCATTCCTCTCCTGGCTCAGATTCCCCTTGTACAGAGCATCTGTGAAAACGGCGATAAGGGTACGCCCGCAGCCCTCGACGAGAACACCATGACCGGTCAGGCGTTCCTCTCGCTGGCTCAGTCTGTCGTCACCGTCGTCAACCGCCGCAACAGGGAGCAGCCACCGACCGAAATCGTCGGGGTGAAGGAATAGGAGGATCGTTTTTTACACTTGTTGGGAGTGACAAGTGGCGGTTCTGTCCGTCTTATCTTTATAATACGTAAGATATAATAGTAAAGACGAATATGGACAAAAAACCGCTGTGTGGCATCATTCCGCCACTTGTCACCCCTCTGAAAGACAATGAGACGCTCGACGTGGAGAGTCTCGAAAACCTGATTGAACATTTGATAGCCGGAGGCGTTCACGGTCTGTTCATCCTCGGTACTACCGGCGAGGAACAGAGCCTGAGCTACGGCGTGCGAAAGCAGATGATTGAAGAGTCGGCACGCATCAACAACGGGCGGCTGCCCTTGCTGGTGTGCATCACCGACACGTCTATCGTCGAGAGCATCCGGCTGGCTCGTGTCGCTGCCGACTGTGGTGCCGACGGTGTCGTCTCGGCTCCGCCTTATTATTTCGCTACAGGTCAGCCGGAACTGGCTCAGTTCTATGAGGAGCTCGTTCCGCAGCTGCCGCTTCCCGTCTTCCTGTACAATATGCCCAGCCACGTGAAGGTGAGCTTTGCACCCGACACGGTGGCTCGTATCGCCAAGAACCCGCAGGTGGTGGGCTTCAAAGACTCCAGTGCCAATGCGGTTTATTTCCAGTCGGTGATGTACAAGATGCAGCATCGTCCCGACTTCGCCATGCTGGTAGGCCCGGAGGAGATCACCGGTGAGTGCGTGCTCCTGGGTGGTCACGGCGGCATCAACGGCGGAGCCAACATGTTCCCCGAACTCTATGTGGGCATGTACGACGCTGCCAAGGCTTGCGACCTGCCGCGTGTGCGCCAGTTGCAGCAGCTCATCATGCAGATTTCAACCACTATCTATACCGTCGGCAAGCATGGCTCCAGCTATCTGAAGGGCTTGAAGTGTGCCCTCTCGCTCTTGGGTGTCATCAAGGACGACTTCGTAGCATCACCGTTCTATAAGTTCGACGCTCCTGAGCGTGAGAAGATTCGGCAGGCATTGGCAGCACTGCCCGTCAAAGACGGCAAGCTGATGATCTGAAAAATAAACACACACCCGCTTTATGCAACTCATAGATTTTATCATCTTTATCGTCTTCACCTTAGGTGTCGTAGTCTTCGGCTGTTCTTTCTTTAAGAAAGGCAGTTCTGCCGACGAGTTCACCTCTGCCGGACACTCCATTCCCGGATGGGTGGTGGGCATGAGCATCTTCGCCACCTACGTGTCGAGCATCTCCTACATCGGCTATCCCGGTAAGGCGTTCGCTTCCAACTGGAATGCGTTCGTCTTCTCGCTCTCCATACCGATAGCCAGCTACTTCGCTGCCAAATACTTTGTGCCGTTCTATCGGCACAGTGGCTCCGTTTCGGCTTATACCTTCCTGGAAGAGAAGTTCGGAGTCTGGGCACGCCTGTATGCCTCTGCCTGCTACCTGCTCACCCAGATAGCCCGTATGGGCAGCATCCTCTACCTGTTGGCGGTTCCGATGTATATCCTCATGGGTTGGAACCTGCATGTCGTTATCATTGCTACGTCGATAGGCATCATCATCTACTCGATGCTGGGCGGACTGAAAGCCGTCATCTGGGCAGATGCCATCCAGGGCATCATCCTCATCGGCGGTGCTGTGTTGTGCTTGGGAATCCTCATGTTCAGCATGCCGGAAGGTCCGATGCAGACGTTCGACCTCGCCATCAACTCTCCGCAAGGCAACAAGTTCTCCTTGGGTGAGTTCACGGGCGACCTGACCACGAGCACGTTCTGGGTGTGCCTGATCTATGGTATCTTCATCAACCTGCAGAACTACGGCATCGACCAGAACTACGTGCAGCGCTACCATGCTGCCAAGACCGACAAGGATGCGAAGTTCTCGGCACTCTTTGGAGGCTATCTCTTCATCCCCGTTTCGGCATTGTTCTTCCTCATTGGCTCGGCGTTGTATTCCTACTATCAGTCGGGAGTGGCTCAGTTGCCGGCAGACATTGCCGCCAAGCCCGACTACGTGTTCCCGTACTTCATCGTCAACGGACTGCCCGTGGGCTTGCGTGGCTTGTTGATTGCCAGCATCTTCGCCGCAGGCATGAGCACTGTCTCGACCAGCGTCACCTCGGCAGCAACCATCATCCTCACCGACTATGTGCGTCCCTTCTTCCACAAGGCTCGTCAGGTGAAGGACCACATGCTGCATCACGACCCGGAGGCTCATCATGTACGCCACCAGAAGATGGAACTCGCCGTCGTCCGGTTGTCGAGTGTGGCAGTAGGACTGCTCGGTGCTATCGTGGCTATCGCCATGCTCTCTGTAGAAAGCATCATCGATGCGTGGTGGACGCTCTCCAGCATCTTCTCAGGCGGCATGCTCGGACTCTTCCTCTTGGGGTGCATCCCCGTGAGAATCAACCGCGTGGCAGCACTCGTGGGCTGCATCTTCGGCGTGGCAGTCATCGGATGGATCTCCTTGGCAGACCTGTGGAACCTGCCCGGCATTCATCTGCATTCCTACCTCGCCATCGTGCTCGGCACCTGCACCATCTTTGTCGTCGGCTTCCTGCTGACCTATTTGTTTAAAGCACCCAAATCGTAATTTGTTAATCGTAAATAACTCAAATATGTATCCTAAAATCGGTATCCGCCCCACCATAGACGGTCGTCAGGGGGGCATTCGTGAAGGTCTTGAAGAGAAGACCATGAGTCTTGCCAAGGCTGTGAAGCAGCTGATAGAGGCAAACGTGAAGAACGGTGACGGAAGTCCCGTCGAGTGTGTCATTTCCGATACCACCATCGGACGAGTAGGGGAGAGTGCTGCCTGCGCCGAGAAGTTCGAGCGCGAGGGCGTCGGCTCCACCATCACCGTCACCTCCTGTTGGTGTTACGGCTCAGAAACGATGGACATGAACCCCTACTACCCGAAAGCTGTATGGGGATTCAACGGAACGGAGCGTCCGGGTGCCGTCTATCTGGCTGCCGTCCTCGCCGCCCATGCACAGAAAGGGTTGCCCGCATTCGGCATCTACGGCCATGATGTGCAGGACCTCGACGACAACACCATCCCCGCAGACGTGGCAGAGAAGCTGCTGCGCTTCGCTCGTGCGGCTCAGGCGGTGGCTACCATGCGCGGCAAGTCTTACCTCTCGCTCGGCAACACCTGTATGGGTATCGCCGGAAGCATCGTCAATGCCGACTTCCTCCAGCACTACCTCGGCATGCGCACCGAGTATGTGTCATTGGTAGAGATACTTCGCCGTGTCGATTTCGGCATTTACGACCACGATGAGTTCAAGCGTGCGATGGAGTGGGTCAACAAGTATTGCAAGCCCAACGAGGGACACGACTACAATGAAGACCGTCCGCTCTTCCCCGGTACGCCGATGACCACCTTCAACGGTAAGGGCAAGGGCAAGACGCGCGAGGAGAAAGATGAGGACTGGGAGTTCACGGTGAAGAACATGATGATTATCCGTGACCTGATGCACGGCTCCAAGAAGCTCTTGGAGATGGGCTACAAGGAAGAGGCCATCGGCCACAACGCCATTGCCGCCGGAGTGCAGGGACAGCGCCAGTGGACCGACTACAAGCCGAACTTCGACTTCCCGGAGTCGATGATGTGTACGTCCTTCGACTGGAACGGACCCCGCGAAGCCAACATCCTCGCTACAGAGAACGACTTCCTCAACGGCATGTCGATGCTCTTCGGACACCTGCTGACCAACCGTGGCGTGATGTTCTCCGACATTCGTACCTACTGGAGCCCGGAGGCGGTAGAGCGTGTGGCAGGCAAGCGCCCAGAAGGTGCTGCCGCAGGAGGCTTCATCCACCTCATCAACTCTGGCGCCACCACCCTTGATGCAACGGGTGCCATGAACGATGCAGACGGCAATCCGACCATGAAACCTCATTGGGAGATGACCGACCAGGACGCAGAGGCTTGCCTGAAGGCTACCAGCTGGATGCCGGCAGACCGCGACTACTTCCGTGGCGGTGGCTATTCCAGCCATTTCCTTACCCGTGGCGGCATGCCGATGACCATGCTCCGCATCAACCTCGTCGAAGGACTCGGCCCCGTACTCCAGCTGGCTGAGGGATGGACCGTTGACGTTGACCCGAAGACCAACGAGATTCTCGACAAGCGTACAGACCCCACGTGGCCTACCACATGGTTTGCACCGCGCCTCGATCCGACGAAAGATGCCTTCAAGGATGTCTATAGCGTCATGAACAACTGGGGTGCCAACCACGGAGCTATCTGCTACGGACACGTCGGAGCAGACATCATCACCCTCTGCTCCATCCTCCGCATACCCGTCTGCATGCACAACGTAGCCGACAAGGACATCTTCCGTCCCGCCGTATGGAACTCCTTCGGCATGGACAAGGAAGGCGCTGACTACCGTGCCTGCCAGAACTTCGGTGCCCTGTACAAGTAGTTTCTGAGTCGTTGCCCCTTTTTAGGTGCAGGAAAATTTGGTTTTCCGCCTATTTTGTTGTACCTTTGTAGCAGCAGAGTCCAGACCCTCAAGACTGGCAACGCTGCCAAACGACCATCATTAACCTACAGGTTCTCCAATAAAAACCTACAGGTTCTCCAATAAAAACCTATAGGTTTACATATAAAAACCTGCAAGTTTTCAAATGAAAACCTGCAGGTTTTTGTTTTCAACGCTTTGCCTTTGTCCCCCCATCACCATCGTTTTGTCCCATCAACTCAATTACTTTGTCCCATCAATTCAATGCTTTTGCACCCTCAACACAATGTTTTTGTCCTCTTATCTCATTGTTTTTGTCCTCTTATCTCAATGTTTTGTCGGCTTATTTCATTGGTCTTGTCTCCTCAACACGCTCAATTCTTTCATCGAAAAAATTAGTTGAATGCCGAATCATAATGCTTTCTCCACCATTACTGTAGGGTCTTAGCTTGTCTAAGACCGCTCAGAAGAAGCCCTCGTCCCTGTAGGGTCTTAGCTTGTCTAAGACCGCTCAAACGGAGACTGCGCAAAGGTAACGGACTTAGACAAGCTAAGTCCCTACAGAAATGGGGGCAATATGTAAGTGAGTACACAAAAATGTGGTCCACAAATTTGTGGACCCATTTTATTTTGATTATATTTGCACCCAGAAATAAATAATTCGTATGGAAAAGTCATTCGTATATGGTATGTCTGTTGAGGGCGAGAACTTCACAGATAGAGTACAGGAAACCAAACGGCTAAAAATGGATTTGGAGAATGGCATCAATGTTATCCTTGTGTCACCTCGCCGAATTGGAAAAAGTTCCATCGTAAAGAAAGTCATGAAAGAAATCACCAATCCTAAGATAAGAATGGTGTTTATGGATATTTACGATTGTCGCAGCGAATACGATTTCTATAATCGTTTTGCAACTGAGTTGCTGAAGCAATCGGCTACCAAAGCAGAGCAAGTAATAGAGTATATCAAGAAATTCCTGGTAAGGTTGACTCCCAAAATATCTTTTTCGCCAGAGCCTATGTCTGAGTATTCTTTATCACTGGGTATAACACCCCAGAATTATGCGCCAGAAGAAATACTCCAATTGCCTGAGATCATAGGCAAGTCACAGGGAGTGCATGTAATTGTGTGCATTGATGAATTCCAACAGATTGGTGAGATGGCAGACTCACTTACTATTCAGAAACGTTTGCGTGGAATATGGCAGCATCAGCGCAATGTTACATATTGTCTTTTCGGCAGTAAAAAGCATCTGATGACGATGTTATTCCAGAATCGCAAGATGCCTTTCTATCAGTTTGGTGAGATGATGTATCTTGAAAAAATTCCCACAGAAGACTGGGTGCCGTTTATCTGTTCACGATTTGAACGTCAGGGCAAGCGTATTTCAGAAGAATTGGCACAACGTATATGTGAAACGGTGGAAGGCAACTCTTCATACGTACAGCAGTTGTCATGGAATGTGCTGGCAGAGACTGATCACGTCAGTACCGAGGAGGATTTCAATCGTGGAGTTGATGCGTTGCTGGCTCAATGCTCTGGACTCTTCGAAGAACAGTTGAAAGGACTAACTGGCTTTCAGATGAATTTCATACGTGCTTTGTGTGATGGCGTGACGACAGATTTTGGCAGTAAGGCTATCCTTGAAACATATCATCTGGGTAGTAAGTCGAATGTTTCGCGTATCAAATTAGCTCTACAAAATAAGGAAATGATTGATATTGTGAAAGACAAAGTCTACCTGGAAGATCCTGTATTCAAAATCTGGTTTAAGCGAAATACATGAGACAAACGATTTGACAACTTACGACTTACAGGGTTGTTGCCGTCACCTTATTGATGATCGACAAAAGGGGGAGGCGTAAATCGTAAATTGTCAAATCGCAAAATGGAGATTATCCCCTTACAGGAATCTTCTCGACACGGCGCTGGTGGCGTGCTCCCTCGAAGGTTGCCTTGAAGAAGGCATCGAGGATGGTGCCGGCAGTCTTGTTGTCGATGAAGCGTCCGGGCAGTACGATACAGTTGGCATCGTTGTGCTGGCGGATCAGTCCGGCAACTTCTTTGTTGAATGCCAGACCTGCGCGCACACCCTGGTGCTTGTTCAGCGTGATGGTCATTCCTTCACCGCTGCCACAGATGGCTATGCCGGGATAGATGTCACCGCGCTCGATGGCTTCTGCCAACGGGTGAGCATAGTCTGGATAGTCAACACTGATGTCGCTGTTTGTTCCGAAGTCTTCTACGGGGTAGCCTTTCTCTTCGAGATACTGCATGACATACTGCTTCAAAGGATAGCCAGCGTGGTCGCTGGCAACACCTACTCTTTTGATTTCCATAAGCATTAACTTTTTGTTGTTGTTATAATATCTTTTTATCGCTTTTTTGTTAGGTCGGGATACCGATGCTTTCAATCCACGGTCTCTTACAGCATGGCTTTCACCTGCTTGTAGACATTCTCGCCAGTGTAGCCGAGTTTCTCGTCGAGCACCTTGTAGGGAGCAGAGAATCCGAAGCTGGGCATACCCCATACCTTACCGTTGGCACCAACGAGACCTTCGAGGGTGACGGGCAGTCCGGCGGTCATACCGAACACCTTGGCACCTGCCGGGATGATGCTCTCCTGATACTCTTTCGGCTGCTGGCGGAAGAGTCCTTCGGAAGGCACGCTGACGATGCGCACCTTGACGCCGTCCTTGCGCAACAGTTCGGCTCCGGCAACAAGCGTAGAGACTTCAGAACCGCTGGCAAGCAGGATGATGTCATAGTCGGCATCGCTGCCAGCCACGATGTATGCACCTTTGCGTGCTTGCTCGTAGTCGTTGCCGGCAGGCAGCTTGGCAATGTTCTGTCGGGAGAAGATGAGTGCCGTAGGTGTCTCCATGTTCTCCATAGCCATAGCCCAGCAGACGGTAGTCTCGTCGGCATCGGCAGGGCGGAAGACGCGGATGGAGTCCTTGCCGTGATGGTTCTTCAGTTTCTCCATCAGGCGGATCTGTGCTTCCTGCTCCACAGGCTCGTGGGTAGGACCGTCCTCACCGACGCGGAAGGCATCGTGGGTCCAGATGAACTTGATGGGTACCTCCATGAGGGCTGCCATACGTGCGGCGGGCTTCATGTAGTCGGAGAATACGAAGAAGGTACCGCATGCAGGGATGACGCCGCCGTGCAGGTACATACCGATACACATGCAAGCCATCGTCAGCTCGGCGACACCAGCCTGGAAGAAAGCTCCTTCGAAGTCGTTGCGTACGATGCTCTTGGTTTTCTTCAGGAAGCCGTCGGTCTTGTCGGAGTTGCTCAGGTCGGCAGAAGCACAGATCATGTTGGGTACCTGTTCTGCCAGTACACCCAAGCAGGCTGCTGAGGCAGCACGTGTGGCGCTGCCTTCCTTCTGGGTGACGGCACTCCAGTCTACTTTCGGGGCGTTGCCGCTGAACCACTCCTTCATCATTGCCGCCTTCTCAGGGTTGGCTTTTGCCCAAGCCTCTTCCTGCGCCTTGCGTTCAGCGACAATTTTCTTCAGTTCTTCTTTGCGGGCAGCATAGAGCTCAGCTACTTCCGGGAATATCTGGAACGGGTTCTCAGGGTCGGCGCCCAGGTTTTTCATCGTGTTCACGTAGGCATCGCCGCCAAGCGGTGCGCCGTGGGTGTTGATGCAAGCCTCATAGCTCGTGCCGTCGGCACGCAGGGCACCCTTGCCCATAATGGTCTTTCCGATGATAAGTGTCGGACGTTCCGTCTCTTTCTGTGCCTCGATGAGGGCAGCGCGTATCTCGTCGGCATCGTTGCCGTTGCAGGTCAGCACATTCCATCCCCATGCCTTGTACTTGGCAGCGGTGTCTTCGCTCATGACCACCTTTGTTTCGGTAGAAAGCTGGATGTCATTGGAGTCGTAGAACATGATGAGGTTGCTCAGTCCGAGGTTGCCGGCGATGCGTCCCGTTCCCTGTGAAATCTCTTCTTCTACGCCACCGTCAGAGATATACGCATAGATTTTATGCTGCATCACCTCCTTGCCCAGCTTCTCGGCGAGGAACTTCTCGGCGACGGCAGCACCTGCGGCGTAGGTATGTCCCTGTCCGAGCGGTCCGCTCGTGTTCTCGATGCCGCGGAAGAGGTCGCGCTCCGGGTGTCCCGGGGTGGGGGAGTCCCACTGGCGGAACTGCTTCAGTTCGTCCATCGTGAACCAACCCTGCAACGCCAATGCGGAATAGAGCATCGGCGACATGTGACCTGGGTCGAGGAAGAAACGGTCACGGCCAGCCCATGTCGGGTTTTCGGGGTCATAGACTAAGAATTCAGAGAAAAGAACGTTGATAAAGTCAGCGCCACCCATCGCACCACCAGGGTGTCCTGAGTTAGCTTTCTCAACCATTGATGCAGCCAAGATGCGGATATTATCTGCTGCACGGTTCATGAGTTGTTTGTTGTTCATATGGGTTGTTGTTAGTTGTTTTCGTTCAATGATGCTACATGCTCAGGGGTATGGCATGTCGCAATCTTTGGCAAAGATACGGATAAAAAATGGAATGACCGAGAAAAAGTCGTGCTATTTTACCACTTCAACGATACATTTCACCACACCCTGTCTGAGCATCTCCAGTTCTTTGGCTGCCTGCCAGGACAAATCGACCACCATTCCTTTTCCGAAAGGACCTCTGTCGACCACTCTCACGATGACACTCTTGCCGTTGGTCTGGTTGGTTACTTTCAGGCGGGTGCCGAACGGATGCTTGCGATGGGCGCATACCAAGTCGTTCATGTTGAGCCGTTCGCCACTGGCGGTGCGTGTACCGTGCATGCGCTTGGCGTAGTAGGTAGCCTTGCCGTGTTGTACCTGTTGGGCTGTGGCTGGCAGCAAGGCAAAGCACCAGAAGGCCATCCACATGAGCAGTCGTGCTGATAGTCGTTTCATGAGCGTGTCGGTTTTTGTTGATGTGTGTTGATGGGTCAGTAAAATCGTGTGAGCCCCTTGGCTGCCGGAGGTCAGCAAACCTTGTGAGCGCCTTGGCTGATGATGATGTCTATCACCTGTGGCAGCTTTTGGAAGCGTTCTGCATATTGTTGTCTGGCGGTAGCGATAAACTGGTCGTACAGTTCGTCTTTGACCAAGTTGATGGTGCATCCGCCAAAGCCGCCGCCCATGATGCGTGATCCAGTGACTCCACACTGTTTGGCGATGTCGTTCAGGAAGTCGAGTTCCTCGCATGACACCTCGTATTCCTTACTCAATCCTTCGTGGGTCTGATACATCATCTTGCCTACCGTTTCATAGTCGCCACGGGTGAGTGCTTCACAGACGTTCAGCACGCGATCTTTCTCGCCGAGTACGAAACGGGCGCGACGATAGTCTTCTTCGCCCACCTCCTGACGCACCTCTTCCAACTGTTCCCAGGTGCAGTCGCGAAGTGTTTCAAAAATAGCTTCAGGATGTTTGGCAGCAATATGCCGGACAACATTCTCGCATGAGTTGCGCCGGTCGTTGTAGGGAGAGCCAGAGAGCTCGTGTTTCACGCACGAGTTGAGCAGTACCAACCGATAGCCTTCAGGTGAGCATGGGAAGTATTCAAACTCACGGCTTCGGCAGTCGAGTCGCATCAACTTGCCTTTCTCACCGAAGATGCTGGCAAATTGGTCCATGATGCCGCAGTTCACACCACAGTAGTTGTGTTCCGTAGCCTGTCCTGCCAATGCCATATCCCACTTGCTGACCTTGTTGTTGCCAAACAGGTCGTTCAGTCCGCAGGCAAAGCAACTCTCCATGGCTGCCGACGACGACATGCCGGCACCAAACGGCACGTCTCCGGCAAAGGCAACGTTGAAGCCTTTGACGGGAACGCCTAATTTCTGCATCTCTTTGGCGATGCCGAAAATATATCTTGCCCACGAAGTACGTGGTCCTTTTTCATCGTTCAGGTGGAAGTCTACACGGTCTTTCATGTCTATAGCGTAGCACATGACCGTGTCTTCCGAGCCGTTGATACGCATTTCGGCAGTGATACCTTTGTCTACAGCACCTGGAAAGACGTAGCCTCCGTTATAGTCGGTATGCTCACCGATGAGGTTGATGCGTCCCGGTGCGAAGTAGATGTTTCCGGTCTTGCCGTCGAAGTGCTTTACAAACCGTTTTCTAACTTCTTCGATTGCAATCATGTTTTGAGGGAGTTATAAGGGAGTTAAAGGGAAATAAAAAGGACAATAGAGTTTGCATTACAACTGTATTTGTTGTCTGTTTACCATCTATTGTCCTATTATCTCTACTTATATTATGATTTAAATTCAAGTTACGCATTCGCTCCGCTCGACTTTAAGTCGCTTTCCTTTGGAAAGAACTTCCGAAAGTTGAGCTTAAATTATACCGTACCGAATTGGTATACCGTCTTTTGTGTGTATTTAGTTCCCGGTTCCAAGATGACCGATGGGAAATATGGACGGTTGGGGGTGTCGGGGAAGTGCTGGCACTCGAAGCAGACGGCAGAGCGGCGCGGGAAGGTGGTGCCGTTGACACCGTTGACAACCTTGTTGCCGTTCTTGGTATAGAGTTGCATGCCCGGTTCTGTGGTGTAGACCTCCAATGTTCGTCCGCTGACAGGTTCTTCCAACCGTGCAGCAAAGCTCAGTTCGCCTTCTTCCTTCTTGTTCAGCACGAAGCAATGGTCGTAGCCACCACCGTTCTTTATCTGTTCGCAGTCGGCATCGATATCCTTGCTCAGTTCCTTTGGCTCCCGGAAGTCGAACGGTGTGTCGGCAACCTTGAGGATTTCTCCTGTAGGAATGCCCGTATGGTCTATCGGCAGGAAGAAGTCTGCATTGATTTTGCATACCTGATTGTCGATGACTGGAGTGGGATTGGCAATGCCTTGCAGACTGAAGTAGGCATGGTTGGTCAGGTTGATGATCGTCTTCTTGTTGCTCGTAGCTTGATATTTGATGACCAACTCATCATTGTCGGTGAAGGTATAGGCTACCCACACGATGACCTCGCCCGTGAAGCCTTCCTCGCCGTATGAACTGACGTATTTCAAGACGATGGCATGGTCGCTTACCTGATTGGCATCCCACACACGGGCATGGAAGCCGGTAGGTCCACCGTGAAGGGCGTTAGGCTCGTTGTTGATGGCAAGCTGATATTCCTTACCGTTCAACTGGAACTTGCCGTCCTTGATGCGGTTGCCGTAACGACCGATGAGCGTCGAGAGGAAAGGTGCAGGTGAGTTGATGGCATCCTTGATGCTGGCATGTCCCTGAATGACGTTGGCAAGGTTGCCGTCTTTGTCAGGTACCATGATGGCAACGATGGCACCGCCATAGTTGGTAACTGCAACCTCATGTCCGAGGCTGTTCTTCAGAATGTATAAATCTGTTTGCTTACCGTTGATAGTGGTCTGGAAGTCTTCTCTTCTCAGCCCACAGATGTTTTCGGTTTCCGTGTTACTCATAATATCCTTGTTTTTAGTTGTACTAATAGATGAATGCAAAGTAACGAAAAAATAACGAGAAAGGCAAATGAAACGATAAAAAAGCGGCTCTTAGTGCGTTAAAAACACTTAAAGCCGCTTTTTGTCCTTGTTGTTCCGACTATTCTTTGGTGATAGTCGACAGTAAATCTGCTACAATATAGCTGCTTCCGCCCACGAAGATGAAGTCGTCTGCAACTGCATCATGGAGGGCTGCTTGGTAGGCTTCCGATACCTTATTATATATGCTACCGTCCAACTGGTGGGCTCTTCCGAAGGTAGCCACACTATCCGCTGGAATGGCACGATGGTTGTCGGCTTGCGTCCAGTAATAAACCGCATGTTTGGGCAACAGTTCCATCACCGTATTGATGTCTTTGTCGTCCACCATACCGAAGACGATGCGCAATTTGCGGCACGGCTGTTTCAGAATTTGGCGGCTCAGGTATTGCCATCCTCCTACGTTGTGTCCCGTGTCGCAGACGACCTTCGGATGCTCTTGGAGCACCTGCCAGCGTCCCATCAGCCCAGTGTTCTCGACAACATGGGCAATGCCATTGGATATGCAAGCGGGAGCGATGGGGCGGGAGAGCGATGGTGCAAGGATGGAAATTGCAGTCAGGATGGTCTGCTTGTTTTTCGTCTGATAGTCGCCTTTCAGTTCAAAGTCGATATCCTTGCCCAGTTCTTCCAGGTCCTGTGCAAAGGTGATAGGGGCATGTTTCTCTTTTGCCTTAGCTTCAAAGACGGGACGTGTCTCTTCGGTGTATTCGCCAATGACAACGGGAATGCTCTCTTTGATGATGCCTGCCTTCTCAGCTGCAATTTTAGCCAATGTGTCGCCAAGGAAGCCGGTATGGTCGAAAGAGATGTTGGTGATGACTGAAAGGATGGGCGTTATGATGTTGGTACAATCGAGACGTCCACCCAGTCCTACCTCTATTACGGCGATGTCTACCTGCTGGTCAGCAAAGTATTTGAATGCCATCGCTGTGGTCAACTCGAAAAAGGAGGGGAAGAGTCGTTTGGCCGTTTGGTTGTTTGGTCGTTTGGTTGTTTGGCTGTTTGGTTGATTGACCGTTTGGTCGTTCCACTGGATATAGTTTGCAACGAAGTTGATTACATATTCCTCGCTGACACACTGTCCGTTAACACGAATGCGCTCACGGAAATCGACAAGATGTGGGGACGTGTAGAGTCCTACTTTGTAGCCTGCTTCCTGAAGTATCGATGCTATGGTGTGCGAACAAGAACCTTTGCCGTTGGTTCCAGCAATGTGGATGGTCTTGAACAGGCAATGCGGATGTCCATAGTGTTCGTCCAGTGCCAAGGTGTTGTCAAGTCCCTCTTTATAAGCAGAAGCACCCACATGTTCGAAAACAGGGGTGCTATGGTATAGATATTCGATAGTCTCTTGATAGTTCATGTCCTTATCTTAGCTGAAATAGTTGCGGAACTTCTGGAAAATGCTTTCCTTCGTGGAAGTGTCGCCCTTGAAGTTGTCACTGTCCTTGAAGCGTTCAATGGCTTCGCGCTCATCCTTGGATAGTGTCTTTGGCACGTAAACGCTGATGTTGACAATCAGATCACCTTTCTCGTTGCCGTAACCTCTCACGGGCATGAGACCTTTGTCGCGCAGTCGGAGTGTCTTTCCCGGTTGTGTTCCCGGCTCTATCTTGATTTTCACGTTGTTGCCTTCGATAGTCGGTATCTCTACAGTACCGCCAAGGGCAGCCGTCGGGAAGTCGAGCAGCAGGTTGTAGAGCAGGTTGTTGCCATCGCGTACAAACGTTTCGTTGGGTTCTTCTTCAATGTAAACCTGTATGTCTCCCGTGATGCCGTTGTGTCTGCCTGCGTTACCCTTGCCAGGGACGTTGACCACCATCCCTTCGGCTACACCTGCCGGGATGTTGATTTCAACCACCTCCTCGCCTTTCACGACACCTTCTCCGTGACAGTGGTGGCACTTATTCTTGATAATCTTTCCTTCACCACCGCAGACATGACAGGTCGTCTGTGTCTGCATCATGCCGAAGATGCTCTGCTGGGTGCGTATTTCCATGCCCGATCCATGACAGTTGGGGCACGTTTCGCTGCCACTGCCACCCTCGGCGCCTGTTCCGTGACAATGGTCGCAGGTGACATCCTTGCGTACCTTGAACTTCTTGGTGACACCGGTAGAGATTTCCTGAAGCGTCAGGCGTACCTTCAGCCGTAGGTCAGCACCGCGGTATTTAGGTGCCTGTCGGCTGCCACCGCCGCCAAAGCCTCCGAAACCGCCACGGCCTCCAAACACATCACCAAACATCGAGAAGATGTCATCCATGGAGAAGCCGCCGCCACCAAAGCCTCCAAAGCCACCGGCACCAGCACCTGAGAGTCCTTCAAAGCCAAACTGGTCGTAGGTCTGCCGCTTCTGTGGGTCGTGGAGTACGTCGTAGGCTTCTGCTGCCTCCTTGAATTTCTCCTCCGCTTGCTTGTCACCCGGATTGCGGTCGGGATGGTATTTGATAGCTATCTTTCGATAGGCTTTCTTAATCTCGTCTTCTGAAGCACCTTTGCTGACACCCAGCACCTCATAATAGTCTCTTTTCGCCATTGTTGTTTCTTTTGTTGTATTGAGATGCGGCATAGCCACATCAAACGGAACTACTGTCCTACTGCTACTTTCGCATGTCTGATGACTTTGTCGTTGAGCGTGTATCCGGTCTGGATGCAGTCAATGACCTTGCCCTTCTTGTCGTCGCCCATGCCTGGAACCATAGCTATGGCCTCATGGAAGTCAACGTCGAAGTCTGCATTGTCGGTGTCTATTTTCTTTACACCAAGTCCTTCAAGCGTCTTCACAAACTTATGGAAGATGAGTTCCATGCCTTCCTTGATGGCAGCAGCGTCTTCGTTCTTGTCGGCAATGGCACGTTCAAAGTCGTCAAGTACAGGCAGAACGGCAGTGATGGTCTTCTCGCCACCATTCAAAATCAGTTCGGTCTTCTCCTTCAGCGTGCGCTTCTTGTAGTTATCAAACTCGGCAATGGTGCGCAATAGCTGGTCGCGGAGCTTGGCATTCTCTTCCTGAAGAGTTTCCAGAGGGTCTTTCTCTTCAACTGAAGAGTCTGCACTTTCCGTTTCCTCTTGGTCGTCAGCAACTTTAACGTCGTCTTTGTTTTCTGCGTCTTCAGCGTTTTCAACCACTTCAACGTCCTCGTTGCTTACCGTCTCCTCCTTGTTACCGTCTTCTATTTTAATTTCCTTTTCGTTACTCATGACTTGTTGTTTTTATGGTTTCTATTCATGCCAGAACAAATATCGTGCCAATTGTCAATTGTCAATTATCAATTGGAGTACATGGCTTCCTTTTGTTCCTTGATAGCAGAATCGTAGATGTAGTCATCGTAAGACATCAGCTTGTCAATGGTACCCTTCGGCGTCAGTTCGATGATGCGGTCAGCCACGGTATTGATGAACTCATGGTCGTGGGATGCAAAGAGGATGTTACCCTTGAAGCCGATAAGGTTGTTGTTGAAAGCTTGAATACTCTCCAGATCGAGGTGGTTGGTAGGTGTGTCGAGGATAAGACAGTTGGCGTTCTTCAGCTGCATGCGGGCAATCATACACCGCATCTTCTCACCACCAGAGAGCACGTTTACCTTCTTTTCTACCTCCTCCTGCTTGAAGAGCATACGTCCGAGGAAACCTTTCATCATCACTTCGTTGCCCGTACCATACTGGCTCAGCCAGTCAACCAGGTTCAGGTCACTTTGGAAGAACTCGGTATTGTCGAGTGGCAAGTAGGCTGTGGTGATGGTCACCCCCCATTTGTAGGTTCCGGCATCAGCCTCGCGGTTGCCGTTGATGATTTCGAAGAGTGCCGTCATCGCTTTCGGGTTGTGGGAGAGGAAGACGGTCTTCTGTCCTTTTTCTATGTTGAACGTCACGTTGTCGAAGAGCACCGTGCCGTCGCTGTCTACGGCCTTCAGCCCTTCTACTTCAAGAATCTGGTTACCCGGCTCACGTTCCATCTGGAAGATGATGCCCGGATACTTACGTGTTGACGGGGTAATCTCTTCTACATTCAGTTTCTCCAGCATCTTTTTTCGCGAAGTGGTCTGCTTAGACTTGGCTACGTTGGCAGAGAAGCGGCGGATGAATTCCTCCAGCTGCTTGCGCTTCTCGTCGGCTTTCATCTTTTGGTTCTGAGCCTGACGCAGCGCCAACTGCGAACTCTCATACCAGAACGAGTAGTTGCCTGAGAAGACCGTCACCTTTCCGAAGTCGATGTCGACCGTCTGTGTAGAGACGGCATCAAGGAAGTGGCGGTCGTGGCTGACGACGAGTACACACTGTTCAACGTTGCTGAGGTATTCCTCCAGCCACTGAACGGTGTCAAGGTCAAGGTCGTTGGTAGGCTCATCGAGCAACAGGTTGTCGGGATGTCCGAATAACGCCTTGGCCAGCATGACGCGTACCTTCTCGTTGTTCGACAGTTCTGACATCATCTTGTAGTGCTCAGTCTCTTTCACACCCAGATTCTGCAACAGCTGTGCCGCCTCGCTTTCAGCTTCCCAGCCGTTCATCTCGGCAAACTTCAGTTCCAAATCGGCGGCACGGTTGCCATCTTCTTCCGTCATCTCAGGTTTGGCATAGAGTTCCTCGCGTTCCTTCATGTTCTTCCACAGCGGCTCATGTCCCTGTAAAACGGTGTCCATCACCGAGAAGGCGTCAAACTTGAAGTGGTCCTGTTCCAATACAGACAGGCGCTCACCTGGTGCCATCTCAACGGTTCCCTTGTTCGGCTCCAGCTCTCCGCTGATGGCTTTCAGCAATGTAGACTTGCCGGCACCGTTGGCACCGATGATACCATAGATATTTCCTGCCGTAAACTTGATGTTGACATCCTTATAAAGTACTCGCTTTCCGAATTGAATCGCCAGATTCGTTACTGTTATCATATTCCTCTAATACCTTAATTAATTCGCAATTGGGGTGCAAAAGTACTTAAAAATACGCAAATAGCAAAATAAAACCGCTTTTATGATGATATTTAATAATCCTTCCATTATCACATCACGTGCGATGCCTGTCAAAACGGCTACGTCTATTACTAAGTGCTTTTAAGCCTGCTTAGTCTTCGTTGTTGGTGCGCAGTATGATGCTGGTAGCTCCGATGGTGAAGAGTGTGCCGTCTTCAATAACGCGACGTTCGCGGTCACCGAGAATTTCGTTGTCAACGAAGGTACCGGTATAGCTGGGGCCGTCGCGTAGCACAAACTTCAGGCGGCCCCGTTTGTCACGGCTTACGTTGATGACACAATGGGTCATGTCAACGCTGGGGTCAACGGTTTCGATAGGACAGTTGATGGGGTTGCCTTTCTGATAGCGCCCGATGACGTTGTCACCCATCGTGAGGGGAATCTCCTGCTTGTAGTGGAAGACATTCTCGATAACGACGATGGTGCCTACAGTGGGCTTCTCTTCTTGACCGTCGTTGTCAGAATCATTCTTTGGAGTATGGAGTGTCGTCTTCTGGTTCTTGTCCAACAGTTTACTGGTACCCATGCGAATGCCAAACTGCTTGTTGCATTCAGGACATTGGAAAACCAAGGACTGACCGGGTTGGTATTTGGTTTCATCGAAGACGATGAAGTGATCACATTTGGGACAACGAACGCGCTTCATTAAATAGAAAGATTGAAAAAATTGAAAAGTTGAAATGTACTCGGTTTGCACGATAATTGTCAATTATCAATTATCAATTGTCAATTCTCCGTAACCCATCCTAAGGCGAACTTCTTATGGGTTTGGCGCATGCTCGTCAGCGTCTGCACGGCATCTTCCTCGCTGGCGAAGTTGCCATAGAGGACCTTTACCACACCTTTGTCACTGGTAACGATATTGCCTTGTACGCCTTCTGCTGCCAACTGGCTGACGAAAAGCTCTGCGTTCTTTTTAGACACATGACTACAGAGTACGATGCTCCAAGAGGGCTGTCCACTTGTGGGTGTCGTCTGTGTGGTTGCCGGCGTAGCTGTCTCAGCCTTTTTAACCTCAGCTTCAACCTCCATGTTTCTGTCTTTCTTGTCGTTGGAGAAGGCATCGTAGAGAATGCCACTCTTGATTTTCTCAGAAGAGAAGACCCGTGGGTTTTGGCTCAGCGGTGAAGCTATCATGAAGAAGGCGGCAATGAGTACGGCAGCAACGGCTACGTTGCGCAATGCGTTCACGCTGACGCTCACCATCTTCTGACCGGTATCCTGGTCGGTGTCAATGGTGATGATGCGTGCCTTCTTGGTCGGTTGCTTGGGTTGCTCTGCGAATGTCTGTTGGTTGTGGAGGGGCAACATCGTAAACGAGCTAAGACCGTATAGCTCCGGGGTGAGAATGCCAGCCTCGCATGGCGAAAACTCTATCTTTCCTTTTGCATTGACAGAAAGACGTCCGATGTTGTGCAACTCGTATTCGCCGGCCTCTTCCAGTTCTTTTTGCAACTGGCGGGATTCCTTCTCGATGCGCTTGATGGCTTCGGGGTAGCTGATGTCGTATGCCTCCACGTATGATTGTGCCAGCAGGGAGTCATTCATCGTGAGCTGTGGGTTGAATCCCAACGTGCGGAGTGGCGGCAGAAAGATGCCATCCTGCTCGTCGTATCGGGCATCGATATGATGGGCGACAAAGCCTCCTAATCCAGGAACGACAACACAGTCGTTGCTCAAGAGCAAAATCTCAATATGTCTTTCTATTTCAATCACGTTTGCAAAGATAGTGTTATTTGGTGAATGGAACAAATCTTTTTCGTATAATTTTTTCGTTAAAAACGATGAAAAGATAGCCGAAGGCTATTTCAGTTTCTTTGTGAGTCTGCCGTCCTTTGAAATCTTCAGTTCGACGACATAGCAGGAGGCGGCATCAGGGATGCCGATGACCGCATCAAAGTATACGGCTGCTGTGTCGGCCTTGTCATATACGACATCGCGCAGGATGGATTGCTTCATGAATTCTGCAGGAACAAACGACGAGAACTCCTGTTTGCGGAAGTCGTGCGAGAAGATGCTTACTCCCTTGGTAGATACCCTCAGCCGGGCTACGTTGTCTAAGTACAGGTTGTCTACCTCGATGCCTTCGTTGTTGAAGGTGGGCTTAAAGACGCGGTCCGATGTCGGCTCAATGTGCAGGTTGCAGTCGTAGTGTCGGAGTCCCCCGTCAGCAATCGTGTCCAAGTCTGTCGTCCGGAAGATGTTCTGGGCGTAGGGACGTGCCTGGGTGAAGAGGGGGATGAGCTGTTTGTCGTCGTTGCGTACCAACTTGATTTCATCGCCTGCTTTGTTGAAGAACTTAAACAGGTGCTCAGCCTGCTTCGTGATAAGGTATTGGTTGGTGGTGTTTCCTTGTGTGTAGAGGCTGTCCTTGTATATCCAGAACGCAACGGGCAGGCTGGCACCGTCGGGGAAGAAAAGGCTGTCGCCGCGTGCCATCAGTGCCGGAGCACCTTCCTCGTCGTTCACCCATACTCCCTGCAACATCTCTTTGGCTTCTTTGTCTTCATGCTCACGCGTATAGTCAGTGCCGGAATGGCTGCATTGGCAGAAGACGGTGAGCAATGTTGCCGTACAGAATGCGTAAGAAAGTATGTGAATTAACCGTTTCATAGACTCTCCATCCTAAGTCCTCAACTCTAAGCCCTGAGCCTTCAACTATTCAAACAGCTCAGCTTCCTTCAGCGACGCTGCCTTCAGGTCTTTCTCACTCGTTACCACGTCCTTCTGGTCAATCGGCCAGCTGATGCCAATGGTCTCATCGTTCCATCTGATGCTGGCTTCAGCCTGCGGAGCGTATACGTTGTCTACCTTGTAGGTGAAGATGGCTTCGTCGCTCAGCACGAGGAACCCGTGGGCAAAACCACGTGGAATGAAGAACTGGCGTTTGTTCTCTTCAGAGAGCTCCACGGCAACATGCTTGCCGAAGGTGGGAGAGCTCTTGCGGATGTCAACGGCTACGTCGAGCACGCGCCCTTTGATGACGCGCACCAGCTTGGCTTGTGACCATTCTCCTTTTTGGTAGTGGAGTCCGCGCAGCACGCCATAGCTCGACTTCGATTCGTTGTCTTGTACGAACTCGATGTGTCTTCCGATGTGCTCGTCGAAGTCAGCCTGCTTCCAGGCTTCAAAGAAATATCCACGCTGGTCGTTGAACACTTTCGGCTCAATGATCCATACGCCGTCAATCTCTGTCTTGATATATTCCATGTGTTTGATTTTGATTCTTGTGCAAAGGTACAAAAACACAAGGACAAAGCAAAGGAAACGGCAGGTTTTTCTTGAAGGAATACTTATAGACAAAAAGCCAACCGGCTATATGACAGTCGGTTGGCCATGTTTCTTTAAAGTTTAGCTTCTTGCGGAAGCGTATGCTTTAGTTTCCTTTTCTCAGTTCTTGTTCACTTCAATCTCAAACCGTCTCAGGTCTTCGTCGCGGCAGCTTGTGCCTACCATCACCTCGTAGGTGCCGCCAGTGAAGCGCATGGTGTTGCTCTTCCTGTCCCACGCCTCCAACGTCTTCGGGTCGATGAGGTTCATGGTGACGGTCTTCGTCTCGCCGGGTTGGAGCGTCACCCGTTGGAACCCTCGCAGGCTCTTCAGCGGCCCAGCCACATCGTCTTTCTTTCTGATGTAGAGTTGTACGACCTCCGTACCTTCCCGTTCGCCGGTGTTGGTGACGTCCACTTGCAGCAGGTTGTCCTTCACCTCCTTGGCTTTCACCTTGAAGGTCGTATAGCTCAGGCCGTAACCGAAGGGGAAGAGGGGTTCACCTTGGAAGTATCGGTAGGTACGGTTCGCCATCTTGTAGTCCATGAAGTCGGGCAGGTCGCTGACACTCTTGTAGAACGTCACGGGCAGTTTGCCGCTGGGGTTGTAGTCGCCAAAGAGCACGTCGGCGACAGCCTTGCCGCCTTGCTCACCGGGATACCAGGCTTGCAGGATGGCATCGGCATTCTCCGTTTCCGGCACCATCGCTATGGCAGAGCCGGAGCAGTTGACGAAGACCACCTTCTTGCCGGCTTGGTGCAGCAGGGCTATGATGTCGCGTTGTGCCTGTGGCAGTTGTATGTCGGTACGGTCGCCGCCTTTGAAGCCCGGCTCACTCACCTTCATCTCCTCACCCTCCAGTCTGGGAGAGATGCCACCCACGAAGATGACCGTCTCTGCGTCGCCCACCTGGGCGAGAATCTGCTCTTGGGTTGGTGTCGTCTTGTGTACGACGTCGAACTGCATGACCCCAAGGTCTGTTTTCTGGAAGTACTCGATGGTGACGTCGTAGCGCTTGCCTTTCTCTACTGCCAGCTCTATATTCTTATATTGTATGCGCGCGCGCGACTTCCATACGTCTATCAGCGTGTCGCCGTTGACCATCAGGCGCAAGCCGTCGTCGAAACTTGCCGTGAACGTGACCGTTTCCGACTCTCTTGGCGTGAAGGCGCCTTCGTATCGGGCAGACATCTCTTCGAGGTTTACCCCTGGTGCGAAGACTGTAGCACCGCCGTTGCTCAGTTGTATAGGTTCGCCGAGCGTCTGTGTCGTCACCGGCTGTCCTTCCATCCTGCTGTTGTTCCAGTAGGTCGCCTTCATGCCGTGCCTGCCGTCGGGCGTACGCATGAGGTTGAAGCGGCTCTCAGCCACCTCGTTGCGGGTGTGTCCGCAGCCCTGTACATACCTCACGTTGCCTTTCATCCGTTCGCGTATGCCTTGCAGGATGGTCGACGTGGCGGTGGGATAGCCGCTGTAGTTGCCCCACTGCATCACCGAGTCGTTGGCGTTAGGTCCCATGACGACGATGGTTGACGGTTGGCGGTTGAGTGGCAGTATGCCGTTGTTCTTCAGCAGGACGATAGACTCGCGTGCCATCTGCAGAGCCGTCTGCTTGTGTTCCTTGCTGGCGATGACGCTCTGCGGTATCTTCGTCCACGGGTTCAGCTCGTCGTCGTCGAAGTCACCCAGCATGAAGCGTGCCGTCAGCAGGCGTACGATGCTGCTGTCTACTTCCGCCATGGTCACGTCTTTGGCTTTCAGCGCGTCGGGCAGCGACTTGTACTGGCTGCCGCATTCCACGTCTGTACCGGCCCTTACCGCCCGTGCCACAGCCTTCTCTGCCGTCTTGGTGAAGTTGTGGCGCCCCGGCATCCAGAAGTCGTTGATGGCTCCGCAGTCGGAGACGACCAGTCCCTTGAAGCCCCATTCGTCACGCAGTATCTGTCGCAGGTAGCGCGTGTTGCCGCAACAGGGCTGACCGTCGATCTGCTGGTAGGCACACATCACCTCTGCCACGTTGCCTTCCTGCACCAGCGACTTGAATGCCGGCAGGTAGGTCTCCCACAGGTCACGTGGCGGCAGCTTCTCAATGTTGAACGAGTGGCGGTTCCATTCCGGACCGCTATGTACGGCGAAATGCTTCGCACAAGCCAGCAGCTTCTTATAGGGATATGCGTTAGCCTGGTTAGATGGGTTAGAAAGCCCGTCTCCTTGCAGTCCGGCAACCACAGCCAGTCCCATGCGTGCCGTCAGGTACGGGTCTTCGCCGTAGGTCTCCTGTCCGCGTCCCCATCGTGGGTCGCGGAAGATGTTGATGTTGGGCGTCCAGAACGACAGTCCCTGATAGCGGTTCAGGTCGTGGCGGCGGCGGGCTATCGTGTTCTTGGCACGCGCCTCGTCGCTCACGGCGGTGAAGACGCGGTAGAGTAGGGCGTCGTCAAACGATGCCGCCATGCCGATGGTGACGGGAAACACCGTGGCAAAGCCATTACGTCCCACGCCGTGCAGCGCCTCGCTCCACCATTGGAAGGCAGGAATGCCCAATCGCTCGATGGCAGGCGAATGGTCCATCATCAGTAAGGTCTTCTCTTCAGTGGTCAGCCTTCCGCACAGGTCCTTTGCACGTTCGTGGGCAGAGAGGCTGCGGTCTTGGTACGGCAACTGCTGGGCTGTCGCCGTCGTCGCTGCCAGCAGCAGCGAAACAATCGTTATCTGTATCTTCATGTCTGTCAGTTTTTTCGATTGCAAAGATACAACTAAACGCGAACAAGGCAAAACGAAACTCCTTTTTTCTTTGTCTGTCTGAGCGGAAGGACCTTCACCGTGTGAGAATGAAAAAACTCCTTTTTTCTTTGGTATTGTACTCACTTATTCGTAGCTTTGTCCGCGAAAAAGTGTAGTTGTGTATAAGCAGTAACCCAGAATGGCACGAAAACTAATGAAAGTTTTAAAAAGTTTTAGCACAAATTATTTGGCAGTTCCAAATAATTTGCTCACTCACATAGAATAAGGTATACCCTATATACGTGTAAGACAGCGTCTTACGCGCGTCTGCATGCGCCTGCCTTGCCGTGCTTTTGATTTTTTTATGATTTACACCTGTAACTGTCTGCGAAGTTGTCTAATGAGGGTGAGACTCGGTTCCTGATGTCTACGATATCCTTGCTTTCTTGCAAGCGACTTAAAGTCGAGTGTTGCTATTTTGTTCCATATTGTTTGTTTTTTAGGTTTTTAGTTGTATCTTTGTCGGCAGAAAAGAAAAAGAATAAAGATATGACAACTGTAGCATTGAACAATCTTTGGACCTATCTCAATGGACTTTCCCTTAAGCAGAAAGATCGGGAGTGGCTTGCAAACAAGCTGCTTGAACCAACCGAAGTGGATGCTGAAACGAAACGCCAACAGGAGTTTGTGAAGGAATCGCTTACTCGTGCCATTAATGAGGTCAGGGCAGCTAAACGCGAAGGGCGTCAACTGACGACTCTTGATGATTTCATAGAAGAACTTAGAGCAGAAGAGAAGGTATGAAGGTAATTATTACCCTTGGCGATGATTTCAAGAGGAAAGCAAGGCGTTTGGCAAAGAAATACCACTCCTTTACTGATGACCTTGTTGAATTTAAGAAAAGCCTGTTGGAAAATCCTTTTCAAGGTGCCAACCTTGGTCAAGGTGTCCATAAGGTGCGTATGCCTATTACTTCTAAGGGTAAGGGCAAGAGTGGAGGTGCCAGAGTGCTGACATTGATCGTGCAGGTCAGTGATGATGCTGAGGTTACGTTGCTCACCATCTATGACAAGAGCGAAATCAACAATGTGTCTGACAGCTACATTCAGGCACTTATCCGTAATATTTAAAATGGTCTGTTTTATTTCTTCGTCATCTTTTCGTATAACTTAAACAAGCATTCCTGACGCGGCAGGGATAGCGACTCTCAGCGAGACCGTATAGTTATCATAACGGAGGTTCCTGACATGACGTTCAGGAACCTCCGTTGTTATAGTAGTCGTCGTTGTGTTTCGCCGGGAGACCATGCTCTGGTGAAACTGTTTAGAGTACGCCGCAGCAGAAGAGGACGACAATCTGTGCGGTGAAGATGCGGAGGAACATGCTCAGCGGATAGACGGTGGAGTAGCCGATGGCAGGTGCCTCACGGTTGCAGACGCTGTTGGCGTAGGCGAGTGCTGGCGGATCGGTATAGGTTCCGGCAAGCATACCCATGATGGTGAAGTAGTTGAACTTGTACTTGATACGTGCTATGGTGCCTACGATAAGGATAGGGATAATCGTAATCAAGAAGCCGGTGCCTACATATTTCAGTCCGTCGCCAGAGACAACGGTATCCCAGAAGCCTGCTCCTGCCTTGATGCCCACGCTGGCAAGGAAGAGTACGAGTCCTATCTCGCGCAACATCATGTTGGCAGAGGTGGTGGTATAGGTGACGAGCTTGATGCGATAGCCGAAACGTCCGATGAGGATGGCGATGATCAGCGGACCGCCAGCCAAGCCTAACTTCAGCGGCACGGGCATGCCGGGCAGAGCGATGGGCAGGCTGCCGAAGAGGATGCCGACGATGATGCCTACGAAGATGGTGGCTATGTTGGGCGCGTCGAGGCGCTTCACGCTGTTGCCCATGAGGTCTGCCACGCGGTTGACGTTCTCCTCGGTACCGACGACCATGATGCGGTCGCCGACATGGAAGTGGTGGTTGCGCGATGCAAAGAGGTCCATGCCCTGACGACTGATGCGGGTGACGTTGACGCCATAGACGCTGGAGAAGTGCATCTTGCCGAGCGTCTTGCCGTTCATCTTTGAGTTGGTGACGACGATGCGGCGGCTCACCAACGGCTGCTTCTCGTCTTCAACGTGCCAGTCTGCCTCTATCTCCGGTCCGATGAACGACTTGATGGCTTCGGCATCGACCTCGGCACAGACGATGATGACCTCGTCGCCAAGTGCAAAGACGGTGTCGCGGTTGGGGATGGTCACCTCGCCGTTGTGGTGGAGGCGCGTGCAGACGATGTCGCGCTTGAGGAACTCGCTGATTTGTACGAGGTTGCGTCCCGTGATGAAGGAGTTCTCCACGCGCAGGTGTAGTACCCGTGGTTTCTCGTGCGGGTTCTCGTCTTCCTTGGCTTGCAGTTCTTCTTCTTCTTTCTCAAAGCTGATCTTGCAGAAATACTTGATGGCAAGGGTCGCTCCTATGATGCCGAGCACGCCCAGGGGATAGGCACAAGCATAGCCGGAAGCAATGACGGGAGTATCGTCCTGAAAGGCTTCGAGCGAAGACAGTGCTTCGTTGGCAGCTCCGAGACCCGGCGTGTTGGTGACGGCACCATAGAGTGTGCCCACCATCATCGGCAGGTTATTGGGATTGCTGGTGTCGAAGAACAGGTAGTAGCATCCGAACATCACGCCGATGTTGAGCAGGATGGCAAGCATCGAGAGCATGTTGAGGCGGATGCCGGCGGCACCGAAGCTCTCGAAGAAGCCTGGGCCTACTTGCAGACCTATCATGAAGACAAACAGGATGAGTCCGAAGTCTTGCAAGAAAGTGAGGGTGGCAGTCGGGCCTGTGAAGCCGATATGTCCGGCAAGGATGCCTGCAAAGAGTACGAAGGTGACACCCAGAGAGATGCCGCCAATTTTGATCTTGCCCAGGTATACGCCGAGGGCAATGACGATAGAGTAGAGCATGACGATATGGGCTACGCTATCTTCGTTTGTAAATAATGTTGTTATCCAGTCCATTTCTAAGGTTGATGGTTGATGGTTGAAAGGGTGATTACCAGTGTTTGAAGTCGAGCCAGAGGCGGAAGAGCCATGACTTGCCTTGGGCGATGAGCTTGGCTGTCTCGGCACAGACGAGCAGGCCGATGATGACGCTCACGATGTAGAGGATGCTGAAGATGAAGAACAGCCACAGGTCGGCATTCTTGTTCTGTGCACGGAAGCGGCTGATGGTGCCGGCAAACCAACGGGCACCCTGCGTCGTCTTCTGCATCACGGCCTTGGAAGTGCGTGCCGTACGCGACGGCTTCGGCGTGTCGAAGGCAGGTGGCGGGGTGGCTGTAGCCCTCGTCCGCACAGGTTCTGTGTCAGGAATGGTGACCTGACACAGAACAACCTTGTTGCAGTAGGGGCACCGATAGCGATGACGTCCGCTGTCGGTGGCCTCTATCATGAACTGTCTGCCACAGCCGTTGCACCTTACCTTATACTTCATATCCGTTAGCGAGACTTATGTTTCTTTGCGGTTTGGTTCTTATTCCTCTTTGATGTTCGGTTCTTCCAGTCCGAGTCCGCGCTTCTTGTCTACCACCTTCAGGATGAGTCCTAAGATGAGGGCGGCAACACCAAGCAATGCCAGCATGACGAGCGGAGCGGTATAGTCGAACTCCTTGGGGTCGGTGACACCGGGGTTGGTCTGGTCGAGCACCTTGCCGATGAGCAGGGGGAAGAGCCAGAGACCTATGTTCTGAATCCAGAAGATGAGCGCATAGGCAGAGCCGATGACCTTGGCGTCGACAAGCTTCGGCACACTGGGCCAGAGCGATGCCGGCACGAGCGAGAACGAAGCGCCGAGGATGAGGATGGTGAGGTAGGCCGTGACGATGCCCCCGATGTTGTTGCCATCGAAGGCAGGCAGCACGAAGGCAAAGGTGAGGTGGCAGGCGATGAGCAGCAGCGAACCGAGCACAAGCATGGAGGCTGCCTTACCCTTATGGTCGACATAGCTGCCGAGGATAGGCGTGATGAGCACTGCCAAGAGGGGGAAGACGGCGAAGATGCTCTCTGCCGACTGTCGCATGTAACCCATGTAGCAATAGCAGACGAGCGAAGCGATGGAGAGGCACAACAGCGTGTACTTGGCTCCGCTCTTTTTCTGGAAGTTGCTGGCAAAGCCGGCGGCTGCAACGACCAGCATGATGACATACTGGATAATGGTTACGCTGCTGCTTGCCCAGAACGAGTCAGCGGCAGGAGGCGTGAGGTCGAGGTTGCACTGCAACATGTTGACCGCATACTTCTGGAAGGGGAAGATGGCAGAATAGTAGAGTACACACAGCAGGGCGACAAGCCAGAAACCACCGTCGGAAAGTATCTTTCCAAGGTCGGAAATCTTGAACGGGTCGTCTTTCTCTTCTGTCTCACCGGTCTGTGCGTCCAGTTTCTTGTCCATGAAGAAGTAGACGATGAACATCATCAAGGCGATGCACATCAGTACGACACCGAAGGCAACGGAACGGCTGACGCTGACCGTGCCGCCAAGACGGGCAAAGAAGGGCGAGAAGATCATGCAGGTGGCAACGCCGAGACGCGCCAATGCCATCTCTGAACCCATCGCCAGTGCCATCTCGCGGCCTTTGAACCATTTCACGATACCGCGGCTGACGGTGATTCCCGCCATCTCGCAACCGCAACCGAAGACCATGAAGCCGCAGGCTGCCATCTTAGCCGAGGCGGGCATGCCCTCGTAGAACGGTGAGACACCCAGTTCTTCGAACAAAGGAATGTAGTTGAGGTTGTTGGTGAACCATACAGCCAAACTGCTGCTACCGAAGCTCTCGGTAACGGCATACCACTTGATGCACGCTCCAATGAGCATGACCACGCCGGAGAGTACGGCGGTGAAGCGGACACCCATCTTGTCGAGGATGATACCGGCAAAGATAAGGAAGAAGGCAAAGACGTTGAGGAAGACCTCTGAGCCTTGCATCGTTCCGAAAGCGGTAGAATCCCATCCGCGCGTCTCCTGCATCAAGTCCTTGATAGGCGACAGGATGTCCATGAAGATGTAGCTGCAGAACATGGCAAGTGCCAGCAGCAGTAACGCTGTCCACCGCATACCGGCAGAGTCGCGTAGTGTTTTCTGAATTTGTTGTGTCATAATTATCATTTTTCAATTTTCAATTATCAATTATCATTTCAGCCAACGGTCGAGCCAGTTGAAGAAGGTGCGTTGCCAGAGGATGCCGTTCTGTGGCTTCAATACCCAGTGGTTCTCGTCGGGGAAGATGAGCAGTTCGGCTGGAATGCCGCGCAGACGGGCAGCGTTGAAGGCTCCCATGCCTTGGTTGGCATTGATGCGGTAGTCTTTCTCACCGTGGATGCAGAGGATGGGGGTGTCCCACTTGTCAACAAAGCGGTGGGGTGAATTCTCGTAAGTCCTGCGGGCACGCTCCGTCTGGTCCTTGTTCCAGAAGGCATCGTCATATTCCCAGTTGGAGAACCATACCTCTTCTGTGTCAGTGTACATTGATTCAAGGTTGAAGGCACCGTCATGGGAAATGAAACACTTAAACCGCTTGTCGTGATGTCCTGCAAGATAATAGACAGAGAAGCCGCCAAACGAAGCACCGATGGCACCCATGCGGTCTTTGTCTACATACGGAAGGGTGGCAACGGCGTCGTCGATAGCCGACAGGTAGTCTTTCATGCACTGTCCTGTCCAGTCACCGCTGACTTGTTCGCACCACTCGCTGCCGAAGCCGGGCAGTCCGCGACGGTTAGGGGCGATAATGACATAGCCTTGCGATGCCATGATCATGAGGTTCCAACGGTAGCTCCAGAACTGGCTGACGGGGCTCTGTGGACCGCCTTCGCAGTAGAGAAGGGTGGGGTACTTCTTTGTCTTGTCGAAGTCAGGAGGAAGAACGACCCAGTACATCATGTCCTTTCCGTCGGTTGTCTTTGTCCAGTGTGCTTCTGATGTGGGTTTTTCCAACTGGCTGAAGATGTGCTGGTTCTCTTCCGTAATCTGCTTGATTTGTGTCTTTTCCTTGGACTTACCGGGCGTAACGACGTAGAGGTCGGCACTCTCGGTGAAGCTGTGGCGTTCCATGAGCAGTTGCTTGCCGTTGTTCAGCAGCTGAATGCTGCCGAAGTCAGCCTTGTAGTCGGTGAGTTGTTTCACTTCGCCCTTCCAGTTGATGCTGTACAGGTTCTCCGTTGCATGCCAAACACCGATGAAGTAAAAGACGGCATCCTTGGTGTCTGCCCAGCAATAGTCATCGACGTTGGAGTCGAACGCTTCCGTCATAAACTGCATCTTGCCTGTCTTCAGGTCGTAGACGCACAGCCGGTTGCGGTCGCTTTCATATCCGTTGCGTGCCATAGACAACCATGCCACGTACTTGCCGTCGGGCGAGAATTTCGGGTTGGTGTCGTAACCAGGCAGGTTCTTCAGGTTCGCTTGGCTGTTTACGGCCTGCTTTGCCATCGTCTTGGTGGCATCAATCTTCGGTTCCTGATAGCCTTCCGGCTTACACAGGTTCTTGGTCTTGCGTGTACCTATATTATATAGGTAGATATCTGAGTCGGTAGAGACGGCATAATCCACACCTTCTTTCTTGCGACATGTGTAGGCTATACACTGTGAGTCTATGCTCCAGTCGAGTTGTTCAATGCCGCCGAAGGGTGCCATCGGACATTCGTAAGGTTCACCATCCAGGATGTCTGTCGAATTGACAATTGATAACTGAGCATTGACAGTTACCACATCAGCTACAAAGGGGTGTGGGATAGACTCTACATAATGGTCCCAGTGGCGGTAATTCATGTCCGTAGCCAGCCGTCCCGTTGCCTTTGGCAGGTCCGACGGGTTCTCTTTTATCGTGCCGTGGTAGGGCAGACTCTTGATCAGGATGACATGTTTACCGTCGGGAGAGAACTTGAAACCTTCTATATCCGTGGCTTCGTGAGTCATTTGTCTGCGGTCGCTGCCGTCAGGATTCATACTCCACAGCTGTCCGCCGGTGAGGAAAGCGATGCGCTTGCCGCCTTCAATCCATGCTGCGTCCGTCTCGTTCTTTGCTGAAGTTGTCAGCTGTTTCTTGCCCGTCCCGTCGGCATTCATGATGCAGAGCACCTGGTGTCCTTTGTTTTCTTTTACACTGTAGTATCCCACCTGATAGACAATCTGCTTGCCGTCGGGGGAGGCTTGAGCAGCACCGATGCGTCCCATCGCCCATAGTGCTTCGGGTGTCATGCGGTTGCTCTTCAGCTGGATGTTATTCTTACCAATCATGTCTTGTGCGAATGTGTGTCCAGGCATAGCCATCAGTGCCAACATCGTCAGCGTCGTTGTTATTTTTCTCATGGTAAATCATTATCTCTTTTTAGTTTTTTCTTACGGGGTCGCAGGTCAGTCCGCATCCCAGTTTCTTGAATATCTTGCGGTCAACCTCGCTGAGCATCACTGTGCTGTGCACCTGACAGTCGCGTAACTGTGGCAGCTGTTCCAATGCCTTCCGGCAGTTCTCATCGTGTTGCGACAGTACGGACAGTGCCACCAGCACCTCGTCGGTATGGAGTCGTGGGTTCTTGCCGCCAAGGTATTCAATCTTTGTCTTCTGAATCGGCTCAATCATGCTTTGCGGTATCAGTTTCGCTTCATGGTCGATGCCTGCCAGATACTTGGTGACGTTGAGCAACAGGGCGGCGCTGCAGCCCAGCAGCGGACTCGACTTCGCCGTGATAATCGTGCCGTCTTCCAGTTCGATGGCAGAGGAGGAGTGTCCTGTCTCTATCTTCTTCTCGTAGGCGGCAGTGGTGGTGCGGCGGGTTGCCGTACTTATCTTCGCCTGGTTGAAGAGCAGCCGGATCTTTTTCACCTCGTTATCATTGTCGGCACCACGTGCCAGTTTGTTTGTGGCATCGTAGTAGCGGCGGATAATCTCGTCGCGTGAAGCCTGACAGCACACCTCATCGTCGCTGATGCAGAAGCCCACCATGTTGACACCCATGTCGGTAGGTGACTTGTAGGGGTTCTCGCCATAGATACCTTCAAAGAGTGCATTCAGCACTGGGAAGATTTCGATGTCGCGGTTGTAGTTGATGGCAGTCTTGCCGTAAGCCTCCAAGTGGAACGGGTCTATCATGTTCACGTCGTTGAGGTCGGCGGTGGCAGCCTCGTAAGCAATGTTCACGGGGTGCTTCAGCGGCAGGTTCCAGACGGGGAACGTCTCAAACTTGGCATATCCGGCATGGACGCCGCGCTTGTTCTCGTTATAGAGCTGGCTGAGGCATGTCGCCATCTTGCCGCTGCCCGGACCGGGTGCCGTGACGATGACGAGCGGCCGTTGGGTCTCCACGTAGTCGTTCTTGCCGAATCCTTCGTCCGAAGCTATCAGTTCCACGTTATGGGGATAGCCGTCGATGGGGTAGTGGATATACGACTTGATGCCTAAGCGTTCCAGTCTGTGGCGGAACTGGTCGGCAGCACGCTGTCCGTTGTAGTGCGTGATGACGACAGAGCCTACCATGAAATCGCGGTTCATGAACTCTTCGCGTAGTCGCAATACATCCTCGTCGTAGGTAATGCCGAGGTCTGCACGAATCTTGTTCTTCTCAATGTCCTCGGCACTGATGACGATGACGATTTCCAACTGGTCGCGCAGTTGTGCAAACATGCGTAGCTTGCTGTCAGGTTTGAAGCCTGGAAGTACGCGCGAAGCGTGGTGGTCGTCAAAGAGTTTGCCGCCCAGCTCCAGATATAGTTTTCCGTCGAACTGTGCTATGCGCTCCTTGATGTGTTCCGACTGTATCTTTAGATATTTCTCGTTGTCGAATCCGATTTTCATGTGGGTATGAATTTAATGGGATATTTATGGGTAATGGTTATTGGGGTATTTGTGGTGATGGATTACTTTCCTAACCCCTTGCGCTTCCGTTCTAATTCTTCACGCTTGCGCTGCATTTCGGCCTGCTGTTCCTGCATGGCTTGCAGGCGGGCAGCCAGTCCGCTCATCTTCTTCGGGTTGTTCTTGTTCTCCTTGTAGCGTGCGTCGAGGATGGCAAGCAGTTTCTCGTCATCGGTAGTCTTGCGCAGTGTCCACATGATAGCAGCCGAGAAGAACAGGGAGATGAAATAGTAGAAGTTCAGACCGCTGGAGTAGTCGTTGAACATGAAGAAGAACATGACGGGCATGAGGTACATCATCCATTGCATCATCTTCATCTGTTCAGCCTGCTGTCCTACCATCTGGTCTTTCTGCTGGCGCATGGTCATGATGGAATAGAGTACGTTGGAGACACAGAAGAGGATACACGTCAGCGACAAGTGGTCGCCGATGCCCCAGATGTTGGTACTCCATTCTACGATAGGATCGTATGTACTCAGGTCATCAATCCACAGGAAGCTCTGTCCGCGCAGCTGAATGGCGTTCGGTACGAAGTTGAACATCGCAATCCAGATAGGCATCTGTATCAGCATAGGCAGACAGCCAGCCATCGGACTCACGCCGTACTTGGCATATTCTTGCATCATGGCCTGCTGTTTCTGCATGGCATCTTCCGGTTTGTCGTACTGTTTGGTCGCTTCGTTCAGCCGAGGCTTCAGCACACGCATCTTGGCACTGCTCATGTAGCTCTTCTTTACCAGTGGGAAGGTGATGACTTTCAGCAGCAACGTGATGAGAATCAGCACGATACCCATCGGAATGCCCAGCTTCGTCAGCCAGTCGAAGACGTAGATGGTGAAGAAACGGTTAATCCAACGCACGACAGGCCATCCCAGATACACCAGCTTCTGCAGCTCCAGGTCTTTGCCGAAAGTGCTTTCCTTCTCTACGCTTTGCAGTACCTGGAAGTCGTTCGGACCGAAATAGAACTCAAACTCCGATGGTGTCTTACCCGTGGGGTCGAAGAAAGTCTTCATCTTTGCTTCAAAGTCTTTCAGGTAACCGCTGCCTTTCTCCTGCGGAACGGAGGTCATCAGCGAGTTGGAAGCAAAGTCGTTCTTGGCAATCATGATGGAAGAGAAGAACTGGTCCTTGAAGGCTACCCAGTCTAATGCCTCCTCAATCATTTCATCCCGTTTCTCTGAGGTCTCACTCAGGTAGTCTGTTCCGGCATCTTTCTCTTTGTAGGTCAGCGTAGCATATCGGTTTTCAAACGTAAAACCGCGTTCCTGCTGTCGGCAACGAGCCTGCCAGTCAATGTCCATCTGCGATGTATTGGGTGCAAACAGCCCACTCATGCCGTTGGCTTGCAGTGACATGTGCAGCATATAGTCCTTGCCTAAGCGGTAGTTCATGACCAATGACTTGCCCTCACCGGCTTGTGCCGTCAGCGTCACCGTGCTGTCGCTTTGCTGTGAAGGAGTGAAGAACAGGTCTTTCGTCACGATATTGGCTTCCTTGGCAGACAGCATGAAGTTCAGGCTCTGGTCGTCGCCGTCGAAAAGTGTCAGGTCTTTCGAGTCGGGAGTACCGGCATGGTGGCCAGTATAGCCCTTGATGACAGCCTTCTTCACGGCACCTCCCTTGGTGGAGAGCGTCAGTTCCAGCTTGTCGTTCTTCAATACAACGTCCTTTGCGGCACCGGTCAGTGCCTCATGAAACAGTGCCGAAGAGTCCGTCTTGGCTGCTTCCTCTGCCTTCTGCTGTTTCTCCTGTGCTAACTTAGCTTCGTTCTTCTTCTTCACCGCAGCCAGTGAGTCTTTTACAAACTGTTCTCTTTGTTGTTGGATTTGTTCCTCAGACGGCTGGTTGTACATGCTGAAACCAATCAGCACAGCGGCAATGAGCACAAATCCGATCATTGTGTTTTTATCCATTTCTATTGTTTTTAATTCTTTCTTCTTTTTTATAACAAGGTGCAAAGGTACGATTAAGTGAGCGAAATACAAAATGAAAGCTTGCTTTTATTTTATTTCCGAACGAAAGTACCTTCTTTAAAGGTACGATTAAGTGAGCGAAATACAAAATGAAAGCTTGCTTTTATTTTATTTCCGTACGAAAGTACCTTCTTTTTTTATTACCTTTGCATCGTTTTATAAAGGTAAGCATACATGATGAGAATACAAACTCCTATACATTGCCTGTTCATGGCAGTCGCTTTATGGTTCAGTGTGACTGCTGTGAAGGGGCAGACACAGGTTGGAAAAAGATTGAATAGTCCTGGCAAAACGGATGTTTCGCCTGTTGTGCGGGCTTATAACGACTCACTGGCAGCTGTGCGACAGCGGATGACGGCAGATTCAGCCGCGTCGAAGCCCTCCCCCCTGCGTAGCGATATGGCACGTCTGTTCCTTCCCACTACCTTCTATCATTCCTTGGCTCACGACTTTATGGACTTACATACGCATTCAGATGAAAACTCTGTGTATACCAGTATGATAGACAAGTCGTTGTTAGAGGTTTACTTGAAGCATCCTGAGTTGGTGAGAAACACCGAAACCCACATTCAACAGACCGGACCAGCCGAGCAAACCGTCACGGCTCCCATCCGTAATAATGCCGACTTGGTAGAAAAGATAACCGATGTGCCGACCACCATTGATATCGTGCCTATGGAAGTGTTGGTCACCAAGCCGAATTTCTGGACAATCAAGGGCGATTATTCTTTACAAATCATGCAGAACTTCGTGTCTTCCAACTGGCATAAAGGTGGTGAAAGCAGCTACGCTATGTTGGGTGCCATCACGATGGAAGCCAACTATAACAACAAACAGAAGGTGAAGTGGGACAACAAGCTGGAGTTGAAGGTGGGTTTGCAGGATGTCCGTGAAGATACCGTTCACACCGTGAGGACTACTGAAGACCTGATCCGACTCACCTCAAAGTTAGGATTGCAGGCCACCAAGCACTGGTACTACACCTTGCAGGTCATCGGAACCACTCAGTTTGCCCACAGTTATAAGAGCAACGACAGGAAGATGTATGCCGACTTCATGGCACCGGGCAAGTTGAATGTGTCGTTGGGTATGGACTACAACATGGACTGGATGAACCACAAACTCAAGGGTACCGTCCACCTCGCCCCCTTAGCCTACAACCTTATCTACACCCGGTGGTTGGAACTCTCTACGAGCTTGGGTGTTGACGAGGGAAAGCACGCGAAGCACGATTTCGGTTCGCAGCTTACCGTTGACTTCACATGGGAAATCACCGACATCATCAAGTGGAAGTCGCGTTTAGAAGGTTACACTACCTATAAGCGTGCCTTGTTGGAATGGGAGAACACCTTTGTGTTGCAACTCAACAAGTGGCTGGCAGCCCAGCTCTTCCTCCATCCGCGCTTCGACGACGGTGTGCCCCGTGACGACCGTCATGGCTACTGGCAGTTCAAGGAGTTTGCGTCCATAGGGTTCAACTATTCGTTCTAAGAGCCTACCCAAACAACGCTCGGAGTGCTTCTTCCACCTTGCGGACGGGGTGCAGTTCAATCTGGAATTTCTTGCGGTCGATACCCTGAAGGTTGTATTTCGGGATGATGATGTGCTGGAATCCCAGTTTTTCGGCTTCGGCAATGCGCTGTTCGATGCGGCTCACGGGGCGCACCTCACCGCTCAGTCCCACCTCGCCAGCCATGCACCATCCGCTTTCTATCGGCGTATCGACATTCGATGACAGCACGGCGGCGATGACGCTGAGGTCCATAGCCAGGTCGGTGACGCGCAGTCCGCCCGCAATGTTCAGGAAGACATCCTTCTGCATCAGCTTGAATCCCACCCGTTTCTCCAGTACAGCCAGCAACATGTTCAGCCGTCGCTGGTCAAACCCTGTTGCAGAGCGCTGCGGTGTGCCGTAGGCAGCACTCGACACCAGCGCCTGTGTCTCCACTAAGAACGGTCGCACACCCTCAATGGCACTGCTGATGGCAATCCCAGACAGTCCTTCATGGTCTTGTGTCAGCAACAGTTCAGACGGATTAGACACCTGTCTGAGTCCGTTTTGCTGCATTTCGTATATACCCAGTTCGCTGGTGCTGCCGAAACGGTTCTTCATCGCACGCAGTATGCGGTACATATAGTGCTGGTCGCCCTCAAACTGGATGACCGTATCGACGATGTGTTCCAATATCTTCGGTCCTGCCAGCGTTCCTTCCTTGTTGATGTGTCCGATGAGGATGACGGGAACACCGCTCGACTTGGCGAAGCGTAGTAGGGCAGCGGCACACTCGCGCACTTGGCTGATGCTGCCAGGCGAACTTTCAACGTCTTCCGTAGCTATGGTCTGTATGGAGTCGATGACCACCAGTTCGGGTTGTATCTCCTTGATATGGTTGAAGATAGCCTCCAAAGACGTCTCCGTGAGAATCAAGAGGTTGTCGTTGTCTTGCGTGTCCTCGCTCCCTTGCCTCCTCGTTGCTGCGTTTCCTTTGCCGATACGCTCGGCACGCATCTTCAGCTGGTGGGCACTCTCCTCGCCGCTGACGTATAGGATTCGTTTCTCCGGCATGTTCAGGATGGTCTGCAGGGTGAGCGTACTCTTGCCGATACCCGGCTCACCGCCTAAGAGGACGATGCTCCCCGGTACCATGCCGCCGCCCAGCACACGGTTCAGTTCCTGGTCGTGCATGTCTATCCGCGGGTCGTCCTTCGACGAGATGTCACGCAACCGTAACGGTTTGTTCGCGCCTCCCTTTGCCGTGCGCACACTCTGTGCCGCCGACTTCGCGGCAATGGTTCCCGTGTCGTTGGCGATGCGTATCTCCTTGAACGTGTTCCACTGTCCGCAACTCGGACATTTGCCAATCCATTTGGCAGACTCCTGCCCGCAATTCTCGCATACGTATGCTATTTTGTCTTTTGCCATGATGCAAAGGTACGAAATAATTCACAATACATCATTCATTATTCATAATAATTTAATACCTTTGCACTCATGAAAAGAAGGAAAATACCATACCTTATTATAATGATGGCTGTGCTGATGTTCGCCGCCTGCGGCGAGTCGCAAGAGGAGAAACACCAGCGCACGAAGGCTGAACGGGAGCGTGCGGCAGCCGCCGAACGTGCCGCCTTCAAGGTGGGCGTGATGCCCACGATGGACTGTCTTCCCATCTTCCTGCTGAAAGACAGCATGCTCTACGACTCCACCAAGGTAGACATCCGCCTGAAGATGTTCACCGCACAGATGGACTGCGACACGGCACTTGTCGGCGGAAGCGTGCAGGGGTCGGTCACCGACAAGGTGCGTGCCGACCGCCTGCGGCAACGGGGAACGCTCCTGAAGACCGTTGCCGAGACCAATGCCTACTGGCAACTGATTACCAACAAGCGTGCACGCCTGAAGGCACTCTCCCAGTTTGGCGACAAGATGATAGCCATGACCCGCTATTCCGTCACCGACATGCTCACCGACAAGGCGCTCAAGGACAGCAAGACGAAATATCCTGCCTACAAGGTGCAGGTCAACGACGTCAACGTGAGGCTCCACATGATGCTCAACAACGAGATGGACGCCGCCTGGTTTACCGAGCCCCAGGCTACGGCGGCACGCCTGGCTGGTCACTTCATGCTCTTAGACTCCGGCAAGGACACCGTCAGGATGGGTATCATCGCCTTCCGCACGGCTGACGTGTCAGAAAGCCGCCGCGACCAGCAGCTGAGTGAGTTCCTCAAAGCCTACGACACCGCCTGCGAACGCATCAACCGCAACGGCGTGCAAGCATACGGTCCGCTGATGAAGAAGTATATGGGCATTTCCGATAAGGTCATCGCCCATCTGCCGAAACTTGTTTTTATCACCTCCAGGTAACCCCATCCCATGCAACAACAAACATCACCATTGAGCGAAGCGCGCATGCAAGTACTGCAACGCCACCTGCTGTCAGCCCTCCGGCTGACCGAAGAGGCGCTGGAACAGCGCCGCAACCCGGAGGCACAGACGCTGCTTGCCGACATCCGTACCGACTACGAGCTGATGCTGGACTACATGCTCAAGGGCTTCAGCGACCCCCAGCGCGAGACACTCTACCACCGGCTGCTGCGCCGCCTCTATGCCTTGCTGCAAGACATAGACCTCTCACGGCGGATCACCGACGAGGGCTTGTATGCCGGTGCCAACCAGATGGCGAACCGCCGCAACCTCTCCAACGACCTGATACGCTCCGTCCTGGAAGGTTTCGTGGCAGACATGGCGATGCTCTCGCTCGAAGAAGAGCGGCCGGAGGCGCGAAAGGAGCTCTACCAGCGCCACCAGTCGTTCATGAACAGGCTGTTCTCAGCCCTGTGGACAGCGCCCCAGTGGACGGACGGCGACCGCCGTTTCTACGAAGAGCTGCTGCTCTCGCCCATGATCGACCTGAACGATGCGCTGCTCATGACGAGCGCCATCATGCTGGCGGTGATGAACCTGTTCGACGTGAACAAGCTGCTCACCCTGATACACGTCTACCGCAACGCCACCGACGAGAAGCTGCGCCAGCGTGCACTGGTGGGATGGGCACTGGCGTTGCCGCAAGACGGCAGCGACCTCTTCCCCGAACTGGACGAGAGCTTGCAGCAGCTGACGGCTGACAAGGACGTGCTGACCGAGTTGCTGGATATGCAGAAGCAGGTGTTCTTCTGCATGAACGCGGAGAAAGACCACCAGCAGATACAGAAGGACATCATGCCGACGCTGATGAAGAACAACAACCTGCAGGTGACACGCTTCGGCATCATCGAGAAAGAAGACGACCCCATGGAGGACATCCTGCATCCCGATGCCGCCGACAAGCGCATGGAGGAGATGGAGGAGAAGATCCGGCAGATGATGGACATGCAGAAGGCTGGCTCCGACATCTTCTTCGGAGGCTTCTCACAGATGAAGCGCTTCCCCTTCTTCGTTCAGATGTCCAACTGGTTCTGTCCGTTCTATCCCCAGCACCCCGACCTGCATGACGTGAACAGCCGGCAGGAAGGCGGCAAGCTGATGGCGCTGCTCTTCCGCAACAGCCCGTTTTGCGACTCCGACAAGTATTCCTTTGCGCTGGCGATAGCCAGCATCATAGACCGCCTGCCGCAGTCGGTGCGCGAAATGCTGGGCAGCGACGAGGCTCTCGGTTCCGTGCAGCAGCTTGAAGAGATGCGCACTCCAGCCTTCATCCGCCGCTCCTACCTGCAAGACCTCTACCGCTTCTTCCGCGTCTTTCCACAGCGACAGCAGTTGGCAAACCCGTTCGAGGCGCACAAGACCGGCGACAAGTGTGGCGGCGGCAGCTACCTCTTCCTTTGTTCGGGCTTGCTGGCGACACGTGCCGCCGCCCGGCAGCAGGTGGCACTGGGGTGGTTCCTGCTCCAGCAACAGCGGTGGGACGACCTGCACCATCTCCTTCAGCGGTTGCCCGACACCGTCACCGGCACCGCCGACTATCATCTGCTCATGGCATACAGCTGCATGAACGAGGGCAGAACAGCACTGGCAAGTGAGTGCTTCCAGCGGGTTGCCGCCCTTTCGCCCGACGACCAGCGGGCACTGAGGGGCTTGGCGCGTACCTCTATGATGACAGGTCGCTACCAGCAGGCGGCAACTGCCTACGAACATCTGCTGCAACTTGCACCCGGGCGCAAGGGCTATGCCCTCAACCTGTGCATCTGCCGGCTGAAACTGCAGCAGACCGACGAGGCCGTAGAAGAACTCTTCCGGCTACACTATGAGCATCCCGACGACAAGAACGTGCAGCGCGTGCTGGCATGGGGGCTGCTCTGTCAGGACAAACTGGAGCAGGCACGGCAGGAATATGAGTCGCTGCTCGGCGACCAACCCGTCAAGGAAGACTACCTGAATGCCGGCTACTGCCAGTGGCTGACGGGCAACATCGCCAAGACCGTGGAGCTCTTCCGTCGCTATACCGACATGGACGAGGGGGAGGACAGCCTGCAGGCAGAGCTCGACAACGACAAAACCCTGTTGCAGGCACACGGCATCTCGGCTGTGGAAGTGGCGTTGGTGCTTGATCTCGTACAGTCTTTTCCCACTCAGGAACGTACTTAGCTGAGAATGAGAACGATGTGTGCGCAAACCGAGAAGTAATCGTTAATATTTTCAAGTATTTGAGAAAATTTTCTTAAAAACATTTGGTTGTTATTAAAAAAGTGTTTATCTTTGCACCAGAATTAGTGAAACAATGAATTATTTATTAACAACTAAAAAGAATACGATTATGAAAAAGTTAATGATGATCGCTGCATTTATGGTTGCAGCAGTTTCAGCAAACGCTCAGGGCGAAGTTGGTTCTTTCAGCATTCAGCCCAAGATTGGTATGAACCTGGCAAGTGTTGTCAATGCAAAGAAGAACTTTGGTGACTCTAAGACCCTCGTTGGTCTGGTAGGAGGTATCGAAGCCGAGTATGTAGTTGCCAACAAGTTCAGTCTTGCTCTCGGTGCTCTCTATTCCAAGCAGGGATGCGCTCTCAAAGTAGAATCACCTATTGATTATAGTCACATGTCTTTTGACTACCTGAACATCCCTATCGTAGCTAACTACTACATCATCCCGGGACTCGCTATCAAGGCAGGTATCCAGCCGAGTTTCTTGCTGGGTGCTAAGAATAAAGTTAAGGGATCAATAGGCGGTATGTCTATTAATAATAGTAAAGATATTAAGGACGATTGCAGCAAGTTCGACCTTGCTATTCCTCTGGGAGCATCTTACGAGTACAAGAACGTTGTCTTCGATGTTCGCTACAACCTCAGCGTCCTGAAGGTAAACAAGGAGAAGTTGGACAACAACATGCGCAACAGCGTTATCCAGTTCACCCTCGGTTACAAGATTCCGGTGAAATAAGCTGGAACAGAAATCACAAAACAAAACGGAGACCGCCCATGGCGGTCTTTTTTTGTTTCCTTAACATTTTGGTCACGAATCGAACGCAGTTTTCATCGTGTTGTGCCCCTACAGGGGATGAAAAAAGTTCAAATTGAACGTGCGACGCTAACTTTGTAAGTCGCTATCTAATAGTGATTTACAAATATAGGTCTCGTAAATTACTACGCTTTTGGGCGAAAGTCGAGCACAGGCTCCTCCAACTACATAGAGTTTGCACGCCAAACTCTATGTAGTTGCGTTGCAAACTCTATGTAGTTGGAATGCAAACTCATAATACTTGCAGCTCAACGACTATTTGTTCGTTTTTCGGGCATCGAGTACTTAACTGATGTTAAAGAGAACGAGCGCTCGATTAGCGCTCGATTAGCGTACATATACGCGGCGGTATCTGTCGTGTAAGTCGCTATGCGATAGCGACATACGGGAGAGAGCGTCGCATGTTCAATTCAGTTAAAAAATTTGTTCTGTAGTCCTCACACCATACTCCCCACCTGATACACTGCGGCAGAGACCACCCATGCCAGCACGGTGGTGTAGACGGCGGCAAAGAGCGCCCACCGCCACGAGCCTGTCTCGCCCTTGATGGCGGCAATGGTGGCTATGCAGGGGAAGTAGAGGAGCACGAAGAGCAGGAAGCAGTAGGCGGTGAGGGGCGTGATGCCGTCGCGCAGCATCTGCTGTCTGAGGTGGGTGTACTTCTCGCTGTCGTCACTGTAGCTGTCGTCATCGGCAAAGCTGTCGTCGTCGCTGTAGAGTACGCCCATCGTAGAGGCTACAATCTCCTTGGCACCTACGCCGGAGACGATGCCCACGTCGAGCTTCCAGTCGAAGCCTTGCGGCCGGAATACGGGCTCGATGGTCTTGCCTATGCGTCCGATGTAGCTCTGTTCCTGTTGCTGCTGCTTGCTCAGCTGGTCGTTGTGTGGGAAGTATCCCAGTGCCCAGACGATGATGCTGGCGACGAGGATGATGCCTCCCATCTTCTTCAGGTACTGCTTGCCCTTCTCCCAGGTGTGTCGGAAGATGGCTTTCCACGTGGGGAAGCGGTAGGGAGGCAGCTCCATGACGAAGGGAGTGTCTTCGCCCTTGACGACGAAGCGGCTGAAGAGGCGGCTCATGACTACCGCCATCAGGATGCCGACGGCATAGAGCGAGATCATGACCGTGGAGCGCCACTGCGCGGCAAAGAAGGTTCCGATGATCATGATGTAGATAGGCATGCGTGCCGAGCACGACATCAGCGGCAGGATGAGCATGGTGATGAGGCGTGAGCGGCGGCTCTCGATGGTGCGTGTCGCCATGATTGCCGGCACGTTGCAGCCGAACCCCATGATGAGGGGTATGAACGACTTGCCGTGCAGTCCCATCTTGTGCATCAGCTTGTCCATGATGAAGGCGGCACGTGCCATGTATCCGCTGTCTTCCATGAAGGAGATGAAGCCGTAGAGGATGAGAATCTGGGGCAGGAAGACGATGACTGAGCCCACGCCGCCGATGACGCCGTCGACGAGCATCGCCTTGACTGGACCTTCGGGCATGGTGGTGCTGAGCAGGTCGCCGAGCCATCCCACGCCGGCATCTATCCAGTCCATGGGGTACTGGCCGAGGGCGAAGGTGGCTTCGAACATCAGCCAGATGAGCGCAATGAAGATGGGGAAGCCCAGCCACTTGTGGGTGATGAGCCGGTCGAGGAGGTGTGTCATCTGGTAGGTGTCTTCCTCGGTGCCCATGGCATATCCGGCTTCTTGCAGCGCACCGTGGATGAAGCCGTACTTGGCATCCATGATGGCGGTCTCGCTGTCGTCCTTGGTCTCTTCCTTGATGCGCTGTGCCGCCCTGTCGCGTGCCTCCGTGATGGCTTTCCCGTCGGCAAGGGTGGAGATGTAGTGCTCCACCTCCTTGTCGTTCTCCAGGAGTTTAATGGCAAGGAAACGGGTAGAGTAGCGCTGTCTCACCAGTTCGTTTGGTTTCAGGTACTTCTGTATCTCGGTGATGCCGTTCTCTATCTCGTGTCCGTGGTGGATATGGATGTGTCGGTAAGGCTTCTCTTGCGGCTGTCCGTCGGCAGTTGCCTGCGCGTTGGATGCCTCGAAGATGCTGATGACGGTCTGGAACAGTTCGTCAACGCCGCGTCCTGTGCGGAAGACGGTAGGCACCATCGGCACTCCGAAGAGCTCGCTCAGCTTCCCGTAGTCGATGTGGTCGCCGCGTTTCTCGGCCTCGTCATACATGTTCAGGGCGCACACCATGCGCAGGTTCATGTCGATGAGCTGGGTGGTGAGGTAGAGGTTGCGCTCCAGGTTGCTGCTGTCTATGATGTTGATGATGACGTCTGGCGTCTTTTCCGTAATCTGCTTGCGCACGTAAAGTTCTTCAGGGGAGTAGGCAGAGAGGGAGTAAGTGCCGGGCAGGTCTACGATGTTGAAGCGGTAGCCGCCCACCTCGGCATAGCCTTCCTTAGCATCGACGGTGACACCGGAGTAGTTGCCAACGCGCTCGTGGGCACCTGAGATGAAGTTGAAGAGCGACGTCTTGCCGCAGTTGGGGTTGCCGACGAGCGCCACGCTGATGACGGGCAGCTCATCGGCGTGGTGAAGGAAAGGAGACGACGAGTGCCGGTCGCGGCTGTCGCTGCTGCCGTTGCCTTCCGCCAAGCCCGTGTCGGCACGCCTGACGCTGATTTGGTCGGCCTCGCTGTGGCGCAATGACACCTCGTAGCCCATGACCTTGTATTTCACGGGGTCTTCCAGCGGGGCGTTGAGCAGCACTTCCACGCGTTGTCCCTTGATGAATCCCATCTCGATGATGCGCTTGCGGAAGCCGCCGTGTCCCGATACCTTCTCTATGATGCCGTGTTCACCTGTCTTCAGTTCTGAAAGTTTCATGCTTCTACTTTTGTTTTTCTCTTTCTCCCTCGCTCCCTTTTTCTCTCGCTCCCTTTTCCCTTTTTCTCTTTTTCCCTTTTCCCTTTTCTCTTCCCCTCCCTGCAAAGATACAAATAATAATCGCAACCTTACAGAAAAAGGCTGCGATTAGATGATAAAATACCTACATGTAGGTATTGGCAAGGACTAATAGTCGTCATCGTCTGCCACGTCAGCCGCCTCCAGGTCGAGGTCATCGGCGTCTTCGAAGGTGGTGCGGTAGCTCTCTTCGGTCAGCCTGTCCTCGTCGAACTGGTCGTCATCGTCGTCATCATCGTCGTAACGATCGTCCATCTCCGGCAGGTCCTCGTCGTCCTCGTCGTCTTCGTCGCCGAGGAACTTCTTCTCTTCCGGCTGTTCTTCCTCTACCTTGAAGTGAGGCTTCTCCATTTCGGGCTTCTCCTTGGCGAAGATGGCTTCCACCCATGTGCCCTTCGGAATCTCCAACACTTCAAACCCGTCGGCAATCTTCTTCTCGTACATGCCGCCCTTCTTCTTCAGTCGGTCCTTGGGCAGGGTGGTGGTGCTGATGTCGAAGCCGCTCTCGATGATGTCTCGGATGCTTTGAGACAGCGACTCCCAGCCGCTGCCGAAGTTGCGCTCAAGCACTTCGATGAGTTTCACTGCAGAGATGTGGTTGATGTTCTCGTAGGTGAGGTCGGTGACACGAAGGATAGGCTTCTTCTTGATAGCCCACTTCACCTTCGTGCTCTCGTCGAGTCGCACCTGTCCGACCTTGCAGCCGCGTGCTTCATACTTCTTGATGACCTCCGGCTTGTCTACGGTGATGACCTCAACATCGAAGGCACTCTTGACGATATCGGTATAGTGGCGTGCGTTGTCGGCAAGGTCGGCATCTTTCTCAGCCGCATCCCACATGCGGAAGATGTCGTTTTCCTGTACGTCCCACACGTTGCTTTTGTTCAATGTCTTGAGTGTCAGTGCTTTTTTGGTGTTTTTTGCCATATTGTCTTTTAGTATTGTTATCATGTATCGTATAATCGTGATTCTTACCCCCTATGGTGGAGCGGTGCAAAAGTAATCAGTTTGTATCTATTTCACAACTTTTTCACCGATATTTTTTTGTTGTCTGCTACAGTTTTCCTACTTTTGCGCTTAAAAGCAGAATATGGAACCATTAGCAGAAAGACTACGACCGCGTTCGCTGGACGAGTATATCGGGCAGAAACACTTGGTGGGAGAGGGGGCAGTGATACGTAAGATGATAGAATCGAAGCGCATCTCGTCGTTCATCTTGTGGGGACCGCCGGGTGTGGGCAAGACCACCTTGGCGCAGATTGTCGCACATGAGCTGGAGACACCTTTCTACACGCTCTCTGCCGTGACATCGGGTGTGAAGGATGTGCGCGACGTCATCCAGCGTGCACAGAGCAACCGGTTCTTCAATTCGGCATCACCTATTCTGTTTATTGACGAGATTCACCGCTTCTCGAAGTCGCAGCAAGACTCGCTGCTGGGCGCTGTGGAGAAGGGGGTGGTCACGCTGATTGGTGCCACGACAGAGAATCCGTCGTTCGAGGTCATACGTCCCTTGCTTTCGCGGTGCCAGCTCTATGTGCTGAAGTCGCTGGAGAAAGACGACCTGTTGGAACTGCTTCACAGGGCGGTGACGGAGGATGTGGAGCTGAAGAAGCGCAACATCAGGCTGACCGAGACGGGGGCGCTGCTGCGCTATAGCGGTGGCGATGCCCGCAAGCTGCTGAACATCCTGGAGCTGGTGGTGACCTCGGAGGAGGGCAGAGACGTGGAGATTACCGACGAGAAGGTGGTCTCGCGGCTGCAACAAAACCCGTTGGCATACGACAAGGACGGCGAAATGCACTACGACATCATCTCTGCCTTCATCAAGAGCATACGGGGCAGCGACCCGGATGCGGCGCTCTACTGGATGGCACGCATGATAGAGGGGGGCGAGGACCCGCAGTTCATCGCACGCAGAATGGTGATCAGTGCGGCGGAAGACATCGGACTGGCAAACCCGAATGCGTTGCTGCTGGCGAATGCTGCCTTCGACACGGTCATGAAGATAGGATGGCCGGAGGGAAGAATACCGTTGGCGGAGTGTGCCGTCTACCTGGCAACGAGCCCGAAGAGCAACTCTGCCTATCTGGGCATAGACGCGGCATTGGCTGAGGTACGGCAGAGTGGCAACCAGCCGGTGCCGTTGCATCTGCGCAATGCGCCGACGAAGCTGATGGCTGAGCTGGGCTACAGCGACGGGTATCTGTATCCGCACGACTTCCCCGGACACTTCACGCAGCAGCAATACCTGCCCGACCAGCTGCAGGAGGCCCGCTTCTGGCATCCGCAGCACAGTCCGTCGGAAGAGAAGATGTACCAATGGATGAAAACTTGTTGGGGAGAAAGGTTTGAGTAATGGCAGAAACACGGAAGACAACAGCAGCTGATCTGGAGAGTAAGAGGGGGACGGGGTTCCTGCTCGGACTCATCGTGGCGCTTGCCTTGGGCTTTGCAGCACTGGAGTATACGCTTCCACAGAGCGATGAAGACATGGATGAAGAACTGCTGGAGGACATCGCACAGGACATGGAGCAGCTGCCGGCACTCGACCAGAAGGACATGGTGGCGGCGGTGCAACCGCAACAGGTGGCAGCCGTGTCGCAACAGGTGCAGGAGGTGAAGGCTGACGTGCAACAGGAACAGGCGGCTGAGGCTCCGGCGGCAGCAGCTCCGAAGGCTCTGGTGCCGGTAGAGGTGCCGCCAGACATCACGGAAGAACTGATGAAGGTGCCGCCCATGCCGCTCGACCTGGACGACAATCCGCTGAAACTGCGTGTCGTCGAAAACACGCCGGAGCCGTCGATAGGCTGGATTCCCTTCATGAAGTGGCTCTCGCAGAGCCTGAAGTATCCGCCTACGGCAAAGGTGCAGAAGATACAGGGTACGGTCTTTGTCACCTTCATCGTGAATGTTGACGGCTCGGTCAGCGAGGTCACGGTGAAGAAGTCGGTGGAGCCGAGCCTTGACAGGGAGGCGCTGCGGGTGGTGAACATGATGCCGAAGTGGAATCCGGGCGTGACTAACGGCAAGCCTGCACGTGCCATGATCGGCATCCCCATCGTCTTCAAATTGTAACCCTAACTCTGAACTCTCAACTATGAACTATGAACTAATAGACTCCCACGCTCACCTGGATGGTGAGGAGTTTCGCGATGACCTGCAAGCGGTTGTCCAGCGGGCGAAAGACGCTGGTGTAGCGAAAGTCTTTGTGCCGGCGATAGACCTGAAGTCGGTAGAAACGGTGCTTACGCTCTGCCGTCAGTACCCTGGCTATGCCTATCCCATGGTAGGATTGCATCCGGAAGAGGTGCGGGCAGACTGGCGTGAGGTACTGGAAGTGATGCGCAGCCGTTATCTGCCAACCCTCTCCGGGAGGACAGGGGACGAGTGTCCCATTGCCATCGGAGAGGTGGGATTGGACTACTATTGGAGCCGCGAGTTCGAGAAGGAACAGTTGGAAGCCTTCGAGGAGCAGGTGCGCTGGTCCATAGAGACGCGTCTGCCCCTGATGATTCATTGTCGGAAGGCGCAGAACGAGATGGTACACCTGCTGAAGAAATACCAGGACGACCTGCCGGGTGGTGCCTTCCATTGCTTCACCGGCAACGAGAAGGAAGCCGAAGAGCTCCTGCAGTTCGACCGATTCGTGCTGGGTATCGGTGGGGTACTCACCTTCAAGAAGTCCCATCTGCCGGAGGTGCTGCCCAAGGTCGTACCTCTCAGTCGCATCGTATTGGAGACCGACAGCCCCTATATGGCTCCGGTGCCCCATCGTGGAAAGCGCAACGAGAGTGCTTTTGTCGTGGAGGTGGCTCACAAGTTGGCTGAAAGCTATGGCGTTTCCATAGACACCGTCGCACAACAAACCACCATGAACGCCCTCCGCGTCTTCGGGCTATGAATGGAAAGCCTTCCCAAAAGCCCCCCAACCCCCTAAAGGGGGAGTACATTAGGGGAATGTTAACAAATTGTGAATCGTGAATAGTTCAATTGTGAATTGAAAAAAGTCATTGTTTTATTTTGTTGTTCGCTCTTTTTCCATTAACTTTGCACCCGCAAACACAGCAAGGAGAGGTGCTCGAGTGGTTGAAGAGGCACGCCTGGAAAGCGTGTAACCGGCAAAACCGGTTCGCAGGTTCGAATCCTGTTCTCTCCGCAGGATGAAGAGGATTCAAAGCTTTTGAGGTAAAAGCGAATCCTTAGGATGAAGAAAGTTTAAGGCAAGACGAGGCAAAAGCTTCGTCTTTTTTGCAAATAATAGATGGTTATTGCAGGTGTATCAAGAGAAAAACTCCTTCACAACAAGGAAGTAGAGCGAAAGCTTAACTTAAATAATAATCAATTAAACGAGAAATCATTATGTTGGAGCACATTGCAGACTTTACGGCGTGGCCGATACTGACAGGTATACTTATCGGTTATATTGCCAACCGCCTGATGAGTGGTGAGGGGAAGGGTTGTTGTATGAACCTGATTATGGGAATCATCGGCAGCTATGCCGGCACGTTCATCAGTCACTTGCTGGACATCGAACTGATGGGGAAGGGCTATCTGACGAACTTCGTGTTCTGTGTTGCCGGTGCGGTAGTAGTATTGTGGATTTGGCAGAAACTGTTCGATTAGCCTGATGGCTTGGAAACGGAAATATCGCTGCAAGGCGTGCGGATATGAAGCCGACGTGTATGAAGGTCGAGGACTGTTCCGTCAGCAGATTACTGCGATGACGTGCCCCGACTGCCATAGCGTCCAGCACATTGTCGTAGGCGGTATCATCGCCGAGGTTGCTCCGTCGTTCAGAAGTGAGGTGGGGCGTTTGTGCCTTCATTGTGGCAGTGATAATATCCGGATTTGGGACAAGCGTACTTGTCCCAAGTGTCAGGGCGTGATGGAAGATACTGGCGAGAAAGAGTTCTGGACTTGATGGCAAACAAAAAATGATGCGTTCTGTTGTGTAATAGCTATAGATGTTGTATTTTTGCAAGGAAAAAAGAAAGCGTTCATGAAGAAAGTATTTATTACGTATATGATGATGGCTTCGCTTGTACTGTCTCCGTCGGCTGCTGCCTACGGACAGCCGGGGGATGTCAATGACTCAACGGAGCAAGTGGCGGCAGCCGGTGACGGGACTTCGGTTGCTGACGCATCGGGGGAAGACCTGCTGATGGCTGAAGCAGACAGTGCTGACGTGCTGGCAGCCGAGGTGGAGAGCGAAGGCTTCCACCAGTCGCTCAAGCGGAAGTTTATCGAGGGCAACGCCGGTTTCATGTCGCTTGTGGCTCTGGTGCTGGTCTTGGGATTGGCGTTCTGCATCGAGCGGATGATCTACTTGAGTCTCTCGGAGATTGATTCAAAGAAGTTTATGGATGACTTGGAGGCAAAGATGGTGGCAGGCGATACCGAAGGGGCGAAGAAACTCTGCCGGGAGACTCGCGGACCGATAGCTTCTATCTGCTATCAAGGGCTGATGCGTCTGCACGAAAACCTCGACCAGATAGAGCGCAGCATCGTCTCGTCGGGAACAGTACAGACGGCAAACTTCGAGAAAGGCTGCTCTTGGATCCGGCTGTTTATCGCTATGGCGCCGTCGTTAGGCTTCCTGGGCACGGTGATAGGTATGGTGATGGCTTTCGACCAGATACAGAATGCAGGTGACATCAGTCCCACCATTGTGGCAGCAGGTATGAAGGTGGCACTGATTACGACCATCTTTGGTATCATTGCAGCGCTGATTTTGCAGTTGTTCTACAACTATATCCTTACGAAGATAGACAGTCTGACGGCACAGATGGAAGACGCGGCATTGCTATTCTTGGATGTGGCAGCAAAGGTGAAGAACGATGAAAGACAGTAAAGGCTTACACGGCTTCAGTCATTGGCAGGCAGAGCGCATCTCGCGCGTGGTGCTGATGGCGTTGGTAGCATCTTCCGTGCTGCTCTTTCTGGCATTCTTTGCCATCGGCTATCATCGGCCGTATCCCGATGCGCCCACCTTCAACGCCCCTCTTCTTACCGATGTGCTGCTTGTATTCATATTGCTGGTGGTCATGGGGGCTGTAGGCATCGGCTTGTGGATGATGGGCAGAGCCCGAAAGGTGCACGTCCACGACGAAAAGGTGGTCAACGGCATTCCCGTCGTGCGCAATGCCTACCTGCTTTCGGGCAGCGTCGCAGCCCTGTTGTTGCTCACCTATCTGTTAGGCTCTGCCACTCCGATACAGATTAACGGACATCCTTTTGCCGATGGTTTCTGGTTGCGTGTGGCAGACATGTTTGTATGGACGACGGTGGTGCTGGTTATTGTTGCCGTTGCCATTGTCGGTTGGCATTATGTGAAGATGCACAGAAAGGAGAAAGTATAGCATGTTGTTCCGCAGAGAGAAAAGAAAAGTGCCCGAACTCAACACGACGGCAACGGCAGACATATCGTTCATGTTGCTGATCTTCTTCCTTGTGACCACATCGATGGACACAGACAAGGGACTGTCGAGGCAGCTGCCACCCGTAGACGACACGGCGGAACAGCATCCCACGATGGTGAAGGAGGGGTTGGTGATGCGCTTGGAAATCTCTTCTGGCAACGTTTTGACGTGCGATGACAGGCCCTTGTCAATTAACAGCTTACGAAAGATGGTTCGTGAGCATATCCAACGTTCGCCAAAGGAACACATCATTCAGCTGGAAGCAGACCGTCATTCGTCCTACGATACCTATTTCAAGGTGCAGAACGAGATTGTTGCAGCCTACCACGAACTGCGCAACCAGCAGGCACGCCGCCGATATGGGAAGGCTTACGCACTTTGTGACGACGTGGCTCAGAAGAAACTGCGTGAAGAGATACCGCAACGCATCTCGGAAGTCTACGCTGAGGGCGGGGAAGGAGGTGAGCCATGAGCATGTTCAAGCATCGCAGACGGGAAGTGCCTTCGCTCAATCTGGCGTCGTTGCCAGATCTTATCTTCACCGTTCTGTTCTTCTTCATGATTGTCACCCACATGCGTAAGGTGACCTTGAAGGTGAAATATCAGGTGCCGGCAGGTACGGAACTGACGCGACTCACCAAGAAGTCTGCCGTCAGCTATATATATATAGGTGAGCGCGAGCAGGCGAGTGGCGACACAAGTGGTCGGATGTTTATCCAGATGAACGATAAACTGGTCACCATTCCAGAGGTGATGGACTATGTAACCGCCGAACGCAACAGGATGTCGCCGGCAGATGCGCAGGCGATGACCGTCAGCATCAAGGCCGACCGCAGGACAGACATGGGAACGGTAACCGATGTCAAGCAAGCTTTGAGGCGCGTGGGAGCGTTGCGCATCAACTATTCGGCAGTCAAACCACCCAAGAAACAATAGCTTTGGCTGCTTGAGAAAGCTGGGCTACCGTATGTTAGCCGTGAGAAAAAGCATTCCTCTATTTGTTGAATTGAATGTTTTTTTGTTCCTTTTGTTACGCATTAAGGTACTTCCGCTCGGAAAAATCCAAATAAATTTGGTTTTTCTCTCGCTTAACCGTACCTTTGCAGAAAATAAAAAAGGAAAAAATGGCACATAGAAGTTTAGATCAATTAGACAAAAAGATTCTCAGTCTGATAGCTGAGGATGCTCGTATTCCATTCTTGGAGGTGGCTCGTGCCTGTAATGTCAGCGGGGCTGCCATCCATCAGCGCATTCAGAAACTCACCAACCTTGGCGTACTGAAAGGTTCACAGTTCATCATCAATCCGGAGAAGATAGGCTATGAGACTTGTGCATACGTGGGTTTGTACCTGAAGAACCCGGAGGATTTCGACGATGTCGTTTCTGCTTTGAAGAAAATTCCAGAGGTGGTGGAATGCCATTACACGACTGGTGAGTATGATTTGTTCTGCAAAATTTACGCGCTGAACAACCATCATCTGCTGAATATCATCCACGACAAGCTGCAACCACTGGGGCTTTCACGCAGCGAGACCATCATCTCGTTCAATGCTGTCATAGACCGTTCGTTGCCTGTGGTGTGCATTCAAGATGAGGACCCAGAGGAGATGGAAGATGAGGCAGAAGACATAGCAGACTAAGTACCGTCTGTCAGCAGTTCTGCAAAAGCAGCCTTGATGCTCTATTGTCATCAAGGCTGCATTTTAGTATAGTCTACGAATGCGTAGTCGAAGGCATGCTTCTCATCCTTTCCGTGATCTTCCCTTGCTGTCTCCTGCCAGTCATCGTAGGGAGGGAAGAAGGCATCGGCAGCCTTCGGCGTGTCTTTTATCTCGGTCAGGCACAGTCGGTCGGCCTTCGGGAGGGCCTGTTCGTAGACGCTTGCACCGCCGATGATGTATACTTCTTCATCTTCCCGACAGTGTTTCAAGGCTTCGTCCAAGGACGGGAAGGTGTCGCAACCGGGGAATTCGCGTGTCGAACGGCTCAGGACGATGTTTCGTCGGTTGGGTAGAGCTCCTTTCGGCAGCGACTCAAAGGTACGCCGTCCCATGATGATGGTGTGGCCTGTGGTCAGTGCCTTGAACCGTTTCAGGTCATTCGGCAACCAGTAGAGCAGTTTGTTCTCGTGTCCTATCGCCCGGTTTTCTGCTACAGCAGCTATAATGTTGATGTTCATCTTCTTTTCGTTTCTTTTGTTTTCTTCGGTTAGAAGGCTTTTTAAAAAAGACGTTTAAACGCTTACCTCAGCCTTGATGTGCGGCCACGGGTCGTAGTTCTCCAGTTGGAAGTCTTCGTATTGGAAGTCCAGCAGGTCTTTTACGTCGGGGTTGATGCGCATCGTGGGCAGCTGGCGGGGCGTGCGTGTCAGCTGCAGGCGTGCCTGTTCGATGTGGTTCAGATAGAGATGGGTGTCACCGGTGGTGTGAATGAAGTCACCGGCTTTGAATCCCGTTACCTGTGCCATCATCTGGAGCAGCAGTGCATAAGACGCAATGTTGAACGGTACGCCGAGGAAGGTGTCGGCACTGCGTTGGTAGAGCTGCAGGGAGAGCCGTCCCTGTGCATCGGTACCATCGGGGTAGTCTACATAGAACTGGAAGATGGTATGGCAGGGAGGCAGTGCCATTTGGTTGACCTCTGCCACATTCCAGGCGCTGACTATCATGCGGCGCGAGTTTGGGTTGTTCTTCAACTGATCTATGACATACTGTATCTGGTCTATGGTTCCGCCGTTATAGTCAGGCCATGAGCGCCACTGATGACCGTAAACAGGACCGAGTTCACCGTTCTCGTCAGCCCATTCGTTCCAGATACGTACCCCGTGTTCCTGCAAGTACTTCACGTTGGTGTCGCCTTTGAGAAACCAGAGCAGTTCATAGATGATGCTCTTCAGGTGGAGTTTCTTCGTCGTCAGTAGCGGGAAGCCGTCTTCCAACCGATAGCGCGACTGTGTTCCGAAGATGCTGATGGTGCCCGTCCCTGTGCGGTCACCCTTCTGTGTCCCTTCTTTCAGTATGCGGTCTAAGATGTCAAGATATTGTTTCATAGAGTTTTGAGTGATATGATGATGTTCTTTTCTTCCGGTATGTGTGTGCTCTTGATGCGCCACTCCTTCGGGTAGAGGTTGTTGGCTCTGTTGCCGATGTTCTTAGCCAGTCCGAGGGGATGTCCCTGATAGCAGATGGTGACGATGCCGCGCGGGGTGTCTGTAGGCAGGGTGATAGCTTCACGGCGCAGGTAGTTGATGGCTTGTGCATAATCTACATCCACATATACTCCTGAAGCAGCAAGGTCCTCAAGGAAAGTTGGGCGCACGATGTGAAGGGATGGGTTTGTTGGGTGTTTGGGGGTGAATGGGCGGCACGAATCGTTCCCTCGTTCCCACGCTCCCTTATTCCCTCGTTCTCTTATTCCCTTTTTCTCATTATCCCTTTTCCTCATCACCGCCATGAAGAGACCTTCTCCCTTGGTCTTGCCGGGAATGAAGCGGTAGACGGGTTGTTGGAAATCCTGCTTCAACGATCCGGTGATGTTCCAGTCTTCTTCCGTATGAACGGGAAGCATCTCTGCATCCATCTCCTTGCATATCCATTCCACATTCTCCTCGTTCTCATGCAGGTTGAAAGTGCAGGTAGAATAGATGAGCAGTCCGCCCGGCTTCAATACCTGCCACGCCTCTGCCACGATGGAGCGTTGCAGCTGCTGGCACTGGACTACATGTTGCAGGCTCCATTCGCTGACGGCGTTCCCGTCCTTGCGGAACATGCCTTCGCCAGAGCAGGGCACGTCGCAGAGGATAACATCAAACATGATGCCTGACTTGCGATAATCCTTCGGATAGTTATTGGTCACGATGATATCAGGGTGGCCGAACTTCTGGATGTTCTCACTCAGAATCTGTGCCCGGTTGCGGATGGGTTCGTTGGCATAGAGCACACTACCATCCGGCAGGGCAGACATGGCGCAGGTGGTCTTTCCTCCTGGTGCCGCACAGAGGTCGAGCATCTGCACGGGCTCATGGACGTATTGCTTCAGGGCATGATAGACAAACATCGATGAGGCTTCCTGAACGTAGTATACACCAGCGTGCAACAGCGGGTCGAACGTGAAGTTGGGGCGCTCTGTCAAGTAGCATCCCATTTCGCACCAAGGCACGTTGCCAGCCTTCGTAGCCATGGAAATGTTTCCGAGAGAGCAACGGAACGGATTAAGGCGGATGCTGACCGGGGCTTCTTCGTCAAGGGCTGCGCAGAACCGTTGGAAGAGTTCTTCTCCCATGACGGTGCGTGTTTCTTTGATGAATTCCTCTGGTAGCGTCATGCTCTTGATTGATAGGGATGAATGTGGAGTTGGCGGAAGGCTGACTATTCGATGACGATGTCGAAACTGTTCTCGTCCAGTTCGTCTTTCTCTTCCACTTTCGGTTTGGGAGGGTTCTTTAGGTTGCCTTTCTCGTCGAACATGCCATAGGTGGTACGGAGGACGATGAACTCGGTGCGGCGGTTCAGCTGGTTGCACACTTCTTGCTGTTCCTCGTTCAGCTTCTTGATGTACTCTTCCGTCAGCACGTCGTTTTCTTTCATCCACGGGTATTTCTCTGTCAGCTTCTTGCGGATGGTCTTCGGCTTCTCCTTTCCATAGCCTACAGGTGACAGGCGGTCGGCAGAAATGCCGTGAGCCACCAAGTAGTTGACTACCGACTCAGCCCTTCGCTGTGACAGACGCTTGTTGTATTCGGCAGAACCTTTAAAGTCGCAGTGTGCACTCAGTTCGATGGTCACATTCGGATTCTCGTTCAGCAGCTTCACCAAGTCGTCGAGTGCTTTCTCCGATTCCGGTCGCAAGGTTGCCTTGTCGAAATCATAGAAGATGTTATCAATCATCACAGGCACGCGGATGCTTGCCAATGGGAACTGCAAGACATATTCCTCGGAATCGCTGACGGGACCAACCTTCAGTTCCTCCTTGTGGTTCAGGTATCCCTTGCAGGTAGCCAGCATGATGTAGTTGACGCCCGGCTTGATGACTTGTTCGAACGAACCGTCACCCTTGACAGAAAGCTTCAGGTTAGTACCATCATCGCCGACCATATAGACTTGTGCGGCAGGCAGTTCGTAGCCTTCCATCTCGTATACCCATCCCTTGACGGTCTGTATAATCTCCGGGCATTCGAAGGAGTAGATATGATCCCATCCCTTGCCGTCGCCGCGGTTGCTGGAGAAGAAGCCTCTGTTGTGAACGCCTTCGAAGGTGCATCCAAAGTCATCGCCCTGAGAGTTCAGCGGATAACCAGGATGTTCGATATGATAGCGTTTGTCTTCGCCCACCGTGGCAACATAGATGTCCAAGCCACCGAGTCCGTCGGCATGTCCATTACTGGAGAAGTAAAGGTCTCCGTTGGGCCGGAAGGTGGGGAACTCTTCATCACCGGGCGTGTTGATAGGTTCGCCGACATTCTGTACTCCGCCAAGGCTTCCGCCTGTGATGCGCACGCGCCAAATGTCTTTACCGCCTTTACCGCCTGGCATGTCGCTGACGAAGTAGAGCCAATTGCCGTCGGGTGAGAGGGCAGGGTGGGCAAACGATGAAAGGGTGTCTCTGGAGATTTCCAGCTTGGTAGCCTTGCTCCATGCCGCATCTGAACGCTTGCTGACGGCAATTTGTGCGTAACGCGGATAAGAGGCATCGGTGAGGCATTGGGTGATATACATCTCCCGTCCGTCTACCGAGAATGCCGGTGTACCTTCTTCTGCTTCGGTATTCAGTCCTGACCCAATCTCTTGAGGCTTGCTCCACTTGCCTTTGTCGTCTTTCTCGCTCATAAAGATGTCGGCAGGTTTCACTCCTGTGATACCGCTCAGCTCGTCGCCTTGTGCTTCGTTGCGGGTTGATGTCCAGTAGATTTGGTCGTATTGGTCACCGAAGAGCATGGGCGAATAGTCGGAACGGCGCGAGTTGAAGAGGTCCATCTTCTTGACAATATAGCGCGAACCGGCTTTCCGCAGTTCTGGTGCTGCCTGTGCCGACTGTAGTCCGGCGCGTGCAGCAGCCAGCATCTCCTGTCTTCTTTCTATTTCTTTGTTGGTACGCTTGACGGGTTGTACTGCAGGTGTCTCTATCAGTTTCGTCTCTGTCACTTCAGCAACCGTTTCCTCTTCTTGCTGTTTCCGTTTCTTGGCTTTTTCTTTCTTCGCTTTCTTGGATGATGAGACGAGGTTTCTTTCTCTTCTTACCGATGCCTTGGCTGCTGTTTTCTGCTTCTTTTCTTTCTTAGCCTTCTTCTTTTCTCTCGCTTTCTTCTCCTTGGCTTCTTTCTTGGCTTTCTTTTTGAGTGCTTTCCTTTCTTTCGCAGTCAATTTCTTGGTGGCAGCGATAGTTGCCTCCGTAGTATCTTCGCTGACAACTACAGGCCGTTCGTTGGTCAGTGAGTCTATCACCAGCATGAACTCCTTTTCAGCCTCTTTGTAGTTGCCTGTCTTCATCAGGTTCTGAGCCAGTCCCAAGTGTGTCTCCACATCGTCTTGCTTGTATCTGATGACGTTGCGGTAGGCAGCAATGGCACGCTGGTTCTCATTGATTTTGTCATAGCAGTATGCCATCTTAGCCGCACGCCTGCCGCGCAGTTCGCGGTCTTTTGGCGCCGTCCCTTGGTAAGCTTTACGAAACTGTGAGGCAGCATCATAGTATTCGCCAAGGGCTAGATACTTCTCGCCCTTCTTCATATTGCTTTCTGCACCGCATGCAACGAGAAGGCAGCATGCCGCCAGAAGAGTCATGATGTGGAGTTTGTTTTGCATTGATAGTGTTGTTTTATTAAAAAGAAACGCAATTCTTGCCGTTTTATTATGCAATGGCAGTATAAAAGGCGTTGACTTACGACTCCTTTTTTTCTTTCTTCTTGCGCTTTTTTGTCGGTTCTTCTTCGGCAATGGCAATGCGTCGGTTGGAGTTGTCGGCAAGTACTTGATTGACAATCTGCACAATCTGCTCTTTCAACTCGTTGATAAACAGTCCGGCATCATATTGCTGGTGTTCAATGTCACGCAGTTTCTTCTCCCAGATGCCAGTCAGTTCACAACTCTTGAGCAGTTCTTCCTTGATGATGTCGATCAGTTCCATGCCGGTGGGAGTGGCAATGAGCCGTTTACGCTCTTTGCGGATGTAATGTCGCTTGAAAAGAGTCTCTATGATAGCTGCGCGTGTAGAAGGCCGTCCGATGCCGTTCTCTTTCAAGGCGGCACGCAGTTCTTCGTCTTCCACAAACTTTCCGGCAGTTTCCATTGCCCGCAGCAGAGAGGCTTCCGTATAATAAGGCGGGGGTGTTGTCATCTTCTCTGTCAGGGTAGGTGTGTGTGGACCGCTTTCACCCTTGACAAAGGTGGGAAGTGTGCGTTCTTCGTCGTCTTTTTTGTCCTCGGAGGAATCGTCGTAGACAATCCTCCATCCAGGGTCGAGGATTTCCTTTCCCGTAGCCTTAAAGGAGATTGTTTCCTCTTCTGCCTCCGATGGGGCACCCATTACCGTTGTCGTCGAGAACTTGCAGTCAGGATAGAATGCTGCAATGAAGCGACGGGCTATCAGGTCGAAGACGTTTCGCTCCATGTCGCTCAGTCCCGTTGGTGGCACACCTGTGGGGATGATGGCATGGTGGTCGGTGACCTTAGAGTTGTCGAAGACTTTCTTGGTTTTCTTCAGTGGCTTCCCGCTCAGAGCTTTGACGATGTCAGCGTATGGGGCGATGCCGCCGAAAGTTGTCTTGTACAAGCCGTTCATGGTCTGCGGACATTTCGGGTAAATGTCGTCTGAAAGGTATTGGGTGTCCACACGCGGATAGGTAGTGAATTTCTTCTCGTAAAGGCTTTGCACCAGATTGAGTGTCATCTCTGCCGAGTAACCGAACTTTTTGTTGCACTCTACCTGTAGCGACGTGAGGTCGAACAGTGGCTTGGGGGCTTCTGTTCCATTCTTTTTCTGAACGTCGGTGATGACAAACGGTTTGCCTTCTATCAGCGAGAATGCTTTTTCACCCTCTTCCTTGCTGGTGAATTTGCCGGTAGTGGCAGTAAACTGTGTCTCGCGGTAGATGGTGGCAAGCACCCAATAGGGTTCGGGCTTGAAGTTGTTGATTTCCTTTTGCCGGTTCACGATAAGCGCAAGCGTTGGGGTCTGTACCCTTCCAACACTCAACGGCTTACCCGGTTGTCCGTATTTGATGCTGTAGAGGCGTGTGGCATTGATGCCAAGGAGCCAGTCGCCGATGGCACGTGACAGTCCGGCAAGGTACAGTGGTTGGTAGGCCTGTTGGTCTTTCAGTTTCTGGAAACCTTCACGGATGGCTTCGTCAGTCATCGAAGAGATCCACAACCGCTTTACCGGACATTTTGCCTGTGCCTTCTGCATCACCCAACGTTGAATGAGTTCTCCCTCCTGCCCGGCATCGCCGCAGTTCACGATCTCGTCGGCAGCCTGCATCAGTTTCTCTATCGTGGCAAACTGGTTGCGTACACCCTGGTCGTCCTTCAGCCGGATGCCGAACCGAGGTGGTATCATGGGCAGTGCCGACAGGCTCCACGCCTTCCACATGGGGGTGTAGTCTTCTGGCATCTTCAATTCACACAGGTGACCAAACGTCCATGTCACCTGGTATCCGTTGCCTTCCATGTATGTCTTATGGTCGTGGGTAGCACCTAAAATGCGTGCAATGTCGCGTCCCACGCTTGGTTTCTCTGCTATGCAAACAATCATGCTTATATCCTGTTTGAGTATGCAAAGGTAGTTGTTTTTTGGCAATTCTACAACAATTGTTTGGCTTTCCCCTCATTATTACGTACTAACGACTTACAAAGACAATGTTGTCATTCATGATGGAGTGACCTATAATATCTCCCATTCGTAGATGTCGTAGCATATACCTCTGCCACCAAAACCTTCTTTTTGGTAAATCAGTTGCTCGTTAAGGATGGTGCCATGCTCTTCGGTAGAGATGCCGAAGTCGAAGTAAGGATGTTTTTTCAGCGACATGCTGATAACGTTATGGAACAATAAGTCGAGGACATGCAGTTGTTTTCCCTCTTCATTGGCAGAGATATATTGCGAGTGAACGACCTGTGGTGTGATATACAACACGGTTCCACCCAGCATCTTCTCTTCCTTGTACGCAGCAAAGAGTCGGATGTTGTCTGGAAAGGCAGTTTGCAGTCGGCTGATTTCTTCTGTCGTGTGGACAGGTTTCAGCCCGTACTTATGGGATAGGTTGTCCGTCAGTATCGTCCAGAAGGTGGCAAAGTCGTCAGATTCCTTGATGGAGATGCCTGCTTCGGCTGCTTTTTTGCAACCGCATGCCCTGATGCGGTACCATTTGTTCAGCTGGTCACGGTATATCGTTGACGACAGTGCACGCTCTTTCAGTCGTGCACCGAACAGTTCCACGATGGCATAGAGGTCTTCCTCCGCCGGTTGGCGGTGGTAGATAGCTGGTGTCGGCTTGTAGATGATGCGTCTGCACCCAGCTTGCCGTAGGTAGTCTTGCAGCATACGGAAAACATCAAGGACGTCTTTAGCTGTCGCCTTCTCGTTCATGATGAGTCCGCCGTAGGTCAGTCCGCCATGCGAAACTACCGTCATATCTTCCTGCATGTTGCATGGCAACAGGGCATACAGCTTCCCCCGACGGTAAACCATCAGCGAGAAGTCCTTGAACCGGTCGGCATGATAGTCCATGTAGTTGCGGTCGAAGAGGAACGTTCCGTTCTTCGATGATGCCACGAATGTGTTCCAGGCATGGAACTGAGCTGGTGTGTATCTGACTATTTCGAACATCCTACGTATTTTAGAAAGTCTTCATATTCGTAGATATAGTCCTCTTCCTCATAAGGTTCGGATGCCAATACCAGACAGACGGCTCCCGATGAGAAGTCGTCGAGCGTACGCCAGATGCCTGTCTCAATGACCAATCCCTGCCAGGGATGATTCAAGAGGATGGTTTCACGCTCTTTGCCGTTGTCCAATGTGACGTGGAAGGAACCACTGAGGGCGATGACCAGTTGCTTCAGCCGCTTGTGGGCATGACCGCCCCGGCTCTCTCCCCCCGGCACATCGTACACCCAGTAGGCCCGTTTGATGTCGAAGGGTACATGTTTCATCTGTTCCGCTACGGTCAGGTTGCCGCGTGGGTCGGTAATCTTCGGCAACTCAATAATCCTTCCTATCCGATATTTATCAGTCATGCTGTTTCTTGATATGTTATTTCTTCATGTAAGGTTCTGTCCCCAGCACGGTTTTTGCAAGTCGTTTGGCTTTATCGCGCAAGGCATTGACGTCGTCGCCGACTTCACCATAGCAGAGGACGACTCCCATGCGGCGCCCCTTGTGTGCCTCAGGTTTGCCGAAGATACGGATGCGGGTGCGGTCTTCCTTCAGGGCTTCCTCAAGGTTGTAGGGCAGCAGCGAACGGTCGACGGGGGTGTTGGCCTCGACGGGTGAGAGGATGACCGCCGATGCACCGGCATGTTCCAGGTGGATGGCAGGGATGGGGAGCCCCATGACGGCACGGAAGTGCAGTTCAAACTCACTGAGGTTGGTGGTATGTCCGAGTGTTACCATACCCGTGTCGTGCGGACGGGGTGACAGTTCGGAGAAGATGACCTCGCCTTGCTTCGTCAGAAAGAACTCTACCCCCCAGATGCCTGCACCCGTCAGAGCCTTCGTCACCTCGTCAGCCATGTGTTGTGCCTGCTTCAGTGCCTCGTCGCTGAGCTGGTAGGGCTGCCAGCTTTCGCGGTAGTCACCACCTTTCTGCACGTGACCGATGGGAGGACAGAAAAGGGTAGGGGCGTTCTTCTGTGTGACGGTAAGCAGGGTGAACTCCGATTCGAAGTCGATAAACTCTTCGATGATCACTTCCTTCACATCGCCGCGACTGCCTTCCATGGCCTCGCGGAACGCCTGTTCCAGTTCGTCATCGTTATGGACGTAGCTCTGTCCGTGACCACTCGATGACATTAACGGCTTCACCACGCAGGGGAATCCAATCTCATCGGCAGCCTGTTTGAACTCGTCGAAGGTCTTGGCATAGAAGTACTTTGCCGTTCGCAACCCCAGTTCCTTGCTTGCCAGGTCGCGTATGGCACGCCGGTTCATGGTATAGTTGACGGCACGCGCACTGGGTACTACCTGTATACCTTCTTCCTCCAACTTGAACAGGCGCTCAGTACGGATGGCTTCAATCTCAGGTACGATGATGTCGGGCTGGTGCTTGCGCACGACAGCTTCCAAAGCGTCACCATCGAGCATGTTGAACACCTCTCGTTCGTCGGCAACCTGCATGGCAGGTGCATTGTCGTAGCGGTCGCAAGCAATGACATACTGGCCTGCTCTCATGGCAGCAATTACAAACTCCTTGCCCAGTTCGCCTGAGCCTAAAAGCAATATCTTCTTCATAATGGTATTATTTTATCAGTTGTTTCAGCATCTGCCATTCCGGGGTGATGGCAAGTTTGTGCAGACATAAGTCTATTTGTGTCATCATTTCCTCGGTAGACATCTGCCGGTCGTCGGCAATCTCTTTTAAGGAAAGTTGTTCATGGCCGAGAATGCCGAAGTAATGGAGCAATGCCTCTTCATCATCTACGGTCAGCAGATGGGTGAGGTGCTCGATATAGTGGGCTACCTGGTGCGACACGCAGTCAGGATTGTAATGCAGACGCACCAGGAAGCTTTGCAGTTCTTTTGTCAACTTATCCATTTCTCGTTGTGTTTGATGTGGCATTGCCACATCTTACAGGACGGGCATTGCCCCGCATCCCAACAGGTGGCGGATTACCGGTCCTTATACATGTTGTCGTAGTATTTCTGGTAGTCGCCGGAGGTGACGTTGTCGAGCCATTCCTGGTTGTCGAGATACCAGCGTACCGTCTTCTCGATGCCTTCCTCGAACTGTAGAGACGGTTCCCATCCCAGTTCACGTTGCAGCTTGCTGGAGTCGATGGCATATCGCAGGTCGTGACCGGCACGGTCGGTGACAAAAGTGATGAGGTCCATGTCTTCACCTTCCTGGCGTCCTAAAAGTCTGTCAACGGTGTTGATGACCACCTTGATGATGTCGATATTCTTCCATTCGTTGAAACCTCCGATGTTGTAGGTCTCGGCAATCTTGCCTTGATGGAAGATGAGGTCAATGGCGCGAGCGTGGTCTTCGACGAACAGCCAGTCGCGCACGTTCTCACCTTTGCCATAGACGGGCAGCGGCTTGCGGTGGCGGATGTTATTGATGAAGAGTGGGATGAGTTTCTCCGGGAACTGGTAGGGACCGTAGTTGTTGGAGCAGTTGGTGACGATGACAGGCATTCCATAGGTGTCGTGGAAGGCGCGTACAAAGTGGTCGCTTGATGCCTTGGATGCAGAATAGGGCGAATGCGGATTGTACTTGGTCGTTTCGAGGAAGAATTTCTCGCCGTAGGCCAAGTGGTGCTCGGCTGATGAAGCCTGTGTGGTAAACGGCGGCTCGATGCCTTCGGGGTGAGTCAGCTCCAGTGCTCCATATACCTCGTCGGTAGAGATATGGTAGAAACGCTTGCCCTCATACTTCTCCGGCAGAGATTCCCAGTAGAGTTTCGCAGCCTGGAGCAGTGAGAGCGTACCCATCACATTGGTCTTGGCAAACGTAAACGGGTCTTTGATGCTGCGGTCTACATGGCTCTCGGCGGCAAGGTGAATGATGCCGTCTACCTTCTTGTCCTGCATCAGTTGGTAGAAGGCGTCGAAATCGCAGATGTCCATCTTGACAAACTCGTAGTTAGGCTTGTCTTCGATGTCCTTCAGGTTGGCTAAGTTACCTGCATACGTCAACTTGTCAAGGTTGATGATATGGTATTCAGGATACTTGTTGACGAAAAGGCGAACAACGTGGCTGCCTATGAAGCCGGCACCGCCGGTGATAACAATAGTTTTCATATACGCGTTATGTTTTTGTTTTATTTTATTCTTATTTCCTTAATGTAATAACTTCACAATCCGTAAATTTATTGCCTTCAACGGTCAGTCGGACTAATGTTCGTTCTTTGTGCCATCCTTGCATGCCGGCAGCACCAGGGTTGATATGCAGCAAGCCGAGGGCTTTGTCATATTTCACTTTCAGGATGTGTGAATGGCCGGCAATAAAGAGTTGGGGAGGCGAGGCATAGATGCGTGAGCGGATGCGGGCATCGTAATTGCCGGGGTAGCCTCCGATATGCGTCATCAGCACATCAACATCTTCACATTTCCATCGCAACACTTCCGGGAACATGAGTCTGAGGTCATTACCATCGCAGTTGCCGCAGACTGCACGTAAGGGACGGAACTCCGCCAATCGGTCGGTAACTTCTGTTGAACCGATGTCTCCGGCATGCCATATCTCATCACAAGGTTCGAAATAGTGCAGGTATTTGTCGTCCCAATAACCGTGGGTGTCGCTGATGATTCCAATCTTTTTCATAGCCCAAATCTCTTGCGAATGAAGTCAGCGATGAATCGTTCCGTATCTTCTAATCCGAGCAAAGATGAATTGATGCAGAGGTCATAGCTCTCTGCCGCCCCCCACTTCTTACCCGTATAGTAGTTGTAATAGGAGGCACGATGGCCTTCAGCCTGCAAAATGAAGTGCTTGGCTTCCTTCGGGGTGATGTCTCTTTTCGGAAAGATTCTTGTCCTGCGCTCACTGGTACTGATTCTCTCAATGCGATCATACATGGATGCCGTGATGAATATCTTCACGACATGAGGATTGTCGCGCAACACATAGTCGGCACAGCGCCCTACGAAGACGCAATTCCCTTCTTCGGCAGCTTTGCGGATGGCATCACTCTGAAACTGGAACAGGCTGTCCTGCGATATGTTTGAACGGTACAGTCCGCCACCGAAGTGTGTAGTCTGTACGCCGAACAGTGTTTTGAAGAATCCTTTCTGCTCGTCGTTTCTTTCAAACACTTTCTTGCTGAACCCGCTTTCCTTGGCAGCAAGGTTCAGCAACTCGCGGTCATAATACTTCGCATGAAAGTCGGTAGCCAGCATGCGTCCGATTTCATGACCGCCGGCACCCAGCTGGCGACCAATGCAGATGATGATATTCTTATTTTCCATCGTTCTTGATTTTCTTCATATACCAGAATAGCAACGGCAGGGTCATTGCAAACGAGCATAAATCGCTGATGCACATGGAGTACCATACACCGTCAAGACCGAGAAACAGCGGCAGTACGTAGGCTAACGGTATGAGCAGTATGAGCTGGCGTGACAGCGACAGGAAGATGCTGATTTTTACTTTGCCGATACACTGGAAGAAATTGGTGATGACGGCCTGAGATGCTACGACGAAGAACACCATCATGTTCAGTCGGATGCCGCGGGCAGCCATGCTGATCAGCGTGGCATCGGCAGTGAAGACGCGTGCAATCTGGCTTGGAAAGAGCATGGACAGACACCAGCCCACCAACAGGATGCTTGTTGAGACACCTATTGTCTGCCACAGACAGCGGAACATGCGGTCATACTTCTCGGCTCCATAGTTGTAACCCACGATGGGCTGCATACCTTGGTTCATACCCATGACAAACATGAACAGAACCATCACCACAGAGTTGGCTATCGAGTAGGCACCAACAGCCATGTCGCCTCCGTATCGGACGAATTGATTGTTCATGAAGATGACCACTACGCACGCCGTGGCATTCATCAAGAAGGGCGAGATGCCTATCGAGATGATGTTGCGTACCAGATCTGCCTTTAGCTTATAGATACCTTTCTTCAGGTGCAGTAATTCCTTTTGGTCTGAGAATACCCACATCTGCCAGCAGAGAGCCAGCGATTGCGAAGTGATGGTAGCCAACGCAGCCCCACGAATGCCCCACCTGAACCACCACACGAAGGCAATGACCAGCAGGATGTTACACCCTACGGTGAACAGTGTGGCATACATGGCATGGCGAGGCTTTCCTGCTGCCCTCAATACGGCATTCATGCCAAAGTACATGTGGGTAACCATGTTGCCCAGCAGGATGACCGTCATGAACTCTCGTGCATAGGGCAGCGTGATGTCGCTGGCACCAAAGAACCGCAGGATGGGATTCAGGAAGATGAGGCATACCGCCATGAAAAGGAATCCGATGATGAGGTTCAGCGTAACCGTATTGCCTAATAGATATTCGGCAGTCTTATAGTCGCGCTGTCCCAGTTTCACGGAAATACACGTTGACGCTCCCACGCCTACAGCCGCTCCAAAGGCTCCGCTGAGGTTCATGAAGGGGAACGTGATGCCCAAGCCTGCAATCGCCTCCGGTCCCACCATCTGTCCTATCATGGCGCGGTCGATGATGTTGTATAGGCTTGAAGCTGTCATAGCCACGATAGCGGGCATGGCATATTGCGTCAGCAGCCGGCCTACCGGTTTCGTTCCTAATTCCAGTGTTGCTTGCTTGTTGTCCATAATCAACTGCAAAGGTACGAAACAATTCACAATTCACAATTCACAATTCACAATTTATTTTGTACCTTTGCAGCATGATGAAGACAATGACGCTCTTTGAAGCCAATTCGCTCGTCAGAGAGAGCATCGAATTGACGCTTGACAGACACTATTGGGTGGAGGCTGAACTCTCTGAGGTCAGGGAGAGCCGCGGCCACTGCTACATGGAGCTTGTGCAGTATGACCGGTCGGACGTGTCCGACAAGTCCGACCAGTCATACACCCCTCACCGTCCAGCATTCCTTGCTCAACGTTCCACTCCCGTCGCCCGTGCTTCTGCCAAGTGCTGGGCTTCTGCCTGGGCGTTGATTCGTCCTCATTTCGAGCGCGTTACGGGTCAAAGGCTCCACTCTGGCTTGAAGGTGTTGCTGCAAGTCTATCCTCAGTTTCATGAAACTTTCGGCTTTTCGTGGATTGTCACCGACATCAACCCTGAGTTCACGATGGGCGACATGATGCGCAAGCGGCAGGACATTATCCGGCAGTTGCAGGAAGAAGGAGTCTACGACCTGCAGAAAGAACTCGCCTTGCCGCTCTTCGCCCAGCGCATAGCTGTCGTGTCGAGTGCTACGGCGGCAGGCTATGGCGACTTCTGTCATCAGCTGCGCGAAAACGAGTATGGCTTTACCTTCCGTACGGAACTCTTCTCAGCCGTCATGCAGGGCGAACAGATAGAGCAGTCGCTGATAGCAGCCCTCGACAGCATCAACAGTCGTGCCGACGACTTCGACGTAGTCGTCATCATCCGGGGCGGTGGAGCCACCGCCGACCTCAGCGGTTTCGATACGTTGGCACTGGCTGAGAATGTAGCCAACTTCCCGTTGCCCATCATCACCGGCATCGGGCACGAGCGCGACGAGTGTGTACTCGACATGATCTCCCACCTGCGGGTGAAGACACCGACGGCAGCGGCTGCCTTCCTCATCGCCCATCTCAAAGAGGTTAGCGACAGGCTGGCAGACGCCGAGCACGACATATATAATAAGGTGAACGAAAGACTTCGGTACGAACGCATGCGGATAGAACGGCTCTCGGCACTTATCCCTCAGCTACCCAGACAACGGATAGAGGATGCCCGCCACCAGCTCTTGCTGACAGAAGGGAAACTGCGGGCGGCGGCAGAGGGCAGGATGAAAGACGACCGCTATCGTCTGCTCCTCATGGGCAACCGGCTGCACACGTTAGCCCGGCACTTGCTGGAGAAAGAACGGTTGCATCTGGAACACCTGCAGCTGCAACTGGACAGCCACAACCCGCAACTGCTCTTGAGCCGTGGCTATAGCATCACCCTCCACAACGGCAAGGCGGTGCGTGACCCCAGCCTGTTGCAGCGTGGCGACGAGATAGAGACACGTGTGGAGAAGGGCGTCGTGCGTTCGGTGGTCAGTGGTTAAGAATAAACAAAAAAAAAGATGGAAAAAGAAATGAAATATGAGGCGGCGATGGCACAACTGGAAACCATCGTCAGGAAAATGGAGAACAACGAGTATGATATAGACGAACTCGCTGTGCAACTGAAAGCTGCACAGCGACTTCTCAAACTCTGCAAGGACAAGCTGTCCAAGACTGAGGCGGAACTCTTACAGGCACAAGCCGAAGGTGAGTGACTTGAACTGCGGTCCCTTGTCTTTCTTGAAGACGGTCATCGGCGAGAACTTGCAATAGATGCCCAGGGTCTTATAGTTAAACATCGCCATGAGGTCTATGGTGACGGGGCGGTATCCGATAGCCAGTGCCGACATCATCAATAGCTTTTTCATCTTGTTCCTTTCTGATAAGTAATTGGTTGTTGGTCTCATTTTGATGTACAAAGATACGGTTCAGCGAGGACAATGCAAAAGAAAAGCTCGCTTTTCTTTCATTGTCGAGTGAAAGTGTCTTCACTGCTTGCCGTAATGTCAGGCCTTCTTTTCCGATTATTCGCATTTGTTTCATAAAAATTTGCATGTGCGCAAGTTTTTGATTACTTTTGTCGGCTGAAATCAAAAGCAGACAAAGCGCATAAAAACATAGACAATTATGAAGAATTTAGATTGGGCTAACTTGTCGTTCGGTTATATGAAGACCGATTACAACGTCCGTTGCTACTATCGCGACGGAAAATGGGGCGAGATAGAGACTTGCTCCGACGAGTATCTGAAACTGCACATGGCGGCAACCTGCCTGCACTACGGTCAGGAAGCATTCGAAGGACTGAAGGCTTACCGCTGTCCTGACGGTAAGGTGCGTATCTTCCGTGTCAAGGACAACGCCGAGCGCCTGCAGAGCACCTGCCGAGGCATCATGATGCCGGAGGTTCCCACGGAGCTCTTCGAGGAGATGGTGAAGAAGGTGGTGCGCCTGAACCAGGAGTATATCCCCACCTACGAGAGTGGTGCCACCCTTTACGTCCGTCCGTTGCTGATCGGTACGAGTGCCCAGGTGGGTGTTCATCCGGCAAAGGAGTATCTGTTCATGATTTTCGTTACGCCGGTAGGTCCCTACTTCAAGGGAGGCTTCAGCAGCAACCCCTACGTCATCGTCCGTGGCTACGACCGTTCGGCTCCCCTCGGCACGGGTAAGTATAAGGTGGGTGGCAACTATGCCGCTTCGCTCTTTGCCAACAACCTCGCCCACGAGAAAGGTTATGCCTGCGAGTTCTATCTCGATGCCAAGGAGAAGAAATACATCGACGAGTGTGGTGCTGCCAACTTCTTCGGCATCAAGGACAACACCTACGTCACCCCGAAGTCGACGAGCATCCTGCCCAGTATCACCAACAAGAGCCTGATGCAGGTGGCTGAAGACCTCGGACTGAAGGTGGAGCGCCGTCCTATTCCGGAGGAAGAGCTGACCACCTTCGAGGAAGCCGGTGCCTGCGGAACGGCAGCCGTCATTTCTCCTATCAGCTATATCGACGACCTGGAGACCGGCAAGCGTTACGACTTCGGCGAGAAGCCGGGTCCCGTCAGCAAGAAGCTCTTCGACACGCTCCGCGGCATCCAGTATGGAGAAATCGAAGACAAGCACGGTTGGACAACTGTTGTCATCGAATAACAGGCTGATGGACAGCATGAAACAATATGAACTTGCGAAACGGAAAGTAAGCGAAAGCGGCTTTCAGTTTCGCAAGTTTTTGATTCGGCAGGACCGTTGTGCCATGAAGGTAGGAACCGACGGTGTCTTGCTGGGAGCATGGGCGAGGGGAGGGAAGCGCATCCTCGACATCGGTACAGGTACCGGACTGGTCGCCCTCATGATGGCACAGCGTTATCCTGATGCCCTTGTCGATGCCGTAGAGATAGATGCTGACGCTGCGGCTCAGGCACGGGAAAACGCGCTTGCAAGTCCTTTCGCCGACAGGATCTCTATCCATGAAACAGCCATCCAACAATTTTCTCCTTCCTCCCTTCAGGAGACCTTCGATTCCATCGTCAGCAATCCGCCTTTTTTTCAGCAATCATTGAAAGCCCCCGATGCCCAGCGGACGCTGGCACGCCACACCGACAGCCTTTCCTTCCGCGACCTTGTCAAATCAGCAGTCCGTCTTTTAGCTCCGACAGGAGAATTCAGTGTTGTGATACCCTTCAACATGCGGCAGCTGCTGATGGCAGAAGCCGTCATACAGGGATTGTTCCTTTCCCGTTCCTTTGCCGTCAAGACGGTTCCTCATAAGCCGGCAAAGCGTTATCTCTTGGCATTCAGAAAGGAGCGACCGGAAAGTGTTGAAGAACAAGAAGTGGTGATGATGCAGTCTGGTGAGCGCTCACCGTGGTATCAGGAGCTCACCCAGGATTTCTATCACCTCGCCTGAAGGTTATGGTGACTATTCCTACGCTGTGGTGCCCCTACAGGGGAAATAAAAAATAAAATTATACATACGACACCAGCTCTGTAAGTCGCTAATTTATAGTGATTTACAGGGTTGAGGTCGCATAAAGTACTACACTTTTAGGCGAAAGTCGAACACCGACCTTCCAACTACTATGAGTTTGCAAGCCAACTACTATGTAATTGCGTTCCAAACTCATAGTAGTTGGAAGGCAAACACATAACAGTTGCAGAAAAGGGACTAAATGTTCGTGTTTT
>ODAI011838311.1_pt1 | contig 100359 bp, 98 predicted proteins | sample 1539321 | NCBI WGS metagenome assembly ODAI01 (sample SAMN02144231, study PRJEB22623) | gut metagenome | biome: sheep rumen | host: Ovis aries | place: New Zealand | reverse complement strand
GGTCCCACCTCTTCCCATTCCGAACAGAGAAGTTAAGCCCGCCATCGCCGATGGTACTGCGCACTGTGGTAGAGTAGGCAGCTGCCTTCTTCAAGTCCCCTGTTTCACTGACGTGGAACGGGGGACTTTTCTTTTTTATGCCTCTTTTTGAGATATGCTCACTAGTTTTATCTGTTATTCTTTTTTCTGTTTTGTAGCCAATCTCCAGTCTTTCCCCTTGCCCTTGTAAAGTGTTTTTTCCGCTGGTTCTTGTTGGTCTGTGTTCTGTTAGTTGGCGTATCTTTGAATAGTATTATTTCTCTATTAAATATGAAAAGGCGTTTAAATGTCAATAAGAACTTCTTTGCATTTCCATTTATTCGTTAAAAACTTATGATTTTTTGTCATGCCAAAACTTTTTTCCCAGTTTTACTGTTTTGTCTGAATGCTAATTTGTGCGCTTATTTATAGAGCGTTGTGTCATTTTTTGTTTGTCAAATGAGCATTGTTGATTCGTATTTTCCCGCTTTTTTGCATTTTCTTTAATTTTGTCACTTACAATCTTTGGTAGTATTTTGCTTTTACTCTTTTAATTTGTATTTTTGTATTAATTAAACTCAAGAAGAATTTCTTTTGTGCCTATAAATCTTGACTCAATAAGTAACCTATATTATTTTGTTATTGATGCGTACTCTAATTAGCATATTATTTGTTTTCTTCTCCTGCATGTCTGTATTGGCAGGAGGGGGTGATACATATAAGCATACCTCTACAATTGGAACTGAAAATGGTGAGCGTTTAGAAATGGTCATGGTTCGAGGACGTAATTCCAAAGGTTCAAACGGTATGGTTATCCTTGTCTGTGGTATTAAAGATACTCGTAATTATCGTGCCTTCGTTGAATTCCGAACCGGTAAGGGGAATAATCTTTTAGCGCAGCCAATCACACCTCGTGGTGGTAATAATATCGACCGTCACAAAGATATCGTATTCTTTGAATGCTATTTTAAAGAAGAAGATCTCGATATCATTAAGTACGATAGTGTAGATACTATTATCGTTGGTGGTGTTCATTTCAAGTTGACTGAATCCGGAAATAGGAAATTACATACGATAATCGAGAAGATGTTAAGCGCTGGTTAGTGCAATAAATAAAAAAAGGTGTGCCATTTGGCACACCTTTTTTTGTCTTATACCGAAACCTTGCCGCTAATGTGTGGCCATGGATCATAATCTTCTAGTTGGAAGTCTTCATATTTAAAGTCAAATATGTTTTTCACCTCCGGATTGATAATCATTTTAGGCAACTTGCGCGGAGTTCGTTTTAGTTGGGTATGAACCTGCTCTAAGTGGTTCTGGTAAATGTGCGTGTCACCTGTAGTGTGGATAAACTCTCCGGGCTTTAAACCGGTGACTTGTGCTACCATCATTAATAGCAGCGCATACGATGCTATATTGAACGGAACGCCCAAAAAGACGTCTGCGCTTCTCTGGTAGAGTTGCAGGCTCAGTTTGCCGTCTGCCACGTAGAATTGGAACAATAGGTGGCATGGTGGCAGTTTCATTTTGTCAACGTCTGCCACGTTCCATGCGCTGACTAACAGGCGGCGCGAATTTGGATTGTTCTTGATGTCGTTTATCAAATTTGTTATTTGGTCGATGTGACCTCCGTCGTAGTCTGGCCATGACCGCCATTGGTAGCCATAAATAGGACCTAATTCGCCGTTTTCGTCGGCCCATTCGTTCCAAATCCTTACTCCGTTATCTTGTAGGTACTTTACGTTCGTCTCGCCCCTTAAAAACCACAGTAGCTCGTAAATAATTGACTTCAGGTGCAGTTTCTTAGTGGTGAGTAGGGGGAAGCCTTCCTCAAGGTTAAAACGCATCTGGTGGCCGAATACACTGATGGTTCCAGTGCCCGTGCGGTCTCCTTTTTCTACACCTTCGTTTAGTATGCGGTTCAGCAGGTCTAAATACTGTTTCATTGTTCTATTTTTATGTTATGCTTCGTGCCAGTCGCCGTTGCTTTTAATTAGTTCAATCAATTTTTCTACAGCCTCTTCTGCAGGAATCATTTTTTCTATGCATTCCTGACCTTTATAGAGGTTGACTTTTCCGACGCCAGAGCCTACATATCCATAGTCTGCATCAGCCATTTCGCCAGGCCCGTTTACAATACATCCCATAATACCTATTTTAAGGTTCTTCAGGTGCCCTGTCTTTGCCTTTATTTGCGCAATGGTGCTCTGCATATCATATAGCGTACGTCCGCAGCTAGGACATGAAATATATTCGGTTTTGCTCATTCGGCAGCGTGAGGCTTGCAGAATGGCGAATGCGCCAGAAATAACATCTGCCGCAGGCAGGTTTTTGGCCTCAATCCAAAGTCCGTCGGCAATACCGTCAATGAAGAAGGAACCCATATCGGCTCCGCACTTTATCTGGAAGTCGCCTTTCGCACTGTCGTTGTAGTTCTGTTTTAATACAACAGGGTTTCCGAGGTCATTGCTAAGCAGGTGGTGGATGAACGCGCGCTGTTCGCCGACCGGATTGATGTGGGAGCTTTCCACAATAAAGACGCATTTGTTGTCGGCTGCTGCCAGTGTCTCTTCTATTGAGGGGTAGTTCGTCAGTACAAACTTGATGTTTGCCTTACAGCTCTTTATCTTGTTGTAGTTTTGGCTGGTGAAGAGAGGGTAGAGGTTCGCACTCTCTTTCCAGATTGCGTAGTCGACAATTGTAGGAACTACTATATGGCTTGGCAGGGTTTCAGCCAACACGTAGTCGGGCTTTAAAGCACCTTCTGTACTGCTGGCTATCACAATTGGGACATTGGTCCCGCCTATATTTCCCAGTTTTGTGCTTTTCCTGCGGCTGTAGGCGAAAGGATTTACTTTCCCGCTGTCAGTCCCGTTTATTGGGGAGTGGCCGCATCGGCGTGAAACGTAGTCAGCTAGTGCTTTCGCAACCGGAATTTCTTTTTCTGGGTCTTCGCTAAGCGATACACGGATGGTGTCTCCTATACCGTCGCAGAGAAGGGCTCCAATTCCCACAGCGCTCTTTATGCGGCCGTCTTCGCCGTCGCCCGCTTCTGTGACTCCAATATGAAGAGGAAAGTCCATTCCTTCTTCTGCCATTGTGGCGACAAGTAGGCGGACGGTTTCCACCATTATTACGGTGTTAGACGCTTTAATGGAAATAACCACATTGGTGAAGTCCTCTTCACGACAGATGCGCAGGAACTCCATACACGATTCCACCATACCTTCCTGGGTGTCGCCGTAACGGCTGAGGATGCGGTCGCTTAGTGAACCGTGGTTGACGCCAATTCTTATGGCTGTTTTATTCTCTTTACAGATGTTTAGGAACGGAACTAGCCGTTCGCGTATTTTTGCTATTTCCTGACGGTATTCCTCGTCGGTATATGAAAAACGCTTTTGGGTATGTACGCTGTCGACGTAGTTTCCCGGATTGATGCGGACTTTCTCTACGTGGAGGGCTGCCTCGTCGGCTGCTTTAGGGTTGAAGTGGATGTCGGCAACTAGGGGCTGGCGGAAGCCGCGGCGGGTCAGTTCTGCCCTGATGGCTTGCAGGTTCTTCGCCTCTTTTATTCCTTGGGCTGTAAATCGAACCAATTCTCCTCCTTCTTTTATAATACGGATGCACTGTTCAACGCTTCCGTTGGTGTCGTTGGTGTTGGTATTGGCCATCGACTGGATTCTGATAGGTTGGCTGCTGCCCATTGTCAGGTTGCCAATTTGCACGTTGTGCGCTGTACGGCGCTTGTAGTTGAACAGCGCGTTGCTGTCTCTGCCAGGTAAATAGTTCTTCATTTGTTTTACTTATTTTAGAACTGCTTTGTCGGTGGCTACTCGCTCAACCGCATTTATGTCTTTTATCTTTAATATATTCATGCAAAGGTTGTTTACATCTTCTACGTCGCGGATGTAAACTGTGATGTTTGCGGTGAAGAGGCCTTCGTCGGTATCTAGTGTAACACGGCTGATGTTGATCTTCAGCATGCTGGAGATGACGTCTATGATTTCTCTTAGAATACCGATTCGGTCCATACCTTTAATCTGGATGGTTGCCGGAAACGACAGGACACGGTGGGTCTCCCACGATGCTGAAACTATCTGGCTGCCGTAGTTCGTCTTTAACTTCATGGCTACTGGACATTGCCGTTTGTGTACAATGTAGACACCGCCCTCATCGAGGAAGCCCAGAATGTCGTCGCCCGGAATTGGGCAGCAGCATTCCGCAATGCGGTACTTAGGACCGTTTCCGTCTTCGTTCTTGTTGTTCTCGGTTACCTTAAGCCCGTTTTTAGAAGGCTTTTGGTTTTGGTCTTTTAGGTTAGGTTGTGGAGCGTTATTGTTACTGGTCAGCTTGCCGAAGGTTAAATCCCATATCTTTACCCACCGGCTGCTCTTCTTGTCCTTAAACATGGTTTTGGTCAGTTCCTGCAAGTCGAGGCTGCCTTTCCCTATTTTGTACATCATCTCGTCTTTGTTCGGCTCGCCATAATGCTCAATAATGCGGTTTATGGTGTCGTGGTCGTCAGAAATGTTGTATTTTTTCAGGAATTCGTGCAGTCTCTTAACACCCATTGAGATAAGGTTGTGGTATTCCTTGCGGAACATTTGTCTGATGCAGTTGCGTGCTTTCGCTGTCTGCACAATCTCTATCCAATCCGATTTTGGCTGTTGCCTTTTTGAGGTCAGAATCTCCACTTGGTCGCCACTCTGCAGAATGTAGGTGATAGGTACCAGCTTGTGGCTCACCTTTGCACCAATGCATTGCATACCCAGTTCGGTATGAAGGTCGAATGCCAGGTCAAGCACTGTTGACCCTTGTGGCATTGTCTTAATGTCGCCTTTTGGGGTGTAAACGAAAATCTCCGAAGCGAAGAGGTTCATTTTGAAGGTATCCAAAAAGTCGATGGCGTTGCTGTCTGGGTTTTCCAGCTGTTCCTTTATGGTTTGCAGCCATTTCTCCAGTTCTGAATCATCTTCTTCTCCGGTTTTGTATTTCCAGTGGGCGGCAAAACCCTTTTCGGCGATGTCGTCCATTCTCCGGCTTCTTATCTGCACCTCAATCCATTTGTTGTCTGGCCCCATCACGGTCAAATGTAGGGCTTCATAGCCGTTGGCTTTAGGGGTGTTCACCCAGTCGCGAATACGGTCAGGACGTGGTTTGTATAGGTCTGTAACCGCCGAGTAGATAGCCCAGCAGTGTTGTTTCTCTTCCTTCAGGTCGGGGCAGTCGAAGACAATCCTTATGGCCAGAATGTCGTAGACTTCCTCAAACGGAATGGCTTTCTTTTCCATCTTCTTCCAAATAGAGTAGACGGATTTGATGCGCGACTGGATGTCGGCCTTTATCCCCAGTTCGGCAAGTTTTTCCCGAATGGGTTGCTTGATGTCCGAAAACAACTTTTCTCGTTCGTTGCTGGTCGCTTCCAGTTTTTTGCTGAGCTCGACATATTTGTCGGGATGCTCGTATTTGAAGCTGAGGTCTTCCAACTCAGTCTTTATGGCGTACAGGCCCAGACGGTTGGCCAGAGGCGCGTAAATATATTGGGTTTCGCCCGTTATTTTCAATTGTTTGTGTGGTGGCATTGAGCCCAGTGTCCGCATGTTGTGCAGGCGGTCGGCCATCTTTATAAGCACCACACGTATGTCTTCGCTCATGGTGAGCAGCAGCTTTCTAAAGTTTTCAGCCTGGGCAGAAGCCTGTGCGCCGAAAACACCACCCGATATTTTTGTGAGTCCGTCAACAATTATGGCAATTTTGTCGCTGAACAAGTTCCTGATGTCTTCAACGCTGGTTTCCGTATCTTCGACCACGTCGTGAAGCAGGGCCGAACAGATGGAAGTTGAGCCGAGGCCCAGCTCTTCAGCTACAATTTGTGCTACGGCAATAGGGTGCATAATGTAGGGTTCGCCACTTCTACGGCGGACACCGGCATGCGCGTGTTTCGCGTAACGGTATGCTTTGTCGATTATCTCAATGTGTTTGCGGTGGTTCGAATTGAGGTACGTCTCTTTTAACTTAGCGTAAGCCGCCTCGATCATTGCTTCTTCCTCGGGCGTGTTTTTGACTATTTCTTCCATAAGTTTTTGTCTTTGCTCAACCATTCGCAGCCAGTTGTCACAGCTTTCCCTGTTTGTTTTCTCAACATTTGGCGCTCAGTGCTCAATTTTATACAATATTCGGCATTTTCGGCGAGAAAAACAAACAAAAACAGTTCCTTCGCCGATTTACATTCTTTGTTGATAAAAACATTCATCTTTCTTTTTGCTTACAAATGCATTTTCTTACATTTGTGAAAATTAATAAGTCGAAAGGCGATTTAGTATGAACCTTTGTTTCTTTAACTCTTAAAGTTTTGTGGCTATGGCTGAAAAAACAAGATATTCCGATGAAGAATTGGCCGAATTCAAAGCGCTGATTCTTGAGAAACTCGAAAAGGCTAAGAAAGAATACGAGGCTTTACGTGCCAGTATGAATAATACTGATGGAAATGAAATTACCGACACGTCGCCTACTTTTAAAGCGCTTGAAGAGGGACAGACGACTATGTCGAAGGAAGAGGATGGACGTTTGGCTCAGCGCCAGATGAAGTTTATCCAACACCTTCAGGCTGCCCTTATCCGTATTGAGAATAAAACGTACGGCATTTGCCGTGTTACGGGTAAGCTTATCCCTAAGGAACGCCTCCGTGCCGTTCCTCATGCAACCCTTAGCATCGATGCAAAAAATAGTGGTGCTAAGTAGGCATAATGGTTTTTGCTTTGGCTAATCCGGCAAGCTGGCTCGCTCTGGCTTGCCTTTTTGGCGTTATTTAAATACAGATGACTCTCGATATTTCAAAAAAACAGAAAATAGCCCTTTCTGTGGCTCTTTTTATTATTATTGTCGACCAAATTCTCAAGTATTGGACCCGTGTTAATCTTGCCGACGGCTCTGTTGTTGAGATTGCCAGTTGGTTCAAACTCTGCTACGTGCAAAATCCGGGCGCTGCTTTCGGTATGACCTTCGGTCCGAAAATTTTCTTGACCATTTTCCGAATTTTTGCTGTGGGCAGCCTCTTCTTCTGCTCGTATAGGCTGGTTAGAAGGGCCGATTTTTCTTTTTCGTTTGTCGTCGCTTTTGTACTTATAGCTGCTGGGGCTACTGGCAATATCATTGACTGTATTTTCTATGCAAAGATATTCGACGGAGGCGACTGGCTTGTCGGTAAGGTGGTCGATATGCTTTATTTCCCTATCTTCCGTTTCTCGTTGCCCGACTGGCTCCCTTTCTTTGGTGGAAAATCGTATCTGTTCTTCAGCCCAGTGTTTAATTTTGCCGATGCTGCCATTACGTGTGGCACTATCTATATGATGCTGTTCCATTTTAAGGAACTGACCAACTTTACGGATCTTTGTTCCGATAAGATTAAGGAACTCTTTTACAAGTTGACTGGTAAAAAAGATGAATCTCAGAATGAAAAAAATGATGAGGATGTTAAACAATAAGATACTTGTGCTCGCGGCGTTCGTTGGTGCCATCTCTCTTGCTTCCTGTAAGCCCAATAAGGGAGAGCCGCCTATCGGTAAACATGAAATGGCTATGTTGTTGGCCGATGTGCATGTTGCCCAGTCTCTACTTAATAACCAGACGACTATTCCTGCCGACAAGCTAGAACGGAACCGTTATTACAAGTCGGTGCTTGACAAGCATAACGTGTCTGAGGCCGTTTTCGATTCTGCCATCACCTGGTATTCCCGTAATTTGACCGAATACAAGCAAGTATATGTGGAATTGATCGACACATTGAATCACCGTCGTGTGAGAATGTAATTTTCAGGACTGTTTAGCGTTTTATCCTATGTTGAAGCGTGTGGCGGCTCATTGGCTGGTTATTGGAGGAGAAAAGGCGCTTCCTTGTGCGGGTGTAGCGGTTGACAGCGCGGGCGTTGTTACCGAAATTTTTTCGTTGGACGATGCTCGTTTTGAACCTGCGGAGACTACTTTCGTCGACGGTTTTGTCGCACCTTTCCTTGCCGATGTGTCTGCTGTTGAGCCCGATGGGTTGAAGGTGTTCCTTTTGACTTGCGCTGCCAAGTTCGACGCCTCAATCAGGGTTGGTAGCCCGGCGCAACTTTTCAACTATTTTATATCTGAGGGAGGGCAAGTCGTAGCAACCTCGCTCGATGGTCTTTTAATGAATAAATAATAGCATATAATGATGTATAAATGTCGAACCTTTATCGGACTTTTGGCTGCTTCGTTGCTAGCTGGTAGTACCGCTTATGCCGCAGGCACAGACTCTTCTGCTGTTGCAAAGCCAAAAGAATCGCACGACTTCCAAATATCAAAGAGTCTTGATATATTCAACTCTGTTTTCAAGGAGTTGGACTTGTTCTATGTCGACACGATCAAGCCGGAAGAAACGGTTAAGTATGGTATTGATGCTATGCTTGCTACTGCCGACCCTTACACGACCTATTTCCCGGAAAGCGAGATGAAGGACCTGAAATTTATGACCACGGGGTCGTATGCGGGTGTGGGTGCTGTTATTTCTGCTAAGGACAAAAAGATTTATATTACCGAAATATATGAGGACAAGCCTGCTTACAAGGCCGGGCTGCGTGCCGGCGATGTCTTTGTTTCGGTGGGTGGTGTCGCTACCGACGGAAAAACCACCTCTGATGTCAGCCAGATGCTGCGTGGCGAGCCGCTTACAACCGTGAAAGTGGTAGTTGACCGTCCGGGTAAGGGTACGGTTAAGGTTGATGTCGTTCGTGAGAAGATTGTGATTGACCCGGTTGTTTATTATGGAATGCTTAACAGTTCGGTTGGCTTCATTAATCTTACCCAGTTTACCGACCAGTCTTTTTCTTCGTTCCATAATGCGTTTGTTGCCCTTAAGGCAAAGGGTATGAAGTCGTTGGTTATCGACTTGCGTAACAATCCTGGTGGTTTGCTTTCTGAAGCGACCCGCATTTTGAACATGTTTGTTCCTAAAGGTTCTAAACTTGTGTATACGAAGGGTAAAGACGACAAGTGGAACACGACGTACAACGCTACCGAGGCTCCTGTCGATACTGTTATGCCTATTGCTGTGCTTGTTAACCGCAATTCGGCGTCTGCTGCCGAAATTGTATCTGGTACATTGCAGGACCTCGACCGTGCAATTGTTATTGGTGAACGTACCTATGGAAAGGGCCTCGTTCAAACTACGCGCGATTTGCCTTACGGAGGTTCGCTGAAGGTTACCATCTCTAAGTATTATATACCTTCTGGACGCTGTATTCAGGCTATCGATTATGCAAAACGCGATAAGGATGGTTTCGTTGTCCGTATTCCCGACAGTTTGACGCACGAGTTTAAAACGTTGCATGGACGTATTGTCCGTGACGGCTGTGGCGTTAATCCTGATGTCTTTGTGAAGACGGAGAAAAATGCTCCCATCTCTTTCTACCTCTATTCGAAGAATGTGATTTTCGATTATGTCACCCGTTATCAGCAATTACATCGTTCTATCCCTACCGAGGCTGACGTGAAACTCACTGATGCAGACTATGCCGATTTTAAGAAGTTTGTGAAGGAATCGGGCTTTACTTATAAGACGAAGTCGCAGGAGACGCTCGAAAAGTTGCGCAAATTGGCAGAGGAAGACGGGTGCCTTGAAAAATCGAAGGCGGAATTCGATGCGTTGGCTGCCCGAATCAGCCCAGACCTTGATGCCGATTTGGAGGCGAATCGTGTGGATATATCTAAATATATCTGTTTCGAGATTGCCCGACGTTATTTCTACCAGCGCGGAGTCGTTCAAGAACAGCTGAAGGACGATAGCGGGGTGAACAAGGCTTTGGAAATCTTGCTCGACCACAAATCTTATGTTGGTTTGCTGACGAAGGAGAAGGTTGGTGACGAGGCTGCCGATAAAGAGGAACAGAAGGCTGAAGAAGACGATATGACAGAAGAGGAGGGCGAGGCAGAATGAAAGCCATGATTTTCGCTGCCGGTATGGGAACCCGTCTGAAACCGATTACCGACTCTCTGCCTAAGGCTTTGGTTCCTATTGCTGGAAAAACCTTGTTGGAAAGGGTGGTTACACGCTTGAAAAACGCGGGGTTTGACCATATCGTCGTCAATGTCCATCATTTTGGCGGACTGATTATCGATTATCTCAACGAGCATGATAATTTCGGTATCGACATCCAGATCTCTGACGAAAGGGATGGTTTGCTCGACACTGGAGGCGGAATCCGCAAGGCTGCTCCTTTGTTGCAGGGCGATGAACCTTTTCTGGTCCATAATGTCGATATCTTGTCGAATATAGATTTGGCTAAGTGCTACAACGAACATGTTTCGTCTGGGGCCGATGTGTCGCTCTTGGTAAGCGAGCGCGATACGCAGCGTTACCTCTTGTTCAACGATAAGAATAATATGCGTTTAATGGGGTGGACCAATATTGCTACCGGCGATGTCAGGTCTCCGTTCCCTCATTTCGCTCCAGAACAATATCAGCGTCTGGCTTTTTCCGGGGTGCATGTTATCTCGCCCAGGGTGCTGGGGCTAATGGATCGGTATCCGGAAAAATTCTCGATTATGGACTTCTATTTGACCGAGGCCGATAAAGTGAACATCGTGGCGCAGAAGGCGGTTGACTTGCAAATGGTCGATGTGGGAAAGCTTTACGCTATACAGCAGGCTGAAGATTTTGTGGCAGCCCATCCTGAATGAGACTGAAATGGTGATAACTTTCAGATTTTTATTCGGTTGTTGATAAAAATGTTGATATGTAAGTACTATACAATCGGAAATTCTTATTATATTTGGAGAAAATTAAAAATTTAGAGATATGAAGAAAATTTTTACTGCAGCATTTCTCTTGTTGACAGCATCTTCTGTGTTTGCTCAGAACAAGATTACATACAGGGTGAACGGCCTCAATGTAGGCGATGTTCGCGCTATGAAACAAATTGAATACCAACCGCAGGGAAACGGCGGTGCCAACCAGTATTGGAACTTCTCAACAGCAAAGGAACTCAATGCGATGACCATTTCACAAGCTGAAAATGTGGCTACCCAGATGGGTAACATCGACCTTTCTTCACGCAATACGCTTTTGGCTGTTGACGAGGGTGGTGAAAAAACTACCTATTTCGAAATCACTAACACTGAAAAGCGTTATTGGGGTCTCTCTAACGGTGGGGTGAAGATCGAGTTCGAACAGCCTATCGTTGACATGAAGTTCCCGATGGCTTATAAAGATGTGATTTCTGGTTCAATGAACGGTTCTTATATTACCGGCACTACTGTTGAACCTATCACTGGTTCTTACACTTCTGAGGCTGATGCTTGGGGTACGCTTGAATTGCCTGACGGCAACATCTATAATAATGTGTTGCGTGTGAAGTTGGTTAAGAACTACCAACAGCAGGCTGGCTCTCTCACCTACACCATTCAGACTACCCGTTACCAGTACTATGCCGAGGGTGTCCGTTATCCGGTGTTGATTGTGTTGGAAAACCATGTGTCTAGCGACTGCAATTGCTCTTGTGGCAACTACACCACTGAACAGGCTTATTACCTGCCAGGTGCACAGGCTGAAACAAGACAGCTCCTCAATGGCAACTCTGTTGCTGACAACAACGTGAAGATTAACGTATTCCCTAATCCGTTCCACGACAACCTCAATGCGGCTGTTTCTATTGGCCGTGCTGTTGAAGCAAACGTCGATATCGTAGATGCGGCAGGCCGTAAGATAAAGGACTTCGGTTCATACAATTTGGTTGAGGGTGAAAACTCGCTCAACCTCGAAACTGGCGACCTTGTTCCTGGCAACTACTTCCTTCGTGTGGCTGTCGATGGCGTTAACTACGCTAAGGGCGTATTCAAGAAGTAAAATATAACTGCTTGTAGCAGAAATTGTGTGAGGGGTGGTGTTTTGCCACCCCTCTTTTTTTGTCTCTATGATGCAAACGACTTTTAGTTGAAGCAATACAAGCTTCTGTTTCATTGTATAAATGTCCCTTTTTGAGGTGAAAAGATGGAAAAATATGATGATTAGTGTATGATAAATACTAATTTTCTGTATTTTTGCATCTGCGACTCGGGTAGGGATTAGTGTTTTGTCCTATACCTTATGGGTTGCGACTAACTCAACTATTGTTTTTATATTTCAAATGGGTTTATTACAAGAGAAACTGGCAAAATACACCGAACCTCAGCGTGTAAAGGCTTTGGGCTTATACCCTTATTTCCGTGAAATTTGCAGCGCTCAGGACAGCGAAGTAATTATGGATGGGAAGAAAGTCCTTATGTTTGGTTCTAACAGTTATATGGGCCTTACCAATCATCCTAAAATCAAGCAGGCTGCTATCGATGCTACAGAAAAGTACGGCACTGGTTGCGCTGGCTCTCGTTTCTTGAATGGTACTCTCGATATCCATCTCGAACTTGAAAAGAAATTGGCTGAGTATGTAGGCAAGGATGAAGCCATCTGTGTTTCTGCTGGTTTCAACGTTAATATGGGTGTTATCCCTAAGTTGGTTGGTCCTCACGACTATATCATCTACGATGAACGCGACCATGCTTCTATCATAACCGGTATTCAGTTGGCTATGACTCCATCGAAGAACAAGTTGAAGTTCAAACACAACGATATGGATAGCCTTGAACAGAAGTTGCAGATGTGCGACCCTAAGGCTGTTAAGGTTATTGTGGTTGATGGCGTTTATAGTATGGAAGGTGACGTTGCCAAACTTCCGAAAATTGTAGAATTGGCCAAGAAGTACGAGGCTGCCGTTTACGTTGACGAGGCTCACAGCCTTGGTGTATTCGGAAATCAGGGCCGAGGCGTATGTGACCATTTCGGACTGACTAAGGATGTTGACCTTATTATGGGCACTTTCTCTAAGTCTATGGCTTCTATTGGTGGCTTCTGCGCTGCCGATTCAAGTGTAATCAACTGGTTGCGCCATTCGGCCTATTCTTACATTTTCAGCGCCAGCATGACTCCGGCGGCTACTGCTGCGGCTCTCGCTTCTCTTGAAATTATCAAGAGCGAGCCTGAACGTCAGACCCACCTTTGGGAAATTACCCGTTATGCTATTGAAGGTTTCCGTAATTTAGGTTTCGAAATAGGCCCAACTGAAACACCTATTATCCCGTTGTATATCCGCGATAACGACAAAACCTATATGTTTACGAAAATGGCGTTCGACGAGGGTGTGTTCATCAATCCGGTTGTTTCTCCGGCTGTTCCGCCTGAAGATACGCTTATCCGTTTCTCGCTTATGGCTACCAACACTAAGGAGCAAGTTGATTTCGCTCTCGATAAACTGGGCAGCTGTGCGCGTAAATTGGGTATCATTAAATAATGATTATTTCATCTATTCTATAAAGAAGGCGGGACTTTTAGTTCCGCCTTCTTGTTTTTTTCTATAGAATTACATGTTCATGTACTTGTAGTCGTTTAGAACTTTTTTAATGAAATCGGTGTCACTATACGTTTTACTCTTTATTCCTAATCGCTGTTCCAGCATTCTGGCAATTTCTGCTTTCTTGGTTTTATAGTGTGAAAAGTATAGCACTCTGGTCATTATTTCAATTTCCTGTTCTTTCAAATTTTTTGCTTCCGGATATTTTACCTTGTAGTTGGGGTTGATGTACTTGAACTCGTCGTCGAGGTCAACTTTATCTTGCGATTTGGTAAGGTTGCTGATGCATTGGCAACCAGAAGCCAAATCTCCCAAGCGCTGTCCTTTATAACCGATAAATACAACGCCAACAAAGAAGTCTATCGGGAAGATAAGCCACCTCATAAAGCACTGTAAAAAGGTTGGAGGCACGCATTCGTTGCTGATTATACGCAGGCCCAAAATCTTTTTTCCAACGGTATATCCTTTTGTTATATATTCGAGAAACAGGTTGAAGAATGGCACCATACTTGCAATTACCAGTACTAGTTTGTGGGGCAGTACGTTTCTGTCCATCCTTTCTAAGAACATACAGAACAAAAACAATACAATCCAGTCTAATAAGACAGCGCCAATCCGTTGTGCAAGCTCGGCTTTCTCAAAACTAAGGCTGACATACTCTCCTGTTAGAATGTTTACTTTTTCGTCTTTCATCTAATAATTTTTTTTATCTTTGTTTTGTAAGATTTATTTTGATTTTCACAAAATTGCAAAAAAATAGCTGTTTTGCAAAGAATAGTCTGACTTACTGTATTTGTTTTAGATGTTAATTGACATCGTGATATGAAAGAAGGTATTTTTATACGAAAAAATAAAGAGAAATGGCAACATTATGAAGAGTGTCTGCATTCTTTCAAGGGTTCTATGAGCGCTGAAGAGCTAGCTACTTCTTATCAAGAGGTGTTGTCTGATTTGGCATACGCACAAACGCAATTCCCGAACTCGCGCATTGTTTATTACCTCAACACCATGTCGAAGGAGTTGCACGAGAAGGTGTATGCGCCTCGTGTGAATACTTTCCAACACTTTATGCGGATGTTGACCGAGGAAATTCCCGGTATAGTGGCCCGTGCCCGATTCGAGTTGTTACTTTCTTTGGTTTTATTCTCTGCCTTTGTTCTGGCGGGGGTCATCTTTTCGATACGCGATGAAGGATACATCACCGAGGTGCTCGGTGAGCGCTATGTGAAAATGACTCTACAGAATATAGCCGCAGGCAAACCTACCGATGTCTATAGTGGAGGTTCAATGTTAGGGTCTTTCCTTTCAATTATGGAGAATAACCTCTGGGTTACGTTCAAAATGTATGGGTGTGGTGTTCTTCCGTTTATAGGCCCTTTACTCTTTATCAAGCCCAATGGCCTGATGCTCGGCTGTTTCCAGTCTCTTTTCTTTCTTCATGGGGTGGGCTTCCAGTCGATGACCGCAATTTGGATTCATGGCGCGTTTGAAATATCGTCTCTTGTAATAGCGGCAGGCGCAGCATTTCGCTTAAGCCGTGGTTGGGTTTTCCCTGGGACCTATCCGCGTGCGGTTGCTTTCCGGCGTACGGGTATGGAGTCTATCAAAATTCTGGCTTCCGTTGTGCCGCTCTTTATTGTTGCCGCCTTTTTTGAGGGCTTTATTACACGTCAGGTTCAGTATCCCTTGATTGTTAAACTGCTCTTGATATTCGGGTCGTTTTCTTTCATTATTTTTTATTATGTGGTGATGCCTTATAGGTATTACCGTAAATACATAAAAATGCCTCAGAAATGAAAAAAGTATTGTTACTGCTTTTCGCTGTTTGTTTTTCCTTCCTGTTTTGCGCTTGTGGCGATGAAGCAGAGAAAACGACGAAAAGCGAATATGAACAAATTTTAGATACCCGTATCGACTATAGCCCCGATGGCTCTTTCTATCAGGATACTAAGCAAAAAGAGCCAAGCAACTTTATTGAAACCTTAGGGTATTATTGGACGGTTTTTATACGTTATGCCGCCTATATCTTGGTTGTTTTTTTGTTGGTTGTTATTGCTTATGTGGTCGTACGTCAGGTGTCTGTTTCGCACAATATGAAAAATGAAAAAAACAAGGAGGAGGTTGATATTAATTCGAATTCCATCTTTAAACATAATTATAAGAAGGAAATAGACCTGTTAGTCAGCAAGCAAGATTATAAGGGGGCTATACGTCTGCTATATCTTTATACGTTGCATAGTATGAACGAGAATAATGCTGTAAAGTGGAGCGAGTCAAAAACTCCTGTCGAATACTATTACGAACTGAATAGACCTGCGTTGAAGCATGTCTTTTTCCGTGTTACTTCTGCCTTTTTAGGGGTCGTATATGGCGATACGCAGGCCGATGCGGAATTGTTCTCGCAGGTTAGCGAAGATGCGCATGCTATTGTGAAGTGTCTAACCCCAGTAACAAAATAGGCATATGCGTAACATCTTCTATCCCTTGAATTTTATTGTCGTGTTGGCCTTCTCGCTGGTGCTTGGTAGTTGCGATAACAAAAGGTCTTTTTCTCCGTTCTCTAGCATCGACAATGAACCTTTATCTGACAATTTTATCTGCACTCTGTTGAGGGCGCAGTGCGATTCGACGATTGACGAAAAGTACCGTCCTAGAGCCTCTGGCAAGTTTACTTTAATGTTTGATTCTTCAACCGTTCTTCTGTCGAACAAAGTAAGAGTCTTTCTTGATGTAAATATGGAAAGGAACCTCATCGTACTTAGCAGGGGCGAAGTGTCGATTGGCGATTCCCTATATAAACGTCTCGATAAAGGTTTAAATACTCTTATTGCTTGCGAGTTCGGTGAACTGAAAACGCCTACTGACTATTATGCGGTTGCTGGCAATTCTTTTTTTGTTGATTCGTTTGTTGCACAATTAAATGCTGGCGAATTTCCAACCTCTTCCATCACTGTCGAGGGCTCTTCTATAACCTATAAGGCCCCTTCTATCTTGTGTACCCGCCATTTCCAAGCGGATATAGACGAGTATTTGTCGCGCACACTTGAACCGTATGGGTACACCTGCAAAATTTTGGCTTATGCCGATGGAAAGCCTATAGCCCTTGCTATCCGGAAAGAGTCGAATGGGGCAGTGTTGACTTTGGTTTCAACTCCTTTGCTTTTTTCTAATTTTGGTGTCAGTTACAACCAGTGGGCTATGGCTCCTGTCGTTAGCCAGTTGTTGCGGATGTCTGGTTTCTATTCGGCAGAAAAGGGGAAAACCGACCGTTTGTTGCCAATCTCTTATGTCTGTTGTACTGAATATTCATGGAGTGATGTTTATGAGGGTAAGTACAAAAATAAGCCTCAATTGCCTGTCTCTTATGAGAATGAACGGCCAACATCATCTTCAGATTCTATATGGAGCGACTTTTTTGGAGGGCTTGCAAAAAAAGTGCTTTTAATTTTAGTAGCTGTTTTCTCGGTCTTCGTCATCCGTCGCCGCCAACATGCCATACCATTGTTTGATGGATATAGAAACCGAACTGCCGATTATGTTCGTCAGGTAGGAGTGCTTTATATGGCCGAGGGAAAACTTAATGTGGTGCTGAAGAACAAGATAGTATTCTTTTTTAGTGAAGTGTTCGATCGTCTTCACATTCAGTTGAACGATAAGGAAAAAATCAGTCAGCATGCGGTTATTCTTGCCGATGCGGTTGGTTGTCCTGAGTTGAACTTAGAAGGTTTCCTGAATAAACTTAATCTGGTCTTAGATGAAAATACTAAGGTCGATAACTCTATGTTGGCGCGTATGAGCGACGAAATGAACTTGATTGCCGGTGCGCTGCGTGGCGATTTGGTCCGTGACCAGTTGCTAAATTTGTTTAAAGAAAAAAATATAAAAGATTAATATATGGATACATACAATCCCGTTCCCGTTTCAGAAAATGCTGTCGATGCTTTTTCTCAAAACCTCTACAACGAAAAAATCCAACAGATTCGCGAAAAAGTAGCAGGTGTTATTATTGGTCAGGAATTTGCTACCGACCTTATCTTAACAGCTCTTTTGGCTAATGGCCATGTTATGGTTGAGGGCGTTCCTGGCGTGGCTAAAACGCTTACGGCCCGTTTGATTGCCAAACTTGTCGATGCCGAATTCTCTAGAATTCAATTTACGAGCGATATTATGCCTAGCGATGTGTTGGGTACTAATGTCTACAACATGGGAACTAGCCAGTTTGAATTCCACCGGGGCCCTGCTTTTGGTGATATAATTCTGGTCGATGAAATCAACCGTGCTCCGGCAAAAACACAATCGGCTTTGTTTGAAGTGATGGAGGAGCGCCAGGCGACCATCGATGGTACCTGTTATAAAATGGGCGACATCTATACGATTGTTGCGACACAAAACCCAATTGAGCAAGAAGGTACCTATCGTCTGCCAGAGGCTCAAATGGACCGTTTTATGTTTAAGGTGGTAGTCGATTATCCGTCTCTTGAGGGCGAAATCAAGGTGTTGCAGGCGCACAACCAGTCGCAGGTCTTTGCCCGTCTCGACAATATAGAGCCTATCGTCTCGAAATCTGATCTGATGGAGCTCCGTAAGCTGGCAAGCCAAACGCTTATCAACGAGAATATGATGCGTTATATAGCCACCATTGTTCAGAAAACACGTTCTCACAACGCCATATATGTTGGTGCCTCTCCGCGTGCCAGCATCGCTTTGTTGCAGGCTTCGAAGGCGTTTGCCTTGTTGCATGGCCGCTCTTATGTGGTACCCGACGATGTCAAACTTCTTGCTGTCCCTGTCCTCCAGCACCGTATTTCGCTTACAGCAGAGGCTGAGATGGATGGTGTAACGGTGCAGAAGGTTATTGGCGATGTGGTGAATAGTGTAGAGGTTCCCAAATAATCTGGCTTATGTTTTTTACCCGTAGGCTTGCTTTTTGCTTGATTGTAGTGGCCGTAGTCTGCTCACTCGGATATTTGTGGCCTTTCTTTTTTGTGCTGGGCTACATCCTTCTGGCAGTTTTAGTGCTGGCTATTCTCTACAATTTTGTCTGGCTATATGCCCATAAGGGGGCGTTAGAGGTCGTCCGTATTAATCCGGAACGTCTCTCAATAGGCGACGAGAACCCTGTAGAACTGAAGGTGCGCAACACATTCGGCATACCGGTTCATGCTATTATTTACGACGAGCCTCCGTTTACATTCCAGATGCGTGAACTTAAACTTGAGGCCGATATAGAGGCCGGAAGCGAAACTTCTATGGTTTACTATGTTCGTCCTTCGCGTCGAGGTTTCTATTTTTTCCATTCGGTCAATGCCTTTGTCTCGGTGTGGCCGCGTTTGGTGTTGCGCAGGTTCAAGACCGACCAGCAGTTCAAAACGGCGGTGTATCCTTCGTTTTTCTTCTTGCGTAACTCGCAACTGTTGTCGGTTGAAAACCGCAACCGTATGTGGGGCTCGAAAGTGGTTAGAAGGTTGGGACAAAGCAAGGAGTTTGAAAAAATCCGCGAATATGTAGTGGGTGACGATTACCGTTCTATTAACTGGAAGGCTACGGCCCGCCGTCATCACCTTATGGTGAACGAGAACCAGGAAGAGCAGTCGCAGAATATTTACTCTATTATTGACAAGGGACGTGGCATGCAGCACACGTTTAACCGGTTGTCTCTGCTCGACCATGCCATCAACTCGTCTCTCCAGTTGTCTTACATCGCAATTTCTCATTTCGACAATGCGGGTGTGGTTACTTTCGATAAAAAAGTCGATACCTATATACCAGCATCTCGTTCTTCTTTGCAGATGAACAGGCTAATGTCCTCGTTGTATGATGAGGTGTCGATGTTCTATCAGAGCGACTATTTTTCCTTGTACGAGTTCTGTAAACGTAAAATACAGAAACGAAGCTTGTTTGTCATCTATACTACGTTCGACTCGCTAACGGCTCTTAGGCGTCAGTTGCCTTATTTGAAGCGGATGGCGCTTTCGCATGTGGTCCTTGTGACTTTCTTTGTGGATAAGGACGTGGAAGAACTGGCAACCGAACCTGTCAGCGATACGTTGGGTTATGTTACACAGATGGTCGCGCAGAAGTTCAATTTCGAGCAGAAACTCATCGTCAACGAACTTAGGCGTTATGGTGTTTATTCGTTGCTGACCCATCCCGAGCACCTTACGGCAAATGTTATTAACCGTTATCTTGAATTTAAGGCCCGCCACGTTATTTGATTAACAGCTCAAGTAATTAGTGAGGGAACTCAGATAAAACATAAAAGCGAAAGCCAGTATCTGCACGATACTGGCTTTCGCTTTTTATAGAAGTAGGCTATTATTCGTCTTTTTTGTTTTCTAGGTCTTCTTCTTTTATACGTCCTAGCACAATGGCTACTGCCAGGCAGAAAAGGGTCAGGTAAAATGAAGAGTTGATTTTTGTGGTTAATCCTTCACTGTCGAAGTGGAACAGAAGCAGGCACAGCAACACGTTCGTGGTCCATGTATAGAGACGTATGGCGCTCCATTTCAAGAAATTCTCTTCTCGTTCTTCTTTGCTTTGTTCTTGCTCTATTACATTTTTTTCGTATAACCAGTAGAGTAAAGGTATGTTTCCTATTGTGAATACCATAAGGATGCTTTTATACTCGTAGGGTATTCCCTCTTCCTCAAAAAAATCTGATATTGGTGCGCATATAAAACATATGGTAGCTACAATAAGCGATAAACTGATGAGCTTATGTGTTTTTTTCAGTCGGTTTACGCTTTCCTTAAATTGGTTTTCTTCCATTTTTCCTATCTGTTTTTTTATTTTCCTGAAAAAGGTATGCGGTTCAGAATTGAACTGCCCAGTGTCACTTCGTCTGCATATTGCAGGCTGTCGCCCACCGCTACGCCACGGGCAAGTGTTGTTATCTTTACATTTGTTTCGGCCAGTTTCCGGTAGATGTAGAAGCTGGTGGTGTCACCCTCAATAGTGGCGCTTAGCGCGAGTATGACTTCGTTAACGCCTCCATCTTTCACCCGTTCAATCAGGCTTTCTATGGTAAGGTCGTTGGGACCAATGCCGTCCATAGGAGATATGATGCCACCCAGCACATGGTATAGCCCGTTGTACTGTTGGGTGTTTTCCACACTCATCACGTCCTGAATGTTTTCCACAACGCATAGTGTGTGCGCATCGCGTCGCTGGTTAGCGCAGATGGAGCAGGTTTCCGTATCGCTTATGTTGTGGCACACTTTGCAGTAGCCGATGTTGTTGCGTGCGCTGATGATGCTGTTGCCCAGTCGCTCTACGTCTGCCTTTGGCTGTTTCAGCAAATGCAGCATAATGCGTAGGGCGCTTTTTTTCCCAATGCCGGGCATGCGCGATATTTGGTCAACGGCATCCTCTAATAGAGCCGAGGTTAGTCTTTCCACTGTTTCTTATTGGTTGAAGACGTTGCCGTCGTCTGTACGGTTGTTGTTGAAATTCTGGTTGTTGTTGTTTTCTGGACTTTGGTAGCGCCGCTGGCTGTTATTACCAGCATTGTTGTTGGCGCCGTTGTTCGCATTCTGCTGTTGCAGGCGTTCCAGTTGTTGTTGGGCTTTGTTCAGCTGCTCTTGCGCCTGTTGTAGCTGTCTGACGGCTTCGTCCATGGTAACAGTCTGCTGTTCGTTGTTGTTTCTGTTGACCGTGCCGATGGCATTGTTGCTGTTGTTCACCTGTGGAGGCATAGCTCCGTTCAAATGGTATTTCTCCATATATTCCTTGAACGGAATATTGTTTACCGAAATAATGCTGTCTACGACGAACTCGCTGTAGCCGCGCCAAGGCAGGCTGTTGAGGTATTCGTTATAGTGCAGCTGCAACTGCTGGTTGGTCATCGTCTCCATAATTTTGAAGAGGCGGTCGTCGCTCACCGAGAAAATGAACTCGTTGTTCTGTATGGTGCCAGTTGTGTTGCCGCTTTTAATGCCCTCTTGAATCAGGCGGCCTTCAAAGGTTTTGAACACATAGCCTTTGCGGGTGATGTAGTTCAGGTTGCCGGCCTTCACACCGTCTGCTATTACGTAATAGTAGCGGAAGTAGCAGAAAACCGCGCCTATAAGCAGAAGCACTATAAAAGTGAAACAGCCCAGTTTAGCAAAAGAGAATCCTCCCTTTTTCTTTTCAGGTTTAACTTCAGTTTTCTTTGGTTCTTCTGGTTGTGCGTTTGACTCAATTTTTACTTGTTCTTCGCTCATATTCCTAATTTTTTTGTTTGCTTAGTTGTTTATGCCACACTTCTTTTATTTAGAAGAAGCATTCGGGTATCTCTTGCAGAAAGGTATATTGGTTGTTTTCCCAGTTCACCTTGCAGCAGTAGTGGTTGAGCCCGTTGCTCACCAGCAGGTAGTCGACGTGCAGTTTCATGTTGTAACTGGCAATCTGGTCGAAAGTCTTCTGCGTTATTTTCACGCTGGGAGCCTTGTATTCGGCTATCAGTTGCGGCTTGCCCTGGCGGTCGTGAATGACGGTGTCGAAGCGCTTGCTCATGCCGTTAAGTTCTACAACTCCCTCGTTCACTATTAGTTGGCTCGGATATTTTTTACAGCCAATCAGATATTTCACGACGTGTTGGCGCACCCATTCTTCTGGCGTCAGTCTTACGTACTTTTTGCGTTGTTCGTCAAGTATGTAGGTTTTGCCGTTTTCCTCTTTGGTCCGGAAAGGGTATTTTGGCAGATTCAGCGTGTCCATTTCTGTAAGTTTGGCGTTATGCAAATTTACATATTTTTCCGCTAATAAGTCTTTCTGACCATTTAATTGTTAGCGGGTTGTACTGGTTCGTGTCGCCTCATTCCCGTTTCTGTCCCTTTTTGGCATTTCTTATTGCCTATTTTTGTATTTTTGTGTAGCAACTCTCATTCTGCGTATGGCAAAAGAAACATCTGATTTCCGCACAATCCTTGCCGACTTGAAGGACGGCATCTACAAACCTGTCTATTTCCTGATGGGTGAGGAACCTTATTACATCGATGTCATCCGCGATTATATTGAGCACAACATTCTAACGCCAGACCAGCAGGGCTTTAACGAAGAGGTGGTGTATGGGGCCGACACCAGTACGCTGTCGGTCATCAATATGGCCAAAGGCTATCCGATGGGGGCTCCCTATAGGGTGGTGGTGGTGAAGGAGGCGCAGAATTTGCGCGATCTCGATAACCTGGTTCATTACCTCGACCATCCGCAACCGACTACCATTCTCTGCTTTGCCTATATGAAGAAAGCCGATGGACGGAAAAAGTATATTACCGACATCGAGAAAAAGGGAGGCGTGCTGTTCGAGTCGAAACCGTTGCGCGACAATATGGTTCCGACTTTTATCAGCAATTTTTTCAGTGAACGAAAACAAGATATTGAGCCGAAGGCGGTACAGCTGATGGCAGACAACATTGGTGCCGATTTGCACCGCATTGTCAACGAGTCGAACAAACTGCTTATCTCTATACCGAAGGACACCAAAACTGTAACCTCTGAGATGGTCAGCCAGTATGTCGGTATAAGCAAGCAGTATAATGTGTTTGAATTCAAGGACGCCCTTCTCCGGCGCGATGTGTTGAAAGCGAACAAAATTGCAAAGTTTTTTGCGGCCAATCCGAAGCAGAACCCCATCATTCCGATGCTGTCGTTACTGTTCAACACGTTTTCCAACCTCATGGTCTATTATTATATTAAAGACAAGAGTGACGGCAACGTGGCCCGCGAACTTGGCATTTCGCCTTATGCGGCTCGTGACTATGCTCTGGCTGCACAAAACTACAATGGTTGGCAGACCATGCGCATTCTTTCCGAAATACGACGTGCCGATGCGGCTGCCAAAGGTATTGAAAACTCTTCGGCTTCCGAAGGCGAAATCCTTACGGAACTGGTTTTCCATATTCTCCACGATAAAAAGTAAATTATTTATTAAATTTGTAAATTAAAACAACTCTGATTTATGGATATCAAGTCGGCCCTTTTTGTTAAGAGTAGCGCTACCGTAGGGCAGTGCCCCGCCTCAAATATGCCCGAATATGCGTTTATAGGGCGTTCCAACGTGGGTAAGTCTTCGCTTATTAACACGCTGGTTGGCAATAAGAAACTGGCTATGACGTCCTCTAAACCGGGTAAAACGCTGCTTATTAACCATTTTATCGTCAACGACCAGTGGCATTTGGTCGATTTGCCTGGTTATGGCTTTGCTTCTGTTCCGAAAGAGGTCCGTGCCAAACTTGAACCGATGATCAAGGGCTACATCCTCCAACGTGAGCAGCTGACCAACCTCTTCCTTCTTATCGATTGCAGGCATGAACCGCAGCGGGTCGATTTGGAGTTTATGGAATTTTTGGGAGAGAATGGAGTGCCTTTCTCCATTGTCTTTACAAAAGCCGATAAGTTGGGCCCTGTGCGCCTGAAAGAAAATATTGAGGCTTACAAGACGGTGTTGCTTGAACAGTGGGAAGAATTGCCTCCTATTTTTGTCACTTCTTCCGAAAGAAAAACGGGCCGTGAGGAAGTGCTCAACTATATTGAAAAAATTAATGCGTCGCTATAATGAAAGATTTTGCCGATAGAATAGCTTATTTCTTTTTCTACCTGTTCGTTCAACTGGTTTCTTTGCTGCCGTTCCGCATGCTGTACTGGTTGTCCGATGTCTTTTATTTCCTCTGCTACTATGTGGTTCGCTACCGTCGTAAGGTGGTTTATTCCAACTTGAAATCGGCGTTTCCCGAAAAGTCGGAAGAAGAGCGCAAGCAGATTGAAAAGGAATCTTATCACTGGTTTTGCGATATTATCCTTGAAAGTGTGAAGGCTTTCCGTATGTCTGTTGAAGACTTGAACGAACGTGTGAAGTACGAAGATATGGATATTATGCGCCAGCATATCAACAACGGCAAGTCTGTTTATATGGATATGGCCCACACCGGACCTTGGGAATGGGTCCCTAATATCTATTTGGAGTATTTTAAAGATATTGCCGGTGCTGAATTGTACAGGCACGTTAAAAACAAATACATCGACGAGTTCCTACTAAAGGGACGCAAGCGTTTCAAGACGCTGGTTATACCGAAGGACAAAGCGCTGTTCCCGTTGGCCCGATTGAATCGCGATGGCAAAATTTTTGCGATTGGTCTGTTGGCTGACCAAACGCCTTCTAGGGGCAACCTGCATTTTTGGACCGATTTCCTGAATCACGATACGGCTTTCTTGCAGGGACCTGAACGACTTGCGAAGATGACAAAGTCGGCTGTGGTCTATTTGGACTTCCGCCGTGAAAAACGAGGTTATTATATCTGCCGTTTTATTGATATCTGTGCCGATGCTTCTTTGGAGCCCGATGGCGAGGTGACAAAACGCTATGCTAATCTGTTGGAACAGTCTATACGCCGTGCTCCGGCTATTTGGTTCTGGACCCACCGTCGTTGGAAGTACGACCACCAGCAGATTATGAGGGAAGATGCCGCTAGGGAGGCGGCTAAGCAGGAAAAAACGAAAGTATGAAGACTGCCGTTGTTATTTTGAACTGGAATGGCCGGAAGTTCCTCGAAGACTTCCTCCCTTCAGTTTGCCGTGATTCTGTTTCAGACGATTCCGAGGTTGTTGTGGCCGATAACGGCTCGACCGACGATTCGCTGGCTTTCCTTTCGTCTAACTATCCGCAGGTGAAGCAACTGCCGTTCGATAAGAACTACGGGTTTGCCGAGGGGTACAACAAGGCTTTGGCTATGGTAGATGCCGACTACGTCCTTTTGCTGAATTCAGACGTGGAGACAACTCCGGGCTATCTACAGGCAATGACCGACTATCTTGATGTCCATCCCGATGTTGCGGGGTGCCAGCCCAAGGTGCGTTCGTTCCATAACCGCCAGTTTTTTGAACATGCGGGGGCTTCGGGGGGCTTTATTGACAAGTGGGCCTATCCGTTCTGCCGTGGACGTATTTTTGACGAAGTGGAACAAGATAACGGACAGTACGACACCGTTACCGATGTCTTTTGGGCAACAGGTGCGGCTTTGATGGTCCGACGTGAAGTCTTTCTCAATAATGGCGGTCTCGATCCGGCTTTCTTCGCACACCAGGAGGAGATTGACCTTTGCTGGCGTTTGCGTGCGCGCGGGTTCCGCTTGGCTTGTGTGCCGCAGAGTGTGGTTTACCATGTTGGTGGTGGAACTTTGGCTGTGAACAATCCGCGCAAGACATTCCTCAATTTTCGGAACAATCTGCTTATGGTCTACAAAAACGAGCCACATTTGTTGAAGGTGATGCTGGTTCGTTTCTTTATGGACTATTTGGCGGCGTTTGTTTTTCTTGCAAAGCTCGATTGTCCGAATTTTCAGGCGGTTGTCAAGGCTCGCTGGCAGTTTTGGCAGATGCGTCCGTCTATGCGTGATGTACGTAGGCAGAACCTGCGTCTTGCCAAGTCTGGCACAGTCCCAGAAGTTTATCCGCACAGTTTGGTCTGGCAGTCGTATGTGCACGGAATGAAGAAGTTTGTTGATTGGAGATAGGGGCGTTCTTCCCCCTTCCTCCTTAAAATAGTTTGTTTATGCGAAAATTTATCACATTATTGGCAGTTGCCATATGCTCTGTTGTTGGTGCTTCTGCCCAGTGTTCAACAGAAAACAAAGTGGTTCCTGCCGAAGGCGAAACCCTCAAATATGGTGCGTATTTCAACTGGGGCGCTATATGGGTGAAGGGTGGTGAGGCTATTTTTAAAGCCGAACATGTGGGTAACTATCTGCATTTTGCGGTGAGTGCCTACTCTATGCCGAAATGGCGTTGGATCTACGACCTTAACACTTCTATTGATGCTTACATGAACCGGACCAACATGAAGCCTGTTTCTTATGCGTCGAATACGTTTGAAGACAAAAGGGTGAAGCACGAGAAAATATCTTTTTTGAACGGTAAGTTGAAATACCAGACTTGGAACGATTCTCTCCAGAATATGTATACCGTGGAAGTCGACCATCCCGACTGCTCTTACGATTTGTTGAATGCCGTTTACGCTGCTCGAAATGTCGATTATTCAAAATTTAAAATAGGTGAGAAAATTCCATTCAATGTGTTCTTCACTGAAAAAATGAGCTCGATTATGGGTGAGGTGCTTGGCAAAGAGACGATAAAGGTACGCTCTGGTAAGTCGTATAACTGCTTGAAGTGTAAGTCGAACTCAGTTGCTAACTCTATTTTCGACCCTAAACATCCCGTTTATGTTTGGATTACCGACGACGACCGCCACATTCCGGTGATGGTCGACTGTAAAATAAAACTGGGCTCTATTAAAGTATACTTGGAAGAATAAACTTATCCTCCTTTTGTTTTAACATATTAAAACTTATTTGCAGACAAAAAACTATACACAATGTCTCATCCCAAAGGTTTATATCTCCTGTTCATGACGGAAATGTGGGAACGTTTTTCCTACTATGGCATGCGCGCACTCTTTATTTTGTTTTTGGTAAAGGCAGTCCTTTTCACAAAAGCCGATGCTTCCATACTTTATGGCAGTTTTACGGGTATGGTCTACCTGATGCCGCTGCTCGGAGGTTACATTTCCGACCGTTATTGGGGAAACCGGCGCTCAGTAGTGGTGGGTGGCGTGCTTATGGCGTTAGGCCATTTCCTGCTTTTCGTCAGCGCATCATATCTTGGTACACCAAATTGTTTGCACTTCCTTTATGCTGGCCTATTCTTCCTTTGTCTGGGAAACGGGTTCTTTAAACCCAACATTTCAACAATGGTTGGCCAACTGTATCCGGAAAAAGACCCCCGCATCGATTCTGCGTATACCATCTTCTATATGGGTATCAATTTGGGAGCGTTCTTCTCACCTTTGGTTTGTGGATATTTGGGCGATACGAATAATCCCGAAGACTTCCGCTGGGGCTTCTTGGCCGCCTGCATTGGTATGTTGGTGGGCGTCGTCTTGTTCCTTTCGTTCCGTAGTAAGTACCTGGTGGCAGACGACGGGTCGCCTATCGGAATGAAACCTATGCGAACAAGGACTGAAGATCCGTCAGCTGGTAAGGCCGGCTTGAATAATGGTGCTCTGACGAAACAAATTGCGCTGTTTGCGGGTTTTGTGGCCTTGTTCTGCCTTTTCCACTTTCCGCTGGAACAAGACAGAATAGGTTCTTTAATCTTCTCTGCCTGCATTGTCATTCCTGTTTTCGTGATTACCGATCCGTCGCTTACGTCTGTTGAGCGTCGTCGTATTCTGGTTATTTACATCCTTGCGTTCTTTGTCATCTTCTTCTGGGCGGCATACGAACAGGCAGGAGCCTCTATTTCGCTGTTCACCGAAGAAGTGGTCGACCGTCACGTGGCCGGTAGTGAAGTGCCAACTAGCTTTTTTCAGTCGCTTAATCCGGTCTTTATAGTGCTGTTTGCCCCCATGATGTCATTCCTGTGGACCAAACTAGAGTCAAAGCATATCCATATCTCTATTTGCCAGAAGCAGGCATTAGGAATCTTGTTGTTGTCGGTTAGCTTTGCAATACTGGCCTACGCAACCTTGAATGTAGGTGTAGAAGGGGTCAGCCTGTTATGGGTGGTATTTTTCTACTATGTCTATACGGTGGGCGAGTTGTGCCTGTCTCCAATAGGCTTGTCGATGGTGACAAAATTATCTCCCGCTCGTTTCGTGTCTTTGCTGATGGGCGTATGGCTGATGAGCTCAGCTGCGGCTCAAAAATTGTGTGGGTCACTTTCCGCACTTTATCCGTCTCGCGATTCGCAAACCGGCCTTATAGTTGAAACCGATTTCTTCAACTACCATATAGCCAACGTTCACGACTATTTTATACTCTTCGTAGCCTTCACATTTGTGGCTTCAATCGTCTTATTCGCACTTTGTGGAAAATTGAATAAGATGATGGAGGAATGATGCGTAAATGCTCTGTAGTATTTGAACTTTTGTGTTCTGCAACATGTTTTTCACAAATGTTCGATTTTATTGTGCATTTTTCGGCGCTTGTTAATAAATTTTCTGCTGTCAGGTTTTGAATTTTGCCCAAGTTTTTCAATATTTGCAATGCTTTACTTAGGTAAGGTGTTTATAGTATATTTTATTCAATATAAGATTAGTAATAGGGCATTGTTAATTTGTTCGATATCCGAACCATAAACAAAAATCGTGTCGCTAACTTATTGAATTTTATTGTTAGTGCAAACTACTTGAAAAAATGAAAGTTATGAGCTATATTTCGAAATTTGGTAAATTCATGTTGCCACTCGCACTCACTGCTGGCGCCTTTAATGCTAGTGCTGGTGATGATCTACCTGAGGGACAATCTTGGAGACGTATATATTTCTTGGATTTCGGTGGAAATTCAAGTTCAGATGATGCTTACCGCGGAAGTGGACTGATGGAGTATGAGGGCTCTACCACTATCGAATTTAGTCCTGAGGTCAGCAAATCAACCAAATATACAATCGCTAAATACGCACCTCAGAACAATGGTGCGGGTTGGATTTCAATGGCAGGTGACCATACTTATCCTAGCGATGTGAACAAGGGCTATTTCCTTATGCTGAACTGTCCGCAGTCGTGCGCTCCTGGCGTTTCAATGTGCCGTAATTACCCAACCGACTATATTTACGAAAAACAGCTGACCAGCAGCCTTTGCTCTGGTGTACAGTTCAAATTCCAGGCCTATGTGGCAGATATGGAGCCAAAAAATAGTAGTAGTGCAGGTGTAAACTTTATTACATTGGGTATCTACGACGGAAACAACGAACAGTTGTGGCAGTTGGAGCAGTTCCAGATGGAGCCTGGTGGCGTTACTGCTGAAGGTTCCCTTAACTGGACAGAGGTTAAGGGTGTGTTCTCTATTCCTGATAATGCCGACCTGAGTACTATCAAGTTCAGAATCTATCCAATGCTTAGTGGTGTGCCAGGTGCTACCGCTGCTGGTTACGACATCGCGTTAGACGATATCGCTATTTATTTGGCTCAGCCAACGGTGACTTTCTCAAGCACGGAATTCTTGTACAAAGAGCCTGGTAAGATTTCCGCCTCTTTGTCTAACACCTCATTCTTCTCTGATATGAATGATGTGTCCTATTTCTGGGAATACTCTTCCGATGGTGCTACCAACTGGGTGAAGGTCGGTTCTGGTAGCTATAAAGAGAACCCTACCTTCGATTACGATATCGAATCTTTCGACAAGGATCTTACCGACGGTAATGGTAACGGCTATTACAGACTGACTATTGCTTCTTCTCAGAACATCAACAATATTACCGAAGAGTCGGTTTGCTGCGTACGTGGCGTGTTCCAGATTAACGAGACGAAGAACAAGGTGAAGATTCTCTTGTGTGAAGATGAAAAAGCTGTTATTGATGGAACTACCTTCTCAAAAGCAAATAACGGTCTCGCAGTTGTTACTCCGAACAATTTCGAGGTAACTACCGAGGTCATCCTTGTAAAGGATTCTCTTGACGAGCCAAAGCAGATTTGTGCAGGTCAGGATTACCCTAAGAATTCGGGTATCGTCTATAAAGAAGTGGGCGTATACGAACTCAACAAAGTTGCTGTCCCTTCAAAACGTATTAGTTACGGAGGCTTAACTTGCGACTCTATATTGATTTCTCTTACCCTTGATGTTACCAACGGTAATTATGTGTTAAAGGGTACTGAAAATATCTGCCAGGGCAAGGCTTCTTCTAGTGGCAAACTTTACACCTCAGTAGGCTCGTTCAGAGATACTGTTATCGTTGACGATTGCTTGCGTGATGTGAGTGAGATTGTTGTTCATCCGGTCTATGATTTGGCTTTGGAGGAAACCATTTGTGAAGGTTCAAAATGCAGCCTCGACGGCAAGACTTATAGCGACGGCGGTATTTACACCGTAGGCCCTATAACTCTGAAGTCTTCTTATGGTTGTGACTCGGTTGTTGTGATGAATTTGAATGTTGTATCACGTACCGAGGCTACACTTCCTGATGTCGAAATTTGTCAGAGCGATTTCGGTGAAGACAAAGATGCGTTTAAGTTCGACGGTAAGTCTTATAAAAACACCGGCAAGAAGGATTTAGTGCTTGATTTGGAGGAAATTTCTACTAGTAAAGTAACTGGTTGTGACTCTATTACCAAAGTCCATGTCGTTATTCATCCTCTTGTTCACAGCTCGTTCGATACCCTTATCTGTCGTGACCAAATCCTCTTTGGAAAGGTTTGGAGTGTGGCTGGAGACTATGAGCACGAATTCCGTTATGAAACGGCTTCTGGTTGTGACTCTGTTGTTACTTGGCGTATTAAGGTACTCGATATTCAGTTGAAACTTCGTGCTGAGTATAACAGAACTAGTGTTTGTTCAGGTTCGTCTGCAACACTTATTGTAGACCTCGTTCCTTCGAATGTTCCTTTGACTTGGGAACCTGAACTGACAAGTAGCAACCCGCTTCATCCTATCGTTTATCCTGAAGAGACTACCGATTACGTGGCCCATGCAAGGAACTCTGTAGGCTGCCATGCTACCGATACCATTACAATTACACTCAATCCGAACCCAACTCTTGTTATCGATACGGTTCTTGTTAAGGAACGCCAGTTGAAGATTAATTATTTCGGTGGAACTCCTGAATACAAATTCGAGGTAGTTACCACCAACAAGGCGGGTGTGAGTGGAACTTCATCTTCATTTGTTGAACTTGCAGATGAAAGCACTATTGAGAATATAACCCGAGGCGAACATGTGCTTCGTGTCCACGATGCCAACGGTTGTGTGGCCGAGGCTCCTTTCGTAGTGTTGCCTTCTCCAATTTACCCAGATCCAATGTTCTCACCGAATGGAGATGGCATAAGAGATACTTGGCAGATTGTAGGTATTGAGTCTTATCCAAACCAGCTTGTCAGAATCTATGACAGGTTTGGCCGTCAGGTCTTCGAAATGAAGGGCTATACGAATGAGAATGGCTTTACGGGTGAGTACAATGGTCATCTGTTGCCTTCTACCGATTATTGGTATGTTATCGATATCGAGGAAAACGATGTCCAGTATGTAGGACACTTTACCCTCTTACGTTAGTCAGTTATTATACAGTATATGCGTCGTTATTTAGGTATTCTTCTTATAATTTTTTCCGCTACTGTGTCATCTGTGCGTGCGGGTGATTCGGCTACCGGATACGACGTATTGGCTGTTATTGACCATGGTGATACCATTCCGTTTGAGCTGCTGCCTGTTCAGTTCGTGTATCCGAATCCGGTGAACACCTACGACGAAAAAACGCGTAAGTTCTTCTGGAAGACGGTGAGGGACGTAAAGAAGACGCTTCCTTATGCAAAGCAGATTGCTGCTGAAGTGCATGCGATTGATGAGGCTACCAAAGGAATGACAGAGTCGCAGAGGAAGGCTTACATGAAGGCGCATGAAGACGACTTGGTTAACAAGTTTAAACCAGCCCTAAAGAAGTTGACGCTAAAACAGGGTAAAATACTCATTAAATTGGTCGACCGCCAGTGCGGACAATCTTCTTACGAACTTATAAAGGCTTACCGAGGTGGTTTTAGAGCCGTTTTCTGGCAAGGATTTGCCAAGATGATGGGTGCTGACCTTAAAGCCAATTATAATGCGAAAGAAGAGGAAGTCATTGAGGCGGTTATCAATTTGGTCGAAAACGGACAATTATAAAATATATTATAAATCTTAAAATGGGGGATTAATCGTCCCCCCTTTGTTATGTATAGGAAATACTCTTTGATTTTTGCTTTAGTTGCTGTTGCCGTATCTTTCGCTTCGTGTGAAAAGGATAACGACCGTTGTAAGTGTGTCGACAATAACAGTGGAGAACAGTCTATTGTCTCTGTCGATGACCAAGAGTGTGGCGACCTTTCTACCAGCAAATTGTCTTGCTACCCATCTGAATAATTGAATTTCGAATATGAACTTGGGTTTGATTTTCTCAACTGGTCGGGTTCTTGTGGGTGTGGTCTTTATTGTATCGGCCATCCTGAAACTCATTTCCATCGATTCTTTTGAACTTTATCTCTATAGTCTCGATTGGTTCCCTCTGACTGTTTGTTTTTATCTGGCCCGTCTTCTTCTTGGATTTGAGTTTGCGCTAGGCTTGGCTCTAGCTACTTTTATCTACCGTAAATGGGTGGATAGGACTTCTTATGCGGTCCTCCTCCTGTTTTCGGTGTTTTTGCTTTATCTTATCTCTGTTGGCTACGATGGCAATTGCCACTGTATGGGCAACCTTATCGAATTGCCTCCTCTTCCGTCGTTGCTGAAGAACCTGGTTCTGGGCGTACTTATTTTCTTGTCAGGGCGTGGAACTTTTTATAAAGTGCCTTATGCCGGCAAGTGGGTGCCTGTAGTTTCCTTTGTCGGGTTGGTGGTGATGTTTATAGTTTCGCCTCCCGATGGATTAGCTCCGACTAAAGGGGCAGAGGTGCGTGAAAAATATGTGGAGCGTTTCTTCGAAAACGATTCCACCTTCCAAGCCAGTTATGCCCAACAACCCCAAATGCTCGTCTGTATGTTCAGTACGGGGTGCCGTGTTTGCAGGCTGTCGGCAAAGAAGTTGCAGCTTATGCTAAACAAATACGGTGTGCCTGAATCGAAAATATATGTACTGTACCATGGCGATGACCATGGCCGCAGGGTGTTTGAAGAAAACACCGGTTTGGGAAACCGGTACACTTATGCTATGCTGATGCCAGAAGATTTTGGCCGCATGGTAGGCCATGTACCCGTATTTATGTTGTTTGAGAAGGGTAGGCTGAAAGCGAGCTATACCTACCGCACGCTTACCGAAGAGGTGGTTTCTGGTTTGAAAGACTGACGATGGCTGTTCACAATGAAATAGGCGCCTTAGGTGAAGATTTTGCCGCATCGATGCTCGAGGCAGAGGGCTACACCATTTTACACCGGAACTGGCGTCCGGAAAAAGGACGGCAGGAAGTGGATATAATTGCTAAAATAGAAAAACAGATAGTGTTTGTAGAAGTCAAGACACGTACTTCTATTTACTTCGGAGATCCAGAGGAATATGTGTCGCCCGATAAGATGAAAAACCTTTTTCATGCGGCTTCCATGTTCTTTACCCAAAGTGACGGTAACGAGTACCTTGATGTCCGTTTCGACGTTGTTGCTGTTGTGCTGGGGCGTACAAACCATAAGTTTGTCTCGTACCGACATTTGTCGAATGCTTTTCGGCCAGACCCTTGTTTTTACTGAACAACTTGCTGTCTTTTAGACACTGTTGCCTCTATTCTCAGACTCGGTAGGATGTTTTGTTGGTTCTTTTTTGTGTGTTTTTCCTAAAAAATCTATCTTTGTATCAATAAAAACAGATTATAGAAATTAATAAATTTATATTTATGGACAATGCTGCTTTAATTCAAGAAGTTACAGCTAAGGCTAATGTGTGGTTGAACGGCAACTATGATGCTGAAACAAAGGAAGGTGTTAAGAAGTTGCTTGAAAATCCTGATAAGACTGACCTTATTGAGGCTTTCTATCGCGATTTGGAATTCGGTACAGGTGGCCTTCGTGGTATTATGGGTGTTGGTACTAACCGTATGAATCGTTATACCGTTGGTTCTGCTACACAGGGTTTGGCTAACTACCTAAAAAAGCAGTTCCCTGGACAGCAAATTAAGGTCGTTGTCGGCCACGACTGCCGTAACAACAGCCGTTTCTTTGCTGAAACTACTGCCGATGTCCTTTCTGCAAATGGAATCAAGGTTTATCTTTTCGACGCTCTTCGTCCTACTCCTGAAGTTTCTTTCGCTATCCGTGAGTTGGGTTGCCAGAGTGGTGTGAATATTACTGCCAGCCACAATCCTAAGGAATACAATGGCTATAAGGCTTATTGGAACGATGGCGCTCAGTTTGTAGCACCTCACGACACTGCCGTTATCGACGAGGTTTTGGCCATTAAGTCTATCGACGACGTAAAGTTCCAGGGTAACAAAGAACTGATTGAAATTATCGGTAAGGAAATCGACGAAAAGTACAAGAAACTGATTTGTGGACTTTCTTTGTCGCCTGAGGCTATCAAGAAGAATGCCGACATGAAGATTGTCTACACGCCAATTCATGGCACGGGTATTATGTTGATTCCTGACACTCTCAAGCAATTCGGTTTCAAGAACATTATATCTGTTGACGAACAGAATGTTATAAGTGGCGATTTCCCTACTGTGGTGTCTCCTAACCCTGAAGAACAGGCTGCCATGAATATGGCTATAGAAAAGGCCAAAGAGGTTGACGCTGACCTCGTTATGGCTTCTGACCCAGATGCCGACCGTGTGGGTTCTGCCATTAAGAATGCGAAGGGTGAGTGGATGCTTGTTAATGGTAACCAGATGGGCATGATTCTCACTTACTACTTGCTTCGCCGCTGGAAGGAACTTGGCAAACTTAAAGGTAAGGAGTTCGTGGTTAAGACTATTGTGACTACCGAGTTGATTAAGACTATTGCCGATAAATACAATACTCCTTGCTACGATGTTTACACCGGCTTCAAATGGATTGCCGATATCATCAAGAAGTTGGAAGGCAAGGCTCAGTACATTGGCGGTGGTGAAGAGTCTTACGGTTATCTGCCACAGGACTTTGTCCGTGATAAGGATGCAGTTTCTACTTGCTCAATGTTGGCTGAGGTGGCTGCATGGGCCAAAGACAACGGTATGAGCATGTATGACTTGCTTTGCAAGATTTATGCTGAATTCGGTTTCTCTCTCAATAAGGGTATTTCTGTCGTTAAGAAGGGTAAGAGTGGTGCTGAGGAAATCAAGGCCATGATGGAGAATTACCGTAAGAACGCTCCGAAGGACCTTGGCGGCTCTAAGGTAGTGTTGGTTAAGGACTATGCTAACCTTACCGCTACTTCTGCCGACGGCAAGGTTGAAAAGTTGGAGATGCCGACCACTTCAAATGTGCTTCAATACTTTACCGAAGATGGCTCTAAGGTATCTATCCGTCCTTCGGGAACAGAACCTAAGATCAAGTTCTATATTGAAGTGCTTGGTGAAATGAAGTCTGTTGAAGACTACGATAAGGCAATGGCTGCCGCTACTGCTAAAATCGAGGCTTTCAAGGTTTCTCTCGGCCTCTAATTCAGAAATAGTTATAGCTATATAGAAAAAGGCATACCTAGTGGGTATGCCTTTTTTGTGTCTTTTTAAAGATTGTTGATATGATATAGGAAGATTGCCTCCCGTGAAGAACAAATTAAGAAAGGAGTCGTACTTCCCCTTTTTTCTCTGTTCACCAATTTTTACTTGACCGCAATTTTTTCAACGCGTCTCACATGGCGGCCGCCTTCGAAATCGGTAGCGAAGAATGCTTTCACAATGTCGAGCGCCTCTTCGTTAGAGAGGAAGCGGGCTGGTAGCGAAACGATGTTCGCATTGTTGTGGGCACGGGCTAGGCGGGCTATTTCTGGACGCCAGCTTAGACCTGCACGTACGCCCTGGTGCTTGTTCAGGGTGATGCTGATGCCGTTGGCGGTTCCGCAGATGGCTATGCCCATTTCGCATTCTCCCTTTTCAACTGCTTCGCCAAGCGGGTGGGCAAAGTCTGGGTAGTCGCAACTGTCGTTAGTGTCGGTTCCGAAATTTTTGATTTCTTTGAATGTAGATTTTAACTGTTCCATCAAGTAAAACTTGAGCTCGGTTCCAGCGTGGTCGTTGGCGATGCCAATTACCATGTCTTTTAAATCTTTCATCTTTTTCGTGTTTCTGTTATTTTGATGCAAATTTAATGCATTTTCTCCAACTGCCACTCATTATTGTACGTGTAATTCTAAACTATTACGTACCTTTGTGTTAACCTTGAATGGTGGAGTGGCAAGGTGTGTTCCTATTTGCCAACGTCGTTTATACTTTGGCGCCTCTTCTGAAGAAATAAAATCTTTACGTATGGATTTACTTTTTAGTTTGATTATTTTTCTTGTCGTTACTTTGGTTTTTATCTTTATTGTAACGATTTTCGTGGCAGTGGTCGGCGCCTTGTTTGCCCTTATAGTCAGCAAAGACGAGCACCGGGCAGAAAACAGCATTAACGCCGTATTGTCTTCTTTCGTCTTTGGCGTTGTTTTCGGCATTGGGCTTTTGTTCTCGTATTTTTTTGCTTGCGGAACCCAGACCGATTTCGGTTTCGGCGACTTCCGTTTCGTTAGACTCTATAACTGCTCGCTAGAGAGCATCGACAGTGGCGACTTTTGTTTAAAGGTCGACAACGGCCTTCTCCAGGTCGACAACCTGACGGAAGTGTGTCAGGTCGACAGCTTGTTTTTCGCCAAACAGAAGGGTGACAGCGCCTATTATGCGCTAGACTTGGTCAATGGTAAAATGTTCCCAGACTCGTTGTGCACGGTTAAACCTGACCTTGTCGACGTAGAAAGGTTCTATTATAAGAAACAGGCGGAAATAACGAAGAACACCCGTTCTTGGGGTACTTTCTTGTCGGTTGTTTTGGGCTTGTTGTGTGCCTACATTTGTTTCTTCTCGTTGCGTAAGTCGAAAGATGGCCTGGTAGCTCGATTTAAGCGGACTCCTATCATCAGAAGGCTGTTCGTTTGAACCTCTATGGGCAAAAAACAGAAGGGCAGTAGGTTGCTCTGTTGACAAAAACTAATGCGCACTTCGCTAATTTTCCCTATCTTTGTATAACAAGAATCACCTATAAGATTTAAAATGGAAGATAAATTATTAATTTACAATACGCTAACCCGTAAAAAGGAACTGTTTAAGCCATTGCATTCGCCTAATGTGGGCATGTATGTCTGTGGTCCGACTGTTTATGGCGATGCACACTTGGGCCACGCGCGTCCTGCCATAACTTTCGATACGCTGTTCCGTTATCTCAAACACCTAGGCTACAAGGTCCGTTATGTGCGTAATATTACCGACGTGGGCCATTTGGAGCACGATGCGGACGAGGGTGAGGACAAAATTGCAAAAAAAGCCCGTCTTGAACAGCTGGAACCTATGGAGGTCGTTCAGTACTATACGGCCCGCTACCATAAGGCGATGGAGGCACTCAACGTGTTGCCGCCAAGCATTGAGCCACACGCGTCAGGACACATTATTGAGCAGATTGAATTTGTTGATAAAATACTGAAGGCCGGTTTCGCTTACGAAAGCAACGGCTCTATTTACTTCGATGTGCCTAAATACGCGAAGCAATTCCACTATGGCGAATTGTCGGGCCGTAATATCGAGGAAACGCTGGAAAATACCCGCGAACTTGACGGACAAGATGAAAAACACCACAGCGTCGACTTCGCACTTTGGAAGAAAGCACAGCCTGAACATATCATGCACTGGCCTTCTCCTTGGAGTGAGGGCTTCCCTGGCTGGCACCTCGAATGTTCTACTATGAGCACCAAGTATTTGGGTGAAGAGTTCGACATTCATGGTGGTGGCATGGACCTTATGTTCCCTCACCACGAGTGCGAGATTGCGCAGTCTACTGCTGCTCTCGGACACGAGAGCGTCCACTATTGGATGCACAATAATATGATTACCATCAATGGACAGAAGATGGGTAAGTCGCTGGGTAACTTCATCACTTTGGATGAGTTCTTCACTGGCTCTCATGAAAAGCTTACTCAGGCTTATTCGCCAATGACCATACGTTTCTTCATCTTGCAGGCTCACTACCGCAGTACTGTCGACTTCAGTAACGAGGCTTTGGTAGCAGCAGAAAAGGGATTGGCACGCCTGACCGACACTTACAACCGTTTGTTGCGCATCAAACCGTCGGCTGCCACTTCCGACAATGTTTCTGTCGCTGGCTTGCGTGAGAAGTGTGAAGAGGCTATGCAGGATGATTTGAACACGCCTATCGTAATCTCTCATTTGTTCGATGCCTCTAAGTCTATTAACCTTATTACCGACGGTAAGGCTACTATTTCTGAGGCCGATCTTGCTGAACTCAAGTCTACGTTCGAAATGGTGGTGAACGATATATTGGGCCTCCGTCTCGAGGGTAGTGCCGCAGGCAATAATTCTGCCTATAAGGGGGCTGTCGACCTCTTGCTCGAAATCCGCAAGCAGGCTAAGGCCAACAAAGACTGGGCTACCAGCGACCTTATCCGCGACAAACTTGCCGCTCTTGGTTTCTCTGTTAAAGACACTAAAGATGGTTTTGAATGGTCGCTTTAATCTGATTTAGCAGTATATCAAATACTTTTTTGAATCCCGTTACTCTTACGAGTAGCGGGATTTTTTGCTTTTCCCAATAATTATTACTATATTGTGAAAAGATATAACTAAAACGATTGGCAATTATGAAAAAAGAACTTAAACAGGAATATATTTTCAATAAGGTTCCTACCAATCTGCTTTGGAATAGTATTTCGACCGCTGACGGTCTGGCCGAATGGTTTGCTGACGATGTTGACGTTGAGGGCGATAACTTTACTTTCAGTTGGGAGACGGAAAAACAAACCGCGCTTCTCAAGCAAAGCAGAGTTGGGGTTTACGTTCGCTTCCACTGGATTGATGACGACGATTCTAAAACTTTCTTTGAAATGCGTATTTCTGTCGATGAACTTACGCGCGATGTGATTCTTACAATTACCGATATAGTTGATAGTGATGATTTCGACGATACGCTTGAACTGTGGAACTTGCAGGTAGATTCTCTTAAAGAAAAGTATGGCGTTTGACTTTCGACTTTAAAAGTGCCTCGTAAAAGTAGATAATTATTTATTTTTAATCTAAATTTGCAGTTCGAAGATTTTAATTAGGAGAAATGGGCATTAAGCGCTTAAACATATATCTTATCAAGGGGTATTTGGGCACCTTCATCGCAACTTTTTGTGTGTGCCTCTTCATTGTCCTCATGCAGTTTTTGTGGAAGTATGTAGGTGATATGGTGGGCAAAGGCTTATCGATTTCTATCTTGTTGGAGTTCTTTGGCTATGCTGCCCTTTCTTTGGTGCCTATGGCGTTGCCGCTTTCCATTTTGTTGTCATCGTTGATGGCGTTTGGAAATTTGGGCGAAAAGTTGGAGTTGTTGGCTATGAAGGCTTCGGGCATCTCCCTCTTTAAAATTATGAAGCCTTTTGTCGGTTTTGTCTCTATTATCTCTATTGGAGCATTCCTCTATTCCGACTTTGTTTTGCCGGTTATCCAAGACCGACTCTATATTCTAACCCGTTCTATGGTGCAGAAGTCTCCGGAAGTGGAAATTCCAGAGGGCTCGTTCTATCAGGGGGTTCCGGGTGTCAGTGTGTTTGTTGGCCATAAAGACCACGATACAAAACTGCTGAGAGATATTATGCTTTACGATTTTTCGGGTTCAAGCACAAACTCTAGCAACAGTGTGGCTGCCGACAACATCTCTATTACGTGTGCCGACTCTGGCCGTATCGGCATGTCAGACGACCAGCAGAATCTGGTGCTGACACTGCATAATGGCGTCACTTTCGAGAATATCCGCCAGCAGAACCGCCAACAGAATAACCGCTCGATTCCTTATCGACGGGAAAATTTCAAGTATAAGCAGATTTTTGTCGCTTTCGACAACTCGATGAAAATGGTTGATGCCAGCATCACCTCTAACAAGTATGTGGGTAAAAACTTCAAGCAGTTGACGCATGTGGTCGACTCTTTGGCTGTTGTGTCGAAGGAACTGGCTGATAAGGATGTGAACCAGATGGTCAACGAAAGCTATTTTGAACGCACAGGAAGTAAGCAAAGGGTTAATCTTTCCTCATTGGGCGATTGCCGGAACTTCAATTTCCAGCAGTTGTTCGACAAACAGTGCCGCGATGTGCAGATTTCGGTGGTCGATGATGCGATTAGCCACAGCTATTCCACGTTCAATGTGCTTGAGTATATGTATGCGGAAAAAGACTATATGGTCGACCGTAATGCGCGCCGACACGACATAGAACGCCACCGCAAAGTGACGATGTCTTTGGCCTGCCTCTTGTTTTTCTTTATTGGTGCGCCTTTGGGTGCCATCATCCGAAAGGGAGGACTTGGAACTCCGATTGTTATTTCTGTCTTGATCTTCATCTTGTACTATGTGGTCGATAACTCGGGGTACAAGTTAGCGCGCGAAGGTGTGTGGTATGTTTGGGCGGGCATTTGGCTCAGTTCTGCGGTATTGTTGCCATTGGGTGCGTTCTTAACTTACAAGGCTGCTACCGATTCAATGGTCAACCTCAACAAGGAACAATTCACGTTGTTGTTAAAGAAACTCAAGAGTTTGCGTTTTTCCGATGTGAAGACTGCTATTTTGAGTTTAAAGAATAAAAATTCGTTCAGTAAAAAATAAAAATGGGAAAAACTTCAAATGTCAATTCTATTGAAGAGGCTTTGGTCGACTTCAAGCAAGGAAAGTTCTTAATTGTTGTTGATGATGAGGACCGTGAGAATGAGGGTGACTTCGTTACCGCTGCCGAAACCATCGACGAAGAGAAGATTAACTTCATGCTTAAGTTCGGACGTGGTGTCCTCTGTGCCCCTATTACTATTCAGCGTTGTAAGGAACTGAATATAACGAGGGAGGTGGAAGATAACACTTCTATTTTGGGTACTCCATTTACTGTTACTGTCGATAAACTGGAAGGCTGTTCTACCGGTGTTTCTGCGCACGACCGTGCCGCTACTATAAAGGCTTTGGCCGATCCTGCTTCTACACCTGCCACTTTTGGCCGTCCCGGACACATCCATCCGCTCTATGCGCAAGACAAGGGTGTCTTGGCCCGTGCCGGACATACTGAGGCTGCTGTTGATTTGGCCCGCCTTGCTGGACTGAACCCTGCGGCCTGCCTCATTGAAATTATGAATGAGGACGGTACTATGGCGCGTATGCCTGACTTGTTGGAGGTGGCTAAAAAGTTCGGTATCAAGATTATCACCATACGCGACCTTATTGCCTACCGCCTGCGTAGCGAACGTACTATTGAACGTGGCGAAGAGGTGAAGATGCCTACTAAATATGGCGATTTCCGCCTTATCCCGTTCCGACAGATCGACAATGGTCTGGAGCATGTGGCGCTGATTAAGGGTGAATGGGAACAAGGTGAGCCTATCTTGGTCCGTGTTCATTCTTCTTGTGCGACTGGCGATATTTTCGGCTCGTACCGTTGCGACTGCGGCGAACAGCTCCACATGGCTATGCAGCAGGTCGAGAAAGAAGGTAAGGGGGTTGTTCTGTATATGAACCAAGAGGGACGCGGCATTGGACTGATGAACAAGATCAGGGCCTACAAACTGCAAGAAAACGGATACGATACGGTCGATGCGAATGTTCACCTTGGCTTTAAACCCGATGAGCGTGATTATGGTGTTGGTGCACAAATATTGCGCGATTTGGGTATCTCTAAGATGAAACTCATGACTAACAATCCGGTTAAGCGTGTCGGCTTGGAGAGTTTCGGACTTGAAATTACTGAAATTGTGCCTATCGAAGTTGCTCCTAACAAATACGATATCGAGTATCTTCGTACGAAGAAATCTAGAATGGGCCATACTATTTTTAACGTGTAGGGCTGGTTCGTTTGAAAATTTATGACTAAACTTGTTATTAATATTGACAAGGTTGCTACCTTGCGCAATTCGAGGGAGGGTAATGTGCCCGATGTTTTGAAGGCGGCTACCGATTGTCAATTGTTTGGCGCCGATGCTATTGCTGTTCACGCGCGTCCCGATGCAAGCCACGTCAAGTATGCCGATGTGCTTGATTTGAGAAATGTGGTGAACTCAGAATTCCATATCGAGGGTTATCCGAGCAAAGAGTTTATCGATCTGGTTCAAAAGGCTAAGCCTAACCAGGTTACTTTGGTTCCCGATGCGCTCGTCTCGAATGCCGGGTGGAATTTTGACAAGAATATTGACTTCCTGCGTGAGGTGATTGACGAAATGCAGCCTTTCGGGGTGCGTATAGCTTTGTTCGTCGAGCCTGATGCGGCTAGTGTGGAGATGGCTGCAAAAGTGGGTGCCGACCGCGTACAACTCTATATGGGCGGATATGCCGCGACTTTTGAAAAAAATGCCAATGCGGCTGTCGCTCCTTATATCGAGACGGCGAAGGTCGCCCTCAATTTGGGGCTGGGTGTAAATGCTGGGCATGGATTGAATTTGCGTAACCTGCCTTTCCTGCATCAAAACATCGGTTGGCTGAAAGAAGTTTCTGTCGGTCACTCTTTTGTTTCCGATGCACTATACTACGGCTTCGAAAAAACCGTTTCTCTATATAAAGAATGTTTAAATCACGAATAAAATCAGTTAAAGTAAGTATATGATTAACGTATTGTTACAAGTACAGGACTCTTTGGCTACTGCTGCTGGCACAGAGAGCGCTGCCGCCGAAGGTATGAATCTTTTCGACTTGGCTTTGAAGGGTGGTGTCATTATGATTCCGTTGCTCTTTTTGCTCGGAATGTCGGTTTATATCGCTGTCGAGCGTTTTGTGGTCATTCGTCAGGCTGCAAAGAACGACGATGCTTTTATGAACCGCATAAAGGAATGCCTTACCGAAGGTAAAATTGAGGCGGCTACCGAACTTTGTGAACGTACCAATACTCCTTATTCGCGTATGGTTGCCAAGGGTATCAGCCGTTTGGGACGCCCTATGAATGACGTCCAGGTCTCTATCGAGAACGTGGGTAACCTCGAGGTTTCTAAGTTGGAGAAGAACTTGTCGTTGTTGGCTACTACTGCTGGTGGTGGCCCTATGCTCGGCTTCTTGGGTACTGTGTGCGGTATGATTCAGGCTTTCTACAATATGTCGTCTGCTGGTAACAACGTCGACGTTACGAACTTGGCCGGCGGTATCTACACGGCTATGGTTACTACAGTAGCCGGACTTATTGTCGGTGTTGTGGCTTACTTCGCTTACAACTATCTTGTCTCTATGGTCGACAAGGTGGTCCGCGACTTGGAGGCCCGCTCTCTCGAATTTATGGATATTCTTAACGAACCTGCTAAATAAAACCGATTGCAATGGCTCTTAAAAGAAGAAATAAGCCCGATGCTTCGTTCAACATGTCGTCGATGACGGACTTTGTGTTCCAGATCCTCGTCTTCTTCATGTTGACTTCTGCTGTCGTGCATCCTAACGCAATTAAGGTCAATTTGCCACAAAGCAACACGCAGACCAAGGCTAAGCCGTTGGCTCGTGTCGTGATTGACAAAGACCTCAATTATTATGTTGGTTTTGGTAGTGACAAAGAGCAGCCTATCCCATTCGAACAGTTGGAGTCTTGGCTCCAGAACGAGGCGGTTAAGGAACCTGACATGTATGTCGCCCTTTATGGCGAGACTACTGTCCCTCTGGGTGAGGTGGTGAAGGTGCTCAGCATTGCTAATGCCAATAAGTTTAAACTGGTCATTGCTACTCAGCCGCTCGAATCTGCCGGCAAGAAGTAAGACCTAAATCGTCAGCTTATGCAATTAGAAGAAAAAGCAAAAGTGTGGGGTGGCACGTTTACGGTCATTTTCTACATCCTATTGCTGCTTTTACTCTTATTTTGTTGCTTTGAACGTGTTGAGGTGAAGGAGGAAGATGGTGTGCCTGTCTCTATGGGTATGCCTGATATGGGTGGTGACGACCTCTTCGAACCTACACCTGAAAGCGAAGTCCAGGAAGTTGCCCAGCAGGCGCCTGCACAGGCTCCTACTCCTGCTCCTGCAACTCCGGCTCCTGCTGTAGCTCCTAACGTGGCTACGCAAGACCTGGAGCAGACCGCTGCTGTCCCTGCATCAAAAAAGAAGCAGGAAAAGACTTCTACACAGCCTAATGCTGCTGAAGAGGAGGCTCGCAAACAGAAAGAGTTGCAACGTCAGGAAGAAATCCGCAAGCAGAAGGAACTTGCTGCCGAACAGGCGCGTATAAAGAAGGAAGAAGAGGCCCGCAAGAAGGCTGAGGCAGAAGCGCTCGCCAAGAAAAAGGCTGAAGAGGATGCCATCCGACAGAAGGCTAGCAATGCCGCTAATGTCTTTAAAAAGAAGAACACTGCTTCGGGTTCTGGCACCGATCCTAACTCTTCTGGTACTGGTTCTGGCTCCAAGCCTGGTACACAAGGTTCTCCTAACGGTACTCCTGGTGCGGGTGGTAATGGAGGCAAGGGTAACGTATGGTCGCTCGATGGCCGACAGATTGTGGGTACGCTGCCACGTCCTTCATATACGGTTAACGAAGAAGGTTATGTTATTGTCGATATAACTGTTGATAACGATGGTAATGTGGTGGGTGCTGAAATCAAGAAGAGTTTCGGTATCACCAGTCCCGCTTTGCGTAATGCTGCTTTGCAGGCTGCTAAAAAGGCCAAGTTTAGTAGCAAGTCGGGTGGACATTTCAACCAGCATGGAACCATTACATATAACTTTAAACTTAGATAAGTATGAAATCGGAAAATTTGAGGAATAGGGCGGTTCGCCCAGTCTTGGCTGCTTCTTTGCTTGCTTTCTCTGCCGCTTCTGCGTCGGCTGTCAATATTGTGGCTGACGGATGGTGGGGGCTCGACACCTGTATGGTTTCCCAACTGCCTAATGCGAAACATCCGACCTACAAGATGGATATCCGTATGGCCGAGGGCGCTATTTTCAAGTTGTCTAAAGACGGTTCGGTTATATCCAATGCGAAGGTAGTCCTTTCGCCGGCTGTATCTGCTTCTTTCAAGTGGGAGACGGGTTCTGACGGCATTACTCCGGCACTTCGCTTTACCGGAAAGGGACATGTTGCCGAACTCTATTATATATGTGGAAACGGAAAAGACACTATCGCCTCAGCCAAGTCTGTGGCTTATGAGAATGTGCTTGCCGTGCCGGGCCGAACATTGGCCGGGCCATATCCGCGCAGAATTATCGATTCCAAGGAGTCGGGGTCTGTTGTGGTCGATGTCACTGTCACTAAGGCTGGTTATGTCGAGGGTGTGGCCATTGTCAAGTCGAACGGTGTAACCAATCCGCACGTTCGTAACGAGGTGTTGTCCGATGCCCTTCATCTTCGTTTCTCTCAGGGAACTGCTGACCAGAAGGGTTCTATTACCTATAACCTCTGTGCCGACGATTATAACGAGGCGCTTGCTGCGCAGCGTAAGCGTGAAATGGATGAGCGCCGCCGTCTGCATAAAGAGGAAAAAGTACGCCAAAATGCCAGCAGTAAGGTGGCTAATGCCTTCAGTAACAACGCTAATTCGTTTGAATTGGCTGGACGTAAACTCGCAAAGGCCATGCCACAGCCTTCTTGCTCGGCGAAACAGAATGGCTGGGTAGAAGTTAATATTACCGTCGACAACGATGGTAATGTGACGAAAGCGACACTGGGTCGTCGCTCAAAAGAAATCAACGACCAGGCTGTCTTCGATGCTGCTATTAATGCGGCGAAGGCGACAAAGTTCAATGCGGTCAATGTTACCGATATGCCTAACCAGTTGGGCACTATCACTTATCATTTTACTGCTAAATAATCATGACAAAAGTTTTTGCATTCCTAATAGACGGCTTCGAACCTAGCGAGGCTATTGTTCCTATCGACTTTATGCGTCGGGCTAAGTTCGACGTTACGGTGGTTTCTCTTATGGGACGCCGTCAGGTCGATGGCTCTCAGGGTATTTCGGTTGTTGCCGATGTGCTTTTCGAAGACGTGAAAGACCAGTTCGCCCAGGCCGACTTGCTGTTCCTGCCAGGCGGACCTCGAACTTCAAACTACCTTAATTACGCGGAGTTGAAGGAAGTGGTTATGGCCCACTACAATGCCGGTAAGAAACTGGCTGCTATTTGTGCCGCTCCTATGATTTTTGGACGTTATGGCATTCTTAAAGGCGAGAAGGCTACTTGCTATCCGGGGTTTGAGAAGGACCTCGAAGGTGCCGAATTCCTGCACCAGCCTGTGGTCGTCTCTGGCCAGTTTATAACGGGAGCGGGCGCTGGTGCCGCTGTCTATTTTGGCTTCAAGGTAGTTGAGGCACTTTCCGACAAACGTGTCGCAGATCTTATCCGTAATTCTGTAAACTACCAGAAGGAGGTTTAAATTCCTTATTAATTTGATTCGTATTATATGTTGAACATTGGAGAAATGAATACATTAAAGGTCGTCCGTGTCGGAGGGCCTGGTTATTACCTTGATGGTGGTGACGACGAGGGAGAAATTTTCTTGCCGAAAACTGACGTTCACTCTGATGTGGCTGTTGGCGACGAGTTGAAGGTTTTTTTGTACCGTAACGCAAAACGTAATGCGTTGGCTACTACCCACGAACCTTCTGTTATGCCCGGACATTTCGGTTTCCTTACTGCCGACCAGGTTTCTACTTACGGAGCTTTGCTCGATTGGGGCATTTCTTCTCCTTTGTTTATGCCTTCACGCGAATGGAAAACCCGCATACGTGTTGGTGGCAGTTATTTGGTTTATGTCTATTACGACAAGGAAACAGAGCAGATTATTGCCACAATGCACACCGAAAGATACCTCGACCAAACACAGCCTGCCTATCCGATGAACCAAGAGGTGTCGGTGCTCTTTACCGACTCTCATCCGTTGGGATACAAAGTTATTGTTGACGATGCCTTCAAGGGTATGGTGTACCATAACGAGATTTTCGAATATGTTGAAATCGGTATGTGTACTACCGGCTATGTCAAATATGTTCGTGCCGATGGTAAAATTGACGTGGCGTTGCAAAAGCAGGGCTTGAGTGTGGTCAACACTATTGACGACCTTATTATTTCAGACTTGAAGCGCAACGGAGGTTTCCTTCCTGTTTCCGATAAGTCTGATCCCGATGAAATTGCCGACCGTTTTGGTTGCAGTAAGAAGGCTTTTAAGAAATGTATTGGTGTGCTTTACAAGCACCGCCGTATTGCTATTGAAGAGGATGGCATCCGACTTTTGAATGACAAAAACGAAGGTTCCGCAGATTGAACATCAGCGATAGAAGAGGTGGTGTGTTTATTATGAATAGATTCTTATCTATTTTACTATTTGTGGCGTTTTATCTGAATGCTCATGCCAGTTCAAAGGAGGTTTCTTCAATAGATTTAGACAGCGAAACCGACATTGAGTTTTGCTGGTATTATTATGATTTTACACATTATATGTATGAACCTGATTTTGTTCGTGTTCAACTAGAGGAAATTGCGGAGTTTATAAACTCATATCCAGACGCTAAGTTTAAAATCGGTGCATATACTGATTCCAGAGGTTCTGAAACATATAACAGGAAGTTGTCGCAAAAGATTGCGGATTATATTAGGGTAGTGTTGATTCGCAATGGGGTTGATCCATATAGGCTTGTGTCTGTTGGTTATGGTATGGAGAATCCAATTGTTAAAATTGCCCAAACAGAAATGGAACATGAACAAAACAGACGTGTGGAAATCAGATTCTTAAAGTGAAAATATCTCTTCAAAAGCCTATCACAATCTTTTTATAGCTCTTAAAATTCTAAAATCGTGTCCCCTCAAAAAAGTTGGATGTTTACCTGTTTTGTGCTTCGTGAGAGGTCTGTCTGGTAAAATAGCTGGGTCTGTCTTACTTTTCTCTTACAATTTGTTTGCTTAATTCCTAAAAAATGGTATATTTGGTATATACTTATATTCCACAAGGGAATGGAATGCTGGTACTTTTATTTTTAATATCAGATAACCATGAGCACTTTACTTATAAATAATGTCTTATTAAATGGTAGCCGCCAGAATGTATTGATAGAGAATAATCGCTTCAAACGGATTACATCTGAACCCATTCTGACTGCCGACGAGGTTATAGACGGAGGTCGCTTTGCGATGGTCCCTCCTTTCTATAACGGACACTGCCATGCGGCAATGGTCCTTTTGCGGGGCTTTGCTGATGATCTTCCGCTTCAGGCTTGGCTGAACGATTCTATTTGGCCGATGGAGGCTAAACTCACACCCGAAGATATCTATGCCGGATCTCGGCTGGCTGTCTTGGAAATGATAAAGTCGGGTACTGTCTTTTTCGAGGATATGTACTGGGACGAGCAGGAAACAGCTCGTGCCGTGGAGGAAATGGGCATTCGTGCCGCTATTGGTGTGTCTCTTATGGACCGTCAGTCTGCGGCCGAGAAAGACCGGTTGTTCGACCGCTTGCGCAACTACAAACCAACCGACCGGGTCTCTTACACGGTGGCTCCACATGCAATTTACACGGTTGGGACGGATCTCTTGCTACGTTGCAAGAAGGCCGCCGACGAAAACGGACAGTTCTTGAACATACATCTGGCTGAAACGATGACGGAAGATGCCGATTGCCGTAAGGCGCACAACGGTATGTCGCCTGTTGAGTATATGGACAGCATAGGTTTGTTGTCTCCAAAGACGCTTTTGGCGCATGTGGTCCATGTCGACCAACACGATCAGGAAATTCTGGCACGTACGGGGGCTATTTGTGTGCATAATCCGGCTTCGAATATGAAGCTTTCGAGCGGAGTGCTCAAAATGAAGGAGTTACAGAAAAACGGATGCCGTATAGCGTTGGGTACCGATGGCGCCTCTTCAAACAACAACCTCGACATGCTCGAAGAAATGAAATTGGCTGCCCTTTTGGCAAAATGCTATGCCGACCCAGAGGCTGGTTCTGCAACCGATGTTTTCAATATGGCGACCCGGTGGGGTGCTGAGGCTTTCGGTCTTGATGCAGGGGCTATTGAAGAAGGCAAACTGGCCGATGCGTTGTTGCTTGACTTGAATAACGAGAAACTGGTGCCGAATTACAATTTGGTGTCGAACCTGGTTTATTCTGCTGACGCTAGTTGCATCGATACGGTTATCTGTAATGGTAAGGTGGTTATGCGTGGCAGGGTAGTGCCGGGCGAAGAAGACATTATTGAACAGGCACGCGAAACGTGCAGAAGTCTGATTGCAAGAAAATGATTTTTAGTATAATATGTAGGGCGAATGGTGGCAAATGCTGCTGTTTGCCCTCTTAATCTTATAGGTGTTTATAAATTCAGTTTGTGCGCATTATTGACTTTATTGCTTATTTTTTTGTTTTTTTGCTTTCTGTTTAGTATTTATTTGCATTTAATTCTATTTTTTCGTTTTTTTGCATTTGCTAGTCAAAGACTAGTATCTTAATCTGATACTTAATGACGTTTTATTTATGATAACTAAGTGTATTGTTTCAGCCTTTACGCATGTTCGTTGGGTTGCGGTACTGTTTGAATCGAGGTTTTGTAATTGCTTTGCAAAAGGCTTGTTGTTAGTTTCTATTCTTTTGATACCATTCTCGTCGAAAGCCGAGATGACTGGAAAGAACTGGTACGGTGCAGATGGAGCTGTTATAGAGTCGCAGAATAGCTGTAACTCTGTATATCGCATTACACTCACTCCTCAGAACGACGGCCAGTTGCAGCTGTTCAAAGATGGTAAAGATGTCAACAGCACGAATACAGTTTTTGCTAGCGATATTCCTTCTTCCATTTCTTGGCAGACTGGTAGCAGCGGCGACAATGCGGTGAAGTTCAGCAATCCTGACAATAACGAATTTGTACTTTATTTTATTGAAGGTTCTGAAAAAGATACACTTGCTTTCTCAAAGCCAGGTTACGACCTGCTTGGTGTTGGGGGTGTCGGATACGAGTTTATGAACTTGACCACTGAACCAACCTTCACTCCTACCTATTGTAGCAATTCTTCTGCTGAAATTCCTACAACTGCTACTTTCCAGTGGCAGGTGTACAACAAAAAGACAGCTGCATGGGAAGATATTGATGGTGCAACAAATAAAGATTATTCTCCAGCAGCCGGCTCTTTGGACGACTCCACCAAGATTCGTGTCGTTATGACTAACGGTATGAATAAGATGGTGTCTTCGTCGGTTTTGGCGTTTTATAACTCTCCGGGCCTGGGCGTAAAACTAACTGGTACCGAACTGTTTGAAACCATTCAGAAACCAACCTACGAGCACGAAATTGACTACGGCAAACCGTTTGTCGTTGATGTTATCGCGCTGGGTGCCTCTACGCTTAGCTCTATCACTTTGAAGACCCGTTCTGATAATGACGAGGCCTTTACCGACTATATGTCTATTACTGCCCCTGAGTCTTCTTTCACCATTACTCCTTCTCAAAACCTGGAGTACTTGGTTGAGGGTACGGCCATCGATATGCGTCCGGGACATGAGGGCGAGGAACTGACAGTAAAGGATACCTTCTTTGTACGTGTGCGTTTCTCTTGGGACGAGGGCGCAGATGTCGATACACTTTTCTTCGATAATTTCGGTGTGTTTACTGCCGATAATGAATATACTACTTCAAACAATCTGAAGTTTACTGACGAGTTGACCGATACGGTTGGTGTAAAGAACAAAATTGTTAATTATTGGGCTCCCGACTATTATAACTCGGTGAAGAACCACGAGTTCTCGTTGCTTAACCCGTTAGTTGGTCCGTTCGACACCGACGATTGTGCTGCCGACGGTTATAAGCATTATGCTTGTTGGAGCGATAACGGAACTTGCGATGGTTACCGTATTGAAGACGGTTACTATGCTGTCGTTCCTAATCCAGACTATAGTAACTGCGGACAGTCTAAGAAGGACTATTGGAATGGTTACGACCACACCGAGGAATCTACGGGTGTACTTGGCGGTATGTTGTTCGTAAACTGTGCTGCCGATTCTAAGGAAACTATCCTCATTGAACGTGAGATTACACTTTCTAACGAGTGCGAAAACACCCGCTTGTTGTTCTCTGCTTATGTGAACAACGCGACTGCTGTTGCTTCAAACAAGCCGGTTAATGTTCGTTTGAAGGTGCTTGACCAAAACGACCATGTTATTTACGAAACTCCTTCGGGTAATATCTATCCTCGTACGGTAAAAGGTGGTATGTGGGCGAACTTGTCGTTCATGTTCAATGCCGTACAGGGAGGCAAGTATAAACTTCAGTTGGTGAACAACCAGCCAGGTGGTGCACAGAACTTTGGTAATGACTTGCTCTTCGACGATATCCTTATTATTGCGGCTTACCCAACTGTTAATGTGTTCCGCGACAGAATGAAGTCGAGCATGGTGCCTATCGACACTTGCGAGGAAGTTAGTGTTCCTTTGTTTGTGTTGAATAAGGACGATATTAAGAAGTACATCACAACTCCTAGCTACTTGTACCAGTATAGTAAGGATTCTGTAAACTGGGTGAACATTGGCGAGATTACCGATGTTGACTCGTTTATGGTTACACTTAACAAGCAGACTCCTCTCTTCTGGGATACTACTTATTTCCGTGGTATCGTTGCTTCTAACGAGGAGGTTATCAACCGAATCCTCGACGGTAAGGCTCCAGTTCTTTCTTGCGACAGCGTTTATGCCGTATCTGATCCGTTCCGTGTCGTATTCGATTACGGAGGTCCGCTTGATCCTACTTACCGCGATACTCTCTGTATTGGCGAGAAGTTTGAGGTGACTGTAAGTGCGCACAACCGTCCGGTTTACCGCTGGGTTAATTCGCGTACGTTGGAAACGATCAATAACCAAGACTCAACGTTCTCGTATGTGATTACCGAGAACGACCCTGTCGATACCCTCTTCTATTTCGTGACCGAAACCCGTTTGGGTTGTACCGACACGATGGAGGTTTATGTACACCGCCGCTCGTTTGTAGAGTTCAATACTCCAGACAGCCTTGTGGTTTGTTTGTTCGACCAGCCGGTTTCTCTGTCTGATGTAGTTCCTGCTAATGCTACATTCGAGTGGAAGTCGGGTACTGAACTCAATGAGAATACTACCACACCAAGTGTGATGTTGCCTCAAACACTTCCACACCAGGGTGTGATTACGGTGACTGGTTCCGATAAAGATTATTGTAGCACGACCAAGTCGTTCCCTTATAGCATTCATACGCCTATCGAGGTAACGCTCAGTGCAGAAAGAACCGACAGCATGTTCTGTTTGGAATCGCCTGAGGCTTTGTTCAAACTTACGGCCAATACCGTACAGGGTGTTCCTGTTCTTTATTATTGGACTAAGAACGACATTCAGGTTGGTTTCACCAAGGCTCCTGTCAATTATTATTCGTTCGGTTCGCTTACCGAGGGTGAGACTGTCTTTGGTGTTCATGTGGTGGACGAGGTTTGTAACAAGACTTCCGAGTCTGAGTTTAAGGCCGGCATCCCTACTAAACTGCGCGAGCCTATCACTATTGAGATGGCTACTATTGACCGCCTCTGCGAGAACGAGACCGTTTCTGCAGAAGTCACTCTCAACCATTTGTTGGATCCAAGTACAGCTACTATATACTGGGCTGTTCCTTCTAATAATGGTACGCTTGCTAATGAGACGAATCATGTTGATGCGAACTTCAAGGCTGCTAATGTAGTGACTCCGGCTCCTTTGACGAATACTACCGAGCAGATTGTTCTGGCAGCTTCTACTGTCGATGCGGTTTGCCCTAACAATGTACCGACCGTTTCTTCGGTTATCGACCTCTACAAACAACTCGATATTACGGTTACAACCGACCGTTCCGACAGCTTGTTCTGTATGTCTAATACAGGTATCACTTTCACCGCCACTACCAACCGTGGTTATGCGAAAGACTTCTTCTGGTATGCCGATGGCGTGATGGTTGAAAAGACGGGTCACGATGTATATACCTACACCTTCCCAGTTGAGACCGAAGGCAAGCACGTTTACGGTGTCAATGCTGTCGATGGTGTATGTAACGTGCGTGACTCTAACGAGTTTGCATTCTCAGTTCCTGTCGAGACGCGTCAGCCTATCACAATCAGTCTGACTACTGATGAGAATATTTGTGAGAATGCGGTTGCAAATGCCGAGTTGACTTTCGAACATTTGCTCGCTCCTGACAATACAAACGTATTCTGGGCTATTCCTTCTGGTAACGGTACTTTGGCAAGTGAGTCTACCACTACTAGTGGTTCTAAGTCTACCAATGTGGTGACTCCGGCTCCTTTGACGAATACTACTGAACAGATTTATTTGGCGGCTTCTGTTGTTGATGAGGTTTGTACCGACAACAAGCCTGTTGCTAATACCGTCATTGGTTTGTACAAGAAGTTGGATGTTACAGTCACTACCGACCGCGACGACCACTTGTTCTGTATGGGCAGCTCTGAAGGTATTACTTTCAACGCGGTAACAAACCGTGGTTATGTCGATAAGTTCAACTGGTACGCCGACAGCGTTTTGGTTGCTACTACCGATCACGATACTCCTAGCTTTACCTTCCCTGTTACTGTCGAGGGTAAGCATTACTTCGGTGTTAAAATGGTTGACGGCGTTTGTAGTACCGACGCCGCTCAGTATGAGTTCGAGTATCCTGCTGAAACACGGCTGCCTATCACGTTCACGTTGAAGGCCGATACTAGCTTCTGCGAATCGAATGGCTTGGCTGTTGTGGCTAACTTCGAGCACTTGTTGCAGAACCCAACCTTGGTGCTTTGGTCAGTATCTGAAAACGGTAAGCTGTACACCGAAAAGTCTTACACCGATGGCGATTCTACGGTGAACTCTATTATCGCTATTCCTACAAGCAATTATGCCGAGAAGGTTGCAGTGTTTGCTGCTGTTGCCGACCCCGTTTGTCCTGCAAACTCACCTGTTAACCAGTCTTTGCTTGCTACCATGCATAAGAATGTTATCATTTCGCTTGCTGCTGATAACAATATCAACCAGAAGTGTTTGGAAAACAGTACTGATGCAGAAGTTGGTTTGAATATCACCGTTGAAAGAGGTAACCCTGCTTACTACATCTGGTCCGATGGTGTAAAAGATACGAAACTCAGTCGTTCTTATACCTTGGCTCTTGGTGACAATATAATTAGTGTCGACGCATACGATTCTGTCTGCGTTGAGAACAAGGCTGCCGCTACCGCCAACACGTATGTAACGACCCGTGTTCCTCTCCACGTTAATTTGGGTCTGACTAAGGGTACGAACCCAATTTGTGTGGGTAACGAAATTGAGGTTACTGCTTATGTCGATAATAACTTCCCTGGCGATGAGATTTATTACACTTGGTATCCTTCTGTAGGCTCGAGCAGCTCAATCCACTATAGTCCAAAATCTGGTTTCAATGTGATTAAGGTAGGCGCTATCGCAGCGAATGCTATATGTCCTGTTCAGGTTGCTGAATATGGTTTGTCGGTTCAAGACTCTGTTAAGATTGGTATTGATGCGACTCCATATTTGTGTCAGACTCAAGACAGTGCCAATTCCGTACAGATGAATGTAATTGTATATGCTGGTAACCCTCAGATGTTCGTTTGGTCAACCGGCGATACTACTATCGATAATGTCAATTATCATAATCCAACCAAGAACACAGTATATGGTGTTTATGCAATCGATAAGGTTTGTGCAAACTCGTTCACGGTTTACACGCCAGAAGTACAGGTTTCTAACCTTTACACGATTGAAGTAGCTCCTGAAACTGATAAGGTTCAGATGGGTGAGGAGGTTAAGTTCAATGTTAACATTCCTGAAGGCTACACCAACATCAACTTGGCTTGGTACATGATTAACCAGTTTAACGATACATTGTATCTTGGTAATTCTACCGAGGCAGGCTTCTCTTATCCAATGCCTCTGAATGGTGAATACACTTTCTTCAGCACTGCTGACGATGGTTTCTGCGGTATCCTCAGTTCTTCTACTATCTTCATCGATGTAGCCGACTACTACCAGGTGCCTAATGCGTTCACTCCATACAACGGCAATCCGAAGAACGATGTCTTCATGAAGGGTTATCCTGTCAAGATCTTTAACCGCTACCAACAGATGGTCTATGAGGGACCTGATGGTTGGGATGGTCAGTATAACGGTCAGTTGGCTGAGCCTGGTACCTACTTCTATGTTCTCGTTAAGAAGGACGGACGTACTTTGAAGGGTACTATCGAATTGGTTAAGTTCAAATAAAATTGAGTTCTATTAATACGAATATAGAAACATTATGAAAAAAGTAATTGTCGCATCTCTTGCTCTTTTGAGTTGCTCTCAGGCTTTCGCCCTTGAGGGTCGATACGGAACAGGATTCTATGAGTTTGCGTCTTCTGAAAAGAATACAAAGTCTCAAGAAATGCCAATGTCTCTTTACAAGAAAGGTTCTTTGGTTTTCTTTCGTAACGATACGGCCTATATGTTCTATCCGCAAAAAAATCGTGACCTCGATGAACTGATTGTTTGCCCTGAACTAATGGCGCTCAACATTGAGGGTACTTTCGCTTACGACGAGGCTAACAAAAAAATATACTTCGTTAAAAAGACGAACGATGGCGCTGCGGGTACGCAGTTGTATGAGGCAAACGATGAGGGTGACAAGTTTACTGGTGTTAAACTTATGAAGATTCAGGGCGTTATGGCCGAGAAGAATCAAATTAAGGGTTCTACTCTCGCTATGGGCCGTTACAATTTCTCGCATCCGGGTGCCAAGGGCTTCCATAACCCTTCGCTTGCAGAACGTGGCAAGAAGATCTTTTTCTCTGGCGAGTTTAAGGCAGGTAAGGGTGGACGCGATTTGTACTTCATTGAAAAGATAAAGGATGAAAATGGTGAGGAAATGTGGTCTCGTCCTGCTCCTATTTCCGATACTTTGAATACGGAGTATGTGGAAGACTATCCGTTGGTTGTTGGTGACACTGCTCTCATTTTCACTTCCAACCGTCCTGGCGGTAAAGGTGGAATGGACCTCTATTCTGCGCACAAACGCCGTAACGAGTCTATTTGGAATCCGGGCGTGAATATGGGCGATGTGTTCAACTCTAGCGCTAACGATTACAATGTGGTGTATAACCGTCGTTCTATGTACTTCCTTTCCGACCGTGCCGGTGGTAAGAAGGCGGGCGATATCTACTACCCAGAACACTACAATTTCGTTTTCGACCGCGAGTTGGCTATGGACCACACCATCGAGGAGCCTAAAGGCTTCAACTGGGTGCTCTTCTTCTTCGACTATAACAAGTCTGATATGAAGCCAGAGTACGAGGTACAGATGGATGAACTCTACGCTGCTATGCAGGAATATCCGGGCTTCTCGTTCCAGGTGACTGGTTATACCGATAGCCGTGGTTCGGAAGATTACAACAAGAAACTTTCTCAAAAACGTGCCGACTATATTCGTGAGATGTTGATCAACAAGGGTATCAACCCTAAGAAGATTAAGTCGGTGGGTAGAGGTATGGCCGATCCGGTTGTTCCTAATGCCGAAACCGAGGAAGAGCATGAGCAGAACCGCCGTGTTGAAATTAAATTGTTGAACGATTAATGAAGGCTGTTGCTTTAGTCTTAATTTGATAATTACTCATTCGTTATGAAAAAAATACTGATATTGATTTCGTCGCTCTTCCTGGCTCTTTGTGCTAGTGCCCAGCAAGACTTGATGTTGTCGCAACAGTTCTTTTCACGTATTAACAAGAACCCTGCCGGTATTGGTAATATCGCAGATATCGATATCTTTATGCTGGGTCGATACCAGTGGTGCAATATGAAGGATTCTCCTAAGTCGGGTGTCCTTAACGCACAAACGTTTAAAGACGACCTTCATTCGGGTTTCGGTGTGTCTATGTCTTACGACAACATTGGTGTGGCTAAGTCGATGTTCAATCCGAAGTTGGTTTATGCCTATCAGTTGACCCTGGCTGACGAAATGGTCGTTTCGCTCGGTCTTTCTGCCGGTGTCCAGTATGGCTACTTCAATGGTGCGGAATATATTCTCGAAGATCCTACCGAAGCGTATGTCGATGGTGATTTCCCGCTCGACAAGCAGACTAAGTTTAGTCCTGACTTCGACTTTGGTTTCGAGTTTATCACTCCTCGCATTTTGGCGGGTGCTTCGGTTACCCATTTGCAGGAAGGTGAGGCTACTACGTTGAAGAATTCACGTCACTTTTATGTGTATGGACGTTATATTTTTACGATTAACGACAAGTGGGATTTAGCCCCTATGGTGACTTGGATGAACAAGGAAAAGGTTAATGTTGCCGAATTGAACGTTACCGGCTTCTTCAACCGTATGTTCTGGGGTGGACTTACTTACCATCCTGATTTGATCGATGGTCTGGGTACTAATCCTTTGGCTGTCTCTGCAGGTCTTGAGTTCCAGAATTTCCGTATTGGTTATACCTTCGACTATAACTTTGGTAAGGTTGCCAAGTACTCTGGTCAGGCGCACGAAATTTACCTCTCTTATTCTTTGCGTAATAAGAATACTGCTCCTACTTACGAACGTTTCGAGTAATTTGTTTTATCAAGTGCTATAGTACCTACGCTTATGTTAAGACGACTCTTCTTACTTGTTGGTTCTCTTTTCTTATCGGTTAGTTGCAGCTCTTCTACAAAGGTGCTCTCTACCGAAGAAACGGAAAGTGTTAAGGTGGGTAAAAAGTTTGAGGTTCAGTTGAAGTCGAACCCTTCTACCGGTTACAAGTGGATTTGGGTGAACCGGGGTTCGGCCGCTGCCGACTCTGTCGGTTTCGAGTTCGCTGCTTCTGAAAGTAAGACGATTATGTGTGGCGCTGGTGGAACTGAGGTTTGGACGTTTAAGGCGAAAGACAAAGGTGACGATTTCCTGAAATTCTATTACGTCAGACCTTGGGAAAAGGAGAATGTTGCCGATTCGCTGATTTTCCACTTTAAAACCAAGTAAACAAATTCCTTTTATATAGCAAAAGATAGGCCTGGTGCCTATCTTTTCTTTTTTCCCTGCTTGACTTCTTTTATAGGTATTCTTTTGTTAAATTTGTATCGTTATAATTCTTAAACGTATTATGCCTGATTTAGTAAAGAAAGTTACTTCCAAAGATTTTATAGCCATGAAGGCCAAAGGTGAGAAAATCACCATGCTGACCGCATACGATTATCTTACCGCTTCTATTTTCGATAAGGCCGGACTTGACTCTATTCTTGTTGGTGATTCTGCTTCTAATGTGATGCAGGGTAATTCTAACACTATTCCTATTTCGGTTGACGACATGATTGTCTACGCCCGTAGTGTTGCACGCGCCTGCCAGCATGCTTTCGTTTTCTGCGATATGCCTTTTGGCAGCTACCAAATCTCTAAGACTGATGCTGTTGCCAATGCGGTCCGCATTATGAAGGAGACTGGCGTCGATGGTTTGAAGATTGAGGGTGGTGAAGAATATGTCGATACTATTGAATGCATTATCCGTGCGGGTATCCCTGTTTGTGGACACCTTGGCCTGACTCCACAGTCGGTTAAGGCTTTTGGCGGATTTGGTGTTCGCGCCAAGGATGATGCCGAGGCTGAAAAACTGCTTCGCGATGTGAAGTTGCTTGAAAATGCGGGCTGTATTGCCATTGTTCTCGAAAAAATTCCTTCGGCTTTGGCTTCACGTGCGGCTGCTGCGGTTAAGGTGCCTATTATTGGTATTGGTGCCGGTGTTGGCGTTGACGGACAAGTGCTGGTTGGCCAGGATATGTTGGGTATGGACCCTATTTTCCATCCTAAATTCGTTCGTTCATATGCGAACCTTCACGATGTCATCACGAATGCGGTTAAATCATACTGTGCCGATGTAAAGGGTAAGGCGTTCCCTAACGAGAACGAGTCTTATTAATACGAATCTGATTGACTTAAAATAGTAGAGGATGTACGCCAAGTACATCCTCTTTTTTATTTTAACATCTCTTCCAACTTTTCTACGGCATCTTTTATGTCGTCTCCAAAAGTGGTGTGGTTACGTAAGTAGTCCGTTTTGTTCCCCGATATCTTCTCGTAGAGTTCCGGTTCCATGGTGTCGATATACGAACCTATGGCGTATTCAATGTCTTCTTTCTGCCATTCCATGGTGGAGTATTGGTAAACTCGCTGTTTTTGGTGTAGAAAACAGTAGGCGGTTTCTATATTTTCCTTCTTTATCATACTTTTTGCCTGTTTAAGTAGTTTTTATTGGTCGTAGCCCTCCGGACGCATCTGTTTTTGCTCTTCGCTATAAACGTAGCCGTATTTTTTCAAATATTCCTTTATTTCTTCCGGCTCGCGGTTAAAATTGTAGCATAAAGCCTCTAAAGTGTCAAATTCTTCGTCTCGAAGCAGCATGTTTATGCTGGAAACCAAAATGTTAGGATCGTTTGGCAGATACTCCATAATACTTTTTTTGTTTGAATCTGTCACAAAAATACGAAATTGTCATGCAAGTTCTTATTTTTCATTTCTGCATTTTGTCACGTTGACAAATCTTACTTTTTTCACACTTTTTCGGAGTATTTGTCACAAAATGATTGGTGTGGACAAATAAGATTTTAAGATTTTTTTAAGTTAATTTTTGTTTACTACATTTGCATCAGTTAAAACTTAGTCGAAATACCTTAAATTTTGTTTGAAATATGTCTTACGCAATTACTCACGAAGAAGTAGCAAACAGCGCTACTCATTTTTTAGGGGTTCTTTTGGCTCCTGTTATGTTGTTCCTCTTGCTCTATCTTGTTCCTTCTCACACTTGGCAGAGCCAGTTCTCTGTTATAGTCTTCTGTTTGGGCGTTCTTGTCCTTTATTCGTCTTCTACCGTATACCATTTTGTGTTGCCAAGCCACGCTAAAAAGGTTATGCGTTACTTCGACCACATTAATATATATGTGCTTATTGCCGCTTCTTATACTCCTATCTTTATTTGTGGGTTGGGTGGCACTTTGGGCTGGGTTATGTTTGGCGTTGAGTGGTTGCTGGTTATTGCTGGCGGCATCTTCAAGGTCTGCTGTCTGGGCCAGCATCCGAAGCTCTCTCTGTTCCTCTATATGCTGATGGGCTGGAGTTTCCTTATTGTGGTAGGTCCTTTTTGGCATTCTTTGAGTACGCAAACCCTTTCCATCTTTGTTGCAGAAGGGTTGCTCTATACGTTGGGCTCTTACTTTTTTGTAAAAGACGACGCTCACCGCTACTTCCACGCTATTTGGCACGTTTTTGTGCTGGCTGGCACTGTTTTCCACTTCTTCCTGATTCTTTCACTGTTTCATTAAGGAGTGTGTTATCCTAGAGTAATTGTAATTGTTTTGTTTGCTTTTTTATCGGTTACATTACTGCTTAAGTCTAAGATTATCTTTATATTCGGTAGCGGTGGCAATCTTTTCGGGTGACACCGCTATTTTTTTCTTACCCGTGTTGCCTAGGTGCACGGAATGGTGTATTTTTATAGTACGTTGTATCCTTCTAATTTTTACGAATATGAATGTTGGTGACAGAATTCCCGATGTGCTGGGCGTTGACCAGAATGGTAATGAAATTAAAAGCAGCGACTTCCGTGGTCGTAAACTGGTGTTGTATAGTTATCCGAAAGCCAATACCTCTGGCTGTACAGCCGAGGCTTGCTCTTTGCAACAGCATAAAGATGAATTGGAGGTGGCTGGTTATGCCATTATAGGGGTCAGTAAAGACCGCGTTGAACTTCAGAAGAAGTTTGCCGACGCCCATTCGCTTTCGTTCCCGCTTATTGCCGATACCGACACCGCTTTGTTGCAGACTCTAGGGTGCTGGGGCGAAAAGGTGGCTTGTGGCAGGCGTACTGTTGGTATTTTACGCACGACTTATTTGGTGAACGAAGAGGGTGTTATTACCAAGATTTTCACCCCTAAGGAAATCAAGACTAAAATCCACGCTGAACAGATTCTCGACTTCATAGGCAAGTAGGCTTGTCTGTTGGGCTGGTGGTGGATGAGGCGGAGTCTTTCCGTCTCTTTTTTATTCTATCGATAGTTGTTTTATTTTTCTCTTTATGCAGATTCTATTAGCCAACGCTAAAATCATGTTCTCTTCTGCGGCTCAACCTCCACAGTCGCAGCCAGCCTTTCAGGCCGTTGCTGACGTGCTTGCGGCAGAAATGGCCCGGTTGACCGTTCCCGAACTAGCCAAACAGTTAGACTGTAACCGGAGTTTGGCCGCTGAAAACTGGCAACGCTACCGCGATTTCAGCTTTGCCGAGAAACTGCCGGCTATTATGGCCTATAACGGGCAGGCATACAAACACCTGCGTGCCCAGTCGCTGACTGAGGATGCGCTCGCTTTCGGACAAAAGCATTTGTGGATTACCTGCTTTCTTTATGGACTGCTCCGTCCGCTCGATGCCATTGTTCCTTACCGTATGGAACATTGTGTGAGGCTTCAGGCTACGGGTGACGTTGCTGTCTCTCATTTTTGGAGAGATAAACTTACCGATTTTTTAATTGACAGTGTCAAGGCTGACGATGGCGTGCTTGTCCATCTCTCTACAGCCGAATATGAGCACCTGTTCGACTGGAAGCGTGTCTGTGCCGAAGTTCGGGTTATTCAGCCTTTGTTTTACGTCCGTAAGGGCGACGATTTAAAAGTGCAGGCTGTTTGGGCAAAATCGTGTCGTGGTGCTATGGTCCGTTATATATTGCAGAACCAGATTTCCCATCCCGAACAATTGCAGGCGTTCGAACACGAGGGTTTTGTATTCGATCCGCATTTGGGTGACCCTTCGTTCCCTCATTTTGTGCGCGGGTAGTCTGGGTTTATTATTAGTAGTGTAAAATATGATTGTACTGATTACTGGCGCTTCACATACCGGGAAGACGGTTTTGGCTCAGCGTCTGCTCGATAAATACCGCTATCCGTATCTCTCCATCGACCATTTGAAAATGGGACTGATTCGTAGTGGTAATACCTCTTTAACTCCAGAGGACGATGACAAACTTACTGCTTATCTTTGGCCGATTGTGCGCGAAATGATAAAAACGGCTGTCGAGAACAACCAAAACCTTATTGTTGAGGGGTGCTATGTCCCTTTTGACTGGAGGCCGGATTTCGACGACATGTACTTGCAGGCTATCCGCTTTATTTGTCTTGCGATGTCTGACAACTATATCGATACGAATTTTGATTTAATTGTGGAACACCGTTCTGACATAGAATCTAGAATTGAGCCCTCTTCTTGCACAAGAAACAGCCTGAAGGCTGATAATCGGGCATACATCGAGGGCTGTTCTAAAATGGGCGAGCCGGTGACTATTATCGATTCCGACTATGAACAAGCTGTTCGTCCTCTTCTCAACCTGTAGTTTTGTTCCCCTCTATGCGTTCGCATAGCTGTGCATGCCCCCTAACAGGTAGTTTACGCCAAAGTAGGTCATCAGCACGGTCAGAAAGGCCAGTGCCATATACCAGTGGAAACTTTTCTCTTTCGTAAACAGGGCGGCTTCTTGGAAGGCAATGGCTGCCCCGTACACCATCAGGGTTATCAGTGCCCATACTTCTTTGGGGTCCCAGGCCCAGTAATTTCCCCACGACTCGTTGGCCCATACCGCACCCAACAATATGCCGATGCCGATTAGTATCACGGCGGGGTAGAGCAGTAACCGGTTTATCAGTGTCAGTTGCGTTACCTGTTGGCTGTCCTTTTCGCCCCGCATCAGTACTAGTGCTAGCACGCTGTTCAGCATTATAAAGGCGAACAGGGCATACGATATCATAATCATCGATACGTGCGTACTCAGCCACGGTGAGTTCAGTACCGGCATTAGTGGCGTTATTTGCGGATTCATTTGTCCCAGATGGGCGACCAGTAAGGTGAAGCCTGAGAGCAGGAAGCCGAATGCCAACACAAAACGGTAGCGTTTGCACAATACTAGTGCTAGCAACATGACGCACATGGCAAGGAACTGCATGGTCTCGAACCCGTTGTTCAGCGGTATGCGGCCGCTAATGTACCAGCGTAGCCCATAGCCAATGGTGTGAACTACAAATGCGGCTAGTAAAACGAAGGGCAGCACATTTAACGAGGTGTTTATCCACTTTTTCCCGTTATGCTTCCCTATACCTTTATAGAGCAGTATTCCGAAGACTAGCAGACCGAGGGTGAGGTTGACCATAAACAGCACTTTTGTGAACGGTACCTTGTTATAGAGCAACTCGGCGTCTATTTTAGTGTCGCTGAGTGGGGGTATGCTTCCGTCGGTTGGTAGGGGCTTTATAAGGGTGTTGTGCCCCAGCATAAGTATCAAGCCCACTTTCTCGTCGGTTTCTGTTATCCCTTTTTCTAGCTTGCTTATTTCGGGACTTTGTTGCTCTTTGTTCCAGATTTCCTGTAGGCGGTATTTCCCTTCTTTGTCGAACAGGTCTCCTAAACTGCAGTAGTTGCCTTCTAGGCCTAGTTGGTGCCTGAGTTCTGCGCTCTTAATCTTTATCATCTTCTCGTTGCGCCATATTTCAGGTGCAATACTCCAACCGCCCACAACCTGTTCAGGTAGCAGTCCTTTATAGTTGGCGCTGCCGTATATTTTCTTTACAAAGTCGGTCGCTACGGTATTAAAGGGAACAACACGGTTCTGATAGATGACCTGTTTGCGTTCCAACTTTTTCGCCTCTTCTTTCGAAAGTACGGGTATCTTTTTCACATTGGTGGTATCGGCAGCTCTGGTTTCGCAGGTGTTGGCGCCCAGTGTCAGTGCGAACAGGAATAATCCTCCTTTCGTTAATAGCGGATTTCCCAACAATTTTCGGTAGGTCCCGCTCTTCCAAAACAGCGAAACTATGCCTGCTATTATGAAGAGCAGGTAGCCGGCAAAGGTGGTTTTTATTCCATAGGGGTCGTGGTTTACGCTGAGCCAGCTGCCTATTCCGTTGTCGTCGAAACTCGATTGGCAGAAACGGTAGCCGTCTTTCACGTAGTTGCGGTTCATCGACACCATCTCGTTCGCGCCTTCTATCGTCATATAGCTTACATAGTCCATCGGGGCTTCAGTGCCGGGGTAGTACTTAATGCTGAAACTGTCTAGGGCCATAGCGAAAGGCAATTTGTGGATCTGTTTGTTCTCGTCTTCAAAAGTGTTGACCGAGGCTTCCTTTATCAGGTGCACATAGCCATGTTCGCCGGTGGTGTAGCTCAATAGTGCCCCTAGCAGTATGGTGCCGAGTGCGGTGTGCATCAGCAGGCTGGGCAGGTTTCTCCATACCCGCTGCTTTATGGCGGAGGCCAGCCCTAAAAGGGCAAAAATACTCCATAACGCCACAAACCAGGCATTCCCGTACACATAGCGGTTGGCAAAGTCGGTTCCCCAGTGGTCTTCTATTAGTGTAGCTGCGGCTAGTATTACGACTATTATTGCGTAGGTAGTTCCAAAAACTTTTTTTAGTGTATTGTCCATAATCGGTAGTTTGTTGTAGTACTAAAAAAACGATGCCGCCTTTCGTTTTAGGTAAATGCGGCATCGTCTACTAGTTGTTCCTTTAACCAGAGTTGGCTTTCTGTGCGGTTGGCACCGTTGGCCCGACTGGTTATAGGGGTTTGAATTTTTCGTTTTTCATTTCTTTCACACCCATACATTCCATCTCAATCAGCCAGGTAGGCCGGCATACGGGTGCAAGGACGATGACTTTCGGGGTGGTTGGAAATTTCTCGTCAAACAGCTTGCTGACGGTGGCGTAGTCTGCCGGGTCACGAAGGTATACCAGTATTTGGCCTAAGTCGTCAAAATTCATTTGGCCTTCTTTTAGTAGTGCCTCCACGTTTTCCCACATCCGGTACACCTGTTTCTCTATGTCTCCCACATAAAGCACGTTGCCTTTGTTGTCGATGCTGGCTGTTCCTGATATGAAGATGTGGCGGCGGTCGCCATAGTCAACGTAGGTACCGCGTTCAAAACGGACACCGTAGTCGGCGGTCGAGTTCAGATGGTCTTTGGCATATAGGAAGTTGATTTGTTCGTCCGACAAGCCTTTCACCGCATAGGTGTTCATCTGCACCAGCTCGCGGCTGTCAGCGGTCCGGCCTCCTATGCCGGTGCTGGTAATAAAGTGGTTGCCTGGTATCAGGTTGTGCTGGTCGAAGACGTCGTTTCGTGCCTTTACCATGCCGGCGTAGTTCACATCTACATTCTGCACCATAAACCAAGTCCTTATGCAGTCGTGTTCCAGCGTCATGCCTTCCGCATCTAGTTGGTTAGCGTATTCGTTGAGCAGCTGGCTGGTTTGCTGTTCGCTGTTGCCATTCTGCAGGGTGCGTGTACCGCCCCAGTAGTGATTGTAGTCTCCGTGCTTTACGACCGTTAGTCCGTCTGTCTGTTGTTGGGTGGTTACATTTTCTACAAAGTAGGCCCACAAGGCAATCTTTGTACCGTTTAGCGGGGCTTGTTCCACTACCGAGGTGGCTGTGGCTTGCCCGTTTGTTCCGAGTGCGTCTGCCAGTAAGCCTTCCTGATTGGCGGCGTCGCTGACAAAAAAACGGCGGAAAACGGCGGTGTAGCCGCTTAGCTTGCCTTCAAGCAGCGTTTGGTATGCTGTAACAACCGATTCTATCTGGTCTTTTGCGGCCTGTTGTGGATTGGTAGCGTGTACCATAATATGACGTTCGCCTATTCCATTTGCGGGAGTGTATTCCTGTATTTCTATCCGCACATTTTTGTTGGGCGTCAGTTCTTGGTAGCTCGTTGCCATTTTGTGTTCTTTATAATCGTCTGTTTTAAAAAGCATTGTGCTTCTTGGCTGTGCCAAAAACACAATGCAAAAATACTTATTTTTCAGGTCTTTTCTATACACCTGCCTTTATTATTGGCATTCTCTACAGCGCTTATTCGGGGGCTCCGTTGTTTATCCATTCTTTTATCAGGTTGCTCATGGCGTTCCCATAAAAGAAGTTGGTGTGGTTGTAGTGCCAGCCGCAGTCGTTGCTGTATTCGGTCAGCACTTTGTAGAGCATACTTCCCTTTGCGTTGTTCGGGTCTACACGTTTCAGGCTGTCTATCTTTTTCGAGGTGACACCCACTAGGTTCGAATAGCTGTTCCCTTCGGTCAGGTAGAGTCCTGCGGCTGGCGTCTCTCCCATTCCGTGGCAGTAGGCGCACCGCTTGCTGAAAATGTTTTTCTGTATGTTGGCGAACATACCCGCATCCAGATTGTCGGCTTTGAAGTAGATGGTGTCGGCCAGTTTGTGGTTCGGATCAGCGGTCTTGCTGTAGATGGTTGCTAGTGTTGCCACCCGTTTGTTGATGGGGTTCAGCACACACAGCTCAATGCTTTCGCAGTTCGGGTTGATTCCTTCAAACTTGAAGTCTTGTTTCTTCTCTGTTACGGGCAGACTTTTGGCGAGTAGCGGGTACGAGTCTTGAGCCGAAAAGGCGGCTACCACTATTTGGTATTTTGAACCCCATTGGTCCATGTTCTTTAGCGTGCCACTCACTCTTACCACATAGCCCTCGTCTATATAGAAGTCGTTTTCTTCCCTGATGTTCCCGTCGTCGCAACTGGTCAGACTACCTAACAGCGTGGCTGCCAGTGTGCATCCCAACAATAATAGATGCTTTATCTTCATTTTCCTTTTTTGTTTATGTCTGCTTTTTTACATGTTTGTTCAGAAACTGTATTGTAACAGCATTACAGCCTTGTGGGTGGCTATGCCCAGGTCGTCGTTGTCGCGGTCTAGCTGTGTGTCGTGGTTCGTGCGTCCTGTGTATTGGTACATGGCCTGCAACTTCAGGTTACAGCTGTTTATGAAGTAGTTTACACCTACTGCCGGCATGTTTAGGTATCCGTTGGCATCCCATCCGTTCCTGTTGTAGAAGTCGTAGCGGAAGGCGCCTTGCAGGTTGTTGGTCAGGAAGTAGCCTACTTGCGCGTAGCCGCCCAGATAGTCGAATTGGTCGTCAATTTTCTGTCGGTCGGTAAATCCCACATGCATAGTGTATATTTCACCGGCCAAATAGAGGCGTTTGTACAGCCAAGCGGCTTCCAGTCCGAAGCGGCGGTCGTTGGTGCTCTCGTACTCGCTTTCTACGTTAATGCCTCCAGAAACGGCAAACAGTGTTTTGTTGTCGTTCAGGTGTTTGGGGTCGCCTTGTGTGCTTGGCATAACGCCGTTGGGCATGAAGGCCAGGCGTCCGGCATACAGCAGTGACGGAATGTGCCAGTCGTCGCTGAAGGTTTTGGTGGCGCTGTTTACGGCACTGCCTGTTCCGTTCCATACGCCAATCTCGTAACTCATTTTCTGTTTGGCGAATAGTCCGTGCAGTTCTACTCCAAGGTCGAACCCAGTGCCGATGTTTGGTGTTACCGCGTTAAGCGTGTAGGGCATAATGGTCGACGAGGTCAGCGATGTGGGTACGCAGGGTAAAAGTGTGCCGCCCAGCATGGTCAGATAGGCATGAGTGAACGGTGTCTTGAATTTTCCGGTCCTTACTTGCAGCCCGTCGCATACTTTGGCGTCTACCCAGCCTTGTTGTAGTATGTTCCCACCGCTGGCTGCCGCATTCATGCTGACATTGAAACTCAAACGGTCGAAAGCCTTGCCCGTGAAGCCGATAATGGCGTATGGTATGGCAAATCCCGTATTGGCCACATTGTCTTGGTTGTAGGCCTTGTCGAGTCCCTCGTCGTCATACCAGTTATAGTTGGCGGTGGTCTGTACCATCATATAGGGTTTGAAGGCGAACCTGCCGTCTTTACTCTGAAGGGCGAAGCCTTGGCGTCCGGCTATTGGTATTACTCCGCAGTCGTTGTCTTCTATAATCTGGCGGTCGCGCTCGTCTGCTGCGTCTTGGCGCTGGACCGCTGTGCCCTCGCTAAAAGTAGGCGTGTGTTGTGGGGCTTGCTCTTGTTCTAATTTTTCTATGCGTTTCAACAGAGCGTCGTATTCCGAGCGTGGAACGTATTGGGTGTTGTCTTGTGCGGTTGCTGTGGTGCTAAAGACGGCTGCCATAGCCAGCGATAAGTATGTTTTTTTCATTTTTCCTTTTTTAGATTGTTTTGTCTTTTATGCTGTGTTTCCTGTTTTTGTTAAAGCGACTGAAGGAAGCGGATTAGCGCATCGCGGTCTTCTTTGCTCATTTTCGCAAATATGTTTTTCGAGGCCTCGCCTTCTCCGCCGTGCCACATTATGGCTTCTACGAAGTTGCGTGCGCGACCGTCGTGCAGGAAGTAGGTGTGTCCGTTTACTACTTTCTGTAAACCTATACCCCAGAGTGGGGTGGTGCGCCATTCGTTGCCCATGGCAAGTCCGCTCTGGTAGTTGTCGTTCAGTCCTACACCGCATATTTCCGACCCCATGTCGTGTAGCAGGTAGTCGCTGTAAGGGTGTATCGTCTGTCCGCCCAGCCAAGGCAGGCGGGTTCCGTTCAGCAGCACAGTACCTCCTGAACGTGTATGCAGTGTGGTAACATGACACAAGTGACATTTGGCCTTGTAGAACATCTGCTCGCCGTGCTTAACGGTTGGATTGTTCACGTCGCGTCTTGCCGGTACTCCGTTGGCTTGCATATACAGGTCAACATCTTCCATTTCGGCGGTACTGGCTTCCAGTTTGTCGTAGAGCAGTCCCATCATGCTCCCTTGGGCCACTTGGCGCTGTCCCCGGCAGATTTCTTCCGGGTAGCGGCTGTTGGTGTAGCCCATGTCGCTGCTGAAGCCGAGCTCAACCGTCAGGTCGGCGTGTTGGGCTTTGTTTCCGCTCACGCCCAGCTGTCTGATTCCCCGTTCGGTGATGTAGTTGCATTTTCCGCTGATTCCGTATTCGGGATAGTTGCTGCGGGCTGCCAGGGCTTCTATCTCGTGCTGGTCTAAGGCCATCATTTGGCCCATACCCACGTGGCGGAGGGGTATGCGTACGGTGCAGAACAGGTCTTCGGGTGCTATGCTGTCGGCATACCAGTCGGTTATGTTATAGGTGAACCAGCAAAGCTCGTATTTCTCGCCGTCGGGAAATTTGAATTCTTTGGTGTGTTTCTCAATTTTCACTTTTCCTTCGGCTTCCACTCCGTAAATACTCTGGTCGTGAATTACCCGCCCATAGTCTTGGAAGAATTTGCCGTTTTTGCGGCTGACATACACCAGCATACTGCTGAATCCGTATTTTCCGCTGCCTTCCGCATCAGACCATGCCGAAGGTATGGTTCTGCCTGTTCGGTTGTGGCAGCTTCCACAACTGTAGCCGGCATATACCGGACCTAGCCCTTTATTGTCACTGGGCCCGTCGTCGTAAAGGGTGTTGCCGCGGTTCCAACGCGTTTTGTTGTCTCCACTGAGCCAGTCCGATTCGGTCTCATACGCAAAGGCAGAACTTGAGTAGATGGTCGATGTGCCAGCCGACAGCGCATAGCCGTCGCGCACTTCAACATATTCCTCGGTTATTCCTTCTTTGCTGCATGCAGTAGAGACAAACATCAATCCTAAAATGAAGAAATAATTGCCTGTTTTTTGTCTCATTTATATGCTTTTTTATACCTGATTTTTATACGCATTATTGGGAAAGACTGTCAAAAAAGACAGTCTTTCCCAATGGTAGTGTTTTTTTGATTCCGCTTACTTGATGGTGCGGGCTTTACCTGACTTGTAGATGAGGTATTCCAGCGTGTGGAAGCCACGGATGCTCTGTGCGGCTGCAATTTCTTCGCTGTCTTCGTCGAAGTCTCCGCTCCAGTTCAGACCGTTGAAGTCTCCGTTGACCAATATCCCTTTGATGGCGTTCTGGTCAAGCGGCCAGCTGTCCATGTTAGGGTCAATACCCATGTCGGCTACCGGACCGAACAAGAAGGCCTCGCTCTTTTCCCAGTAGGTACGGCTGGCAACCCACTTCTCGCACAAGGTTTCGAATCCTGCGTTGCTTGGTGCTTTTGTAAAGTCTACTACACTGTTGTAGAGGTCTTCGTTGGCTTCCTTCAGGCTCTTGTAGGTAGGAACAACCACCTTTTCAACATAATTTTTGTTGATGGCCTCGCAGGTCGTTTCTGAGAATTTCGACAGGGCTGGCGTCAAGTCTTTGTCTAGAATGTCCTTCAATTCGGCACAGGCGTCTTGTGCGGCAAGCGCTTCTGCCGATGCGATGTGGTTGCGGAATGGCTGTGGAATAGCCAAAATCTTGTCAATAGCGTTCTGGATGGCATTCTTAACCTTTTTGTCGAGTTTCTCGTCTATTTTTGCCAACTGTCCGCTGATGGAGTTCTCTGCCACTTTGCCGTTCAGACTGCCGTAATAGGCGTTCTTAACGCTTTCGATGTTATTGCTGTAGTCGACACGGCTGTGCCAGCTGTACCACGATTCTACAGCATAGAGGGCCTCGGCATATTTGCCAGACTGCCAAAGGTTCAGCGGGTCGCCAATCTTGGCTTCGCCCACCTCGTTTGCAATGTCCGAGCAGCCGGCTACAATCTGTTCGGTTGCGTTCAGTGCCGATGAGAAGGTTTCGGTGTAACCGCTCTTTCCGGCGTTCTTAAAGGTTTCTGCGTAAGCGTCGCCTTTCTCGTAACTCTCTGTCCAGTCGTTGTAGAGGGTGGTGGCGTCTGTTTTCAGGTAGTTGGCTACTACCTTCATATATGCGTTCCAGTTCTTCTTGTTCTTGCTATTGTATTCCAGTGTGTCGCTTGCATCAATTTTGTTGATGATGGTTGCGGCGTCTGCCCCATTATTCGGGGTCTCGTCGTCATCGTCGTCGCACGATGTCATCATGCCTGATGTCATTGCTACTCCCATTGTCAGGGCGATTGCATACTTGAATTTCATCTTCATTTTATTTTCTGTTAAATTGGTTGATTCTTTATTTCTTGTTGAACCACGCTACGTAGGCCACTCCTAGCGAGAAGTCGTTCTCCGAGTTGTAGTCGGTGCTCCAGTCAAATGCGCTGTGGGTTCCGATGTGGCGTGTGGTCCAGTCGCCTTTTACAACAAGGTAGGGCAGTGCATACCAGTTTACGCCGAATGTCCATGCGGCAACCTGGCAGCGTGGATCCTCCACTTCGCCTACCCAGCCGTCGTCTAGTTTCTCTTGCGGATTGTAGTACTCGTAACGGACGAAAGGATAAATTTTCAGTGGTTTTCTGGTGTGGATGAGGTTGCCGGCGTTTACGCCCAGTTCGCCGCCATAGCTTACCGCGTATTTCGCTACCGGTGTGTTGCCACTGTAGGCCGCGCTGGTGCGTCCCAGTGTCGAGCGGGTCAGCTTTGTGGTGTTGCCTATGCTACCGTGTATGGCGTTTGCGCGGGCTGTTATCCAACGGTTAGTGTACTGTACGTCGCCGCTGAAAATATGCACGGGCACTTTGAATGTGCTGTAGTAGTGTGGAAAGTTGGAGTTTTTACCTGCATTGTCGCACCAGTAGAAACTTCCCCCTATTCTTAGACCTGCAATTCCTTTGTAGTCTAGGCGTCCGACAAGTGCCGGACTTGAGAACACGTCCTGTTCGAAAAGTCCTTGTTTGGCTCCGCCTAGAAACTTGTATTTGTCGAAACCGTCCACTGTCAGCCCGTTTACCAGTTCCGCACTGTAGTCGAAGGTGCTGTAGCCGTGGCCTAGTGTACCGTAGATTTCGATACCGGTTTCATGCCAGGTCGATGGCAATATGTAGGTTTCGCCTTCCGGACGGCTGGTTCCAAAGAAGAATATAGGCTCGTGGTTCGTGTTTGTAATGCCTACCGGCACTATTATGTGACCCATCCGCAAGTTCAACTGGCGCAGGAATGGAACGGTAATATGGAACTGCTCGAGGGCGACTTCTCCTCCTTTCTCCCATTCGCTTTCCAACTCTCCGTTTTCAGCGCCTGAGCCCGTTTCCTGCTCCCATTCTGTTCCTACACCGCCGGCCTCAAACTCAATTTCGGCTCCGAGTTGGAACCAGCGGCTGAATTTATAGTCTCCGCCTAGTGTGAAGCGGGGTATCGATATTTCCGAACGGTCCATTCTGTAGGTCCCTGTCCCGCCCCAGCGATTATAGCTGTAGTCTTTGTGGCGTACCAGCATTTCGCCGTAGCTGCCAATTCTGTATTTTTTGAACGAAGGGTCGCCATCGTAGTGTTTTGCCTCCTTGTTGTCTTGTTGGTTATTTTCCAGTGTTGCCGCTTGTGGTGTGTGCACCTCTTTCACAATCACAACGGTGTCTTTTTGTGTGTTTTGCTGCTGACGGATAATAGCCTGTTGTTGTTCTAGGAATTCCAATCGTTTTAGCAACGAGTCATATTGGGTGGGAATCGCCTCTTGCGCAAAAGCTGTCGCTATTCCTAGCGAGGTCAGTACCATAGCGTTTATTATCCTCTTCATCTCTCGTACGGTTATTTTTTTACTCTTTTTTTATAGTGCAAAATTACCGTGCCACCTTCTACTAAAACATCCTAAAAAATGATGATTTGTGCGTCCTGTTATCCCTATAAATGGTGATGCCCTCTGGCTGTAGTGGTATCGGTTGTGTCTTCTTTTTTTGTAACTTTATGAATAAAAAATTCTGATTATGGTTCATGAACTAAATCACGACCTCGGTTTTCTCTCGCAAAAGGCTGAACGCGCTACTGAAGACGATAAACAGGTGATTGCCGATTTGCTCGATACCCTCCGCGCCCATCTCGATACTTGTGTGGGGATGGCGGCTAACATGATTGGGGTGAATAAGAGTATTATAGTGTTCTGCAAGGGGACTAAACAGCTGGTGATGGTTAATCCGGTTATTGTGAAGAAAACCGGACAGTACTTTGTGGAGGAGACTTGCCTTTCGGTGCCTGGCTCGAAAAAGACGGTCCGCTATAACGATATTGAGGTGGTTTATCTCGACGAGAACTTTACACGTAAACGCACTAAGTACACCGGCTTTACGGCCCAAATCATCCAGCACGAAATCGATCATACCAATGGTATACTTATATAATTAAGGTTATGAGAAAGAAAAGTAGAGAGATGGATGCCTCTTTTGCGCTTGAGGTGTTTGCGAAAGCTCCTTTTGTTACGGTTTGTTTTTCCAAGCCCGATGGATCTCCTTATGGGGTGCCCCTGAACCTGGTGGCTACCGACGATAAGACGTTCTACTTCCATTGTGCGCTCGATGGCGAAAAGTTAGATTGCATTGCGGCTAATCCGGTTGTTCACTTGTCGGCTGTTTCACGCTGCAAGCCTACTGTCGGACCTAAGGACGGCAGTTTTACGTTGGAATACCGTTCGGCTATGGCCGTTGGCAAGGCGGAAATGGTGACTGACGTTGCCGAGAAGGTAGAGGCGTTGCGGGCAATCTGTGTGCGTTTCCTGCCCCAGCATATGGATGCTTTCGAGGCTGCTGTGGCCCGTAGCATCGGCCGGACGGCTGTGGTACGCATTACTCTTACCGAACCGCCAACCGGAAAACGTAAGGAATACGACAGGAATGGTGAGGAAATGAAGTGGGGCAGAATGGAATAGAAAATCTGGGTGTGCAAAGTGATGGTGGACTTACGTTTATGCGCTTTTGTTATATCATTTTTAGTTGAATGTGTGGAAAGTATATGATTTTTTATATTTTTGTGCGAATTGTTGAAATAGATAAATTACACAGTTGCTTTGTTTAATTAATATTTAAAAAGAAATGAAAATGAATGTAATGAAACATGTATTCCTAGCGATGGTTGTTTGTTTTTCTGGTATGTTTATGGGTGCTTGTGACTCTGAAGAAGAAAGTTCTATGATTGTTGATTGGTATCCTGTTTCTATTTGTATCTCTGTATACGATGCCCAGGGTAACGACTTGTTAGACTCTACAGATGTTAAGCATTATGTTGCTAGTGGCGCTACTGCTACCTTCCAGGGTAAGACTTACGCGCTGAATGGTGGAATTAACAGTGTCAAGAAAAATTCTCTAAAGATGCTGCCTGCTTTTTTTGAGGGCTTCAAACTAACAAATGTTTATGGCAAAAACTTTCTTGTCTTTGGTGAAATCGATGGTGCTGCCGATATGCAAGAAAATCTCATCATTACATGGAAAGATGGCTCTAAGGATGTTATTACCTACCATTGTTCTGACCATAATGCAAATAAACCTGATTGCAAACGGTGGTTCAAGGTAAACGGAAGGTTGACTGATAACCCGATTGTAATTATCAAGTAATTCTCTTTTATAACAAATTATAGCGGTCTGCTAAATCCAAAATAACAAATAAAAATAGAAACGGGTTCCGATTTTGTCGGAACCCGTTTCTTCGTTATTAGGTGTTGTTTATGTCTTACTTTTTGAACTTACCCGCCAGTGCGTTCAAACTTTCCTGACTGGCCGGTGCGTTCCCTGCCGCGGGCTTTGCCGGAGCAGATTCGGCTTTCATGCTGTCTTTAATCTTGGTCAGTATGGCCTTTGTGTCGTGCGAAAAGTCGTTTTGCATCATCCATCCGTAGTAGCCCGGTTCTGCTTTCAGCACATCGGTCACTTTTTTGCCTTTGTGCTTGCCAAAGTTGAACACGGCTTCGTGTTGGTCGTTGTAGACCATGGCGCCAGCAAAATCTACGTTTTTGGTGAAACTGGTGTAGTCCGACAAAAAGTCAATGTTGTTCTCAATATCGCTGTAGCGGTCCAACTGGGCCTTCAACACTTCGTAGGTCGCTTTGGTGTCGGCTGTGGCGCCGTGTGCGCCTATCAGTTCCGCGTTGCAGTAGAACTTGTAGGCTGCGGTCAGCGTGCGGGGCTCTTTTTTATAGAAAATGGTCTGTACATCCACAAATTTGCGGCTGTGCAGGTCTACTTCCACCCCTGCCCGGTAAAATTCTTCGGCCAACAGTGGCACGTCGAACTTGTTCGAGTTGTAGCCTGCTATGTCGCAGTCGGCCAACTCTTCTTTCAGCATTGGCGCTATCTCTTTGAAGGTCGGACACTCTTTCACGTCTTCGTCGGTTATGCCGTGAATGGCACTGCTACTTTCCGGAATGTGCATTTCCGGATTGACGCGGCGTGTTTTGATGTCTTCGTCTCCGTTCGGATAAACCTTTACGAACGATATCTCTATAATGCGGTCTTTCCCCACATTGACCCCGGTGGTCTCTAAATCGAAAAAGACGAGCGGACGGGTTAGATTCAGTTTCATTTTACCTGATATGTTAACTTCCCACTATTGCCGGCTGTTGGCTTTGGCGACCGTCCTTTTTGCGGAAAACTGTGCAAAAGCGCCTGACTGGCAGGTCGTGGATAAGTGTAGCTGTTAAATCATGATTGGCATTATCAGCATCAGAAGTTCGCGGGTTTCGCTGTCGTCGCTGTTGAATGGGAATAAAAGTGCCGCGCGCTGTGGGTCCTGCAAGTCGATTTCCACCTCGTCGGTCTTTAAGTTGTTCAATATCTCAAGGAGGTATGGACTCTTGAAGCCGATGGTCATTGGCTGACCGTCGTATTGGCAGACAAACTTCTCTTCGGCTGAGATAGAGTAGTCTACGTCTTGAGCAGAAACGGTAATCAAACCTTCGTTAATGTCGAGTTTTACGAGGTTGTTGTCGGCATTCGAATATACGGCAACACGGCGGAGGGTTCTGATGAACGAATCTCTCTTTACAATCAGTTTGAACTCGTTGTTGGTTGGTATAACCGAGTTGTAGGCTGGATATTTACCTTCAACTTGGCGGCAGACCAGTGTGTATTTGCTCATCTGGAAGTGGATGTGGCTGCGGTCGAAACGCACTTCTACATCCATGTCTTCTTTGGCAAGTATGTTGCGCATCAAACCCGTTGGCTTGCGTGGCAGAATGAACATGGCGTTGTTCTGACCCTTGAGGTTCTTGTTGCGGATGCGTACCATCTTGTGTGAGTCGGTCGCTACAACGGTGGTCATCTCGGTGCTGATGTCGAATCCTATACCAGCCATCTGTGGACGGCTGTCGTCGGTCGATGCGGCAAAGGCTACGTTGTCGAGGTTGAACTGGAGGTCTTTGGCTGGGAAGATGACGGTGTTGATGTCTCCTTCCAATACAGGCAGTTCAGGGAACTGGTCTGCGCTCTCGCCGGTAAAGTCGTAGTGACCGGTCTCGGTTATCAACTCCATACGGAGGTTGTCGAGGTTGATGTCGAAGGTCAGTGGCTGGTCGGCAAACTCCTTCAGGGTGCTCAACAATCGGTTGGCCATCACACAAATGCTGCCTTCTCCTTCCACGTCGGCTATCGGCATGCTGGTTACGATGGTCGTCTCCAAATCCGATGCGGTCATTTCCAACTTGTCGCCCTGAATCTTGAACAAGAAGTGGTCGAGAATTGGAAGGGTGTTTTTGCTGTTGATTACACGGCTGATGTTCTGCAGATGCTCAAGCAAGTCTGCGCTCGATGCGGTAAATTTCATATTTTTCTGTCTTTTATTTATTTTTCTTATTTTCAGTTACTAAAAGTCCATATCAGTTACACAAATATACTATTTATTTTTGTCTCTGTTTATGGCAACGGCCTTTTTCTTTCCTGCCCGACTGCTGGTCGGCGGGTCGTTTGGTCTGCTGTTTTTTATTTTGTGTACTTTCTCTTTCTTGCCAGATAATAGCCTCCGCCGAGTAAGGCGAGCACTACCAGTGGCAGTACTACATTGGCTATCTGCCAGAATTTCCTGATGGTGGAGGCCTGCTTGTTCAACAGGCGCAGTTGCAGTTCGCGAGAGCGTAGCTGCATCCAACCCTCATCGTCTGTCAGGTAGTTGATGCAGTTCATAATGAACTCTTTGTTGCCGTATTGGCGGCCTTCGTAGCGGTCCATGCCCAGTGGCACGATCTTGGGCTGCCCGTCGCTGCCTGGTATGACATCGTTGCAGATGATGTCGGCGTCGGCAATTACAATCATTTTTGTTTCGTAGCTGCGGTTCGACTGTGGCGTCTTGCTGTAGATGCCTTCAGGCTTTAGGCGGTGGCTGAAGTTCGATGCGAAGTGGCCTTTCATGGCTACTGCAATTGGCGCGTTGCCAACGTTGAAGTAACCTTCGCGTGGGTCGATGTTCACAATGCTCATGCTCACAATGCTAGGCATCTGCTGGATGCGGCTGCTGGTCGATGTTACGAGCAGTATGTCGCGTCTTATGTCTTTGTCGTCGCCTACGGCCTTTATCAGACTGGCAAACTCACTTTTGACAGGGGTGATGTTCTTGCTGATAGGGTGGACGGGCGAGGTCAGCAGTAGTGGCGCGTAGTACCATGGTTTTGGTTTCCATTTCGGAGCCTCGTTCTCTGGTGCCGTGTTCACTGGCAGTTTTGAGCATTGCTCGTCTTGTACGAGCACAGGCTCGATGCGTACGCCATAGCGGAATAACTGGTCTTCCAAGTTCAGATTGTTGCCCACTCCTATGGTTTCGCTGGCTGTTCGCAGACTGTCGAGCGAGATGTGTACACCGTCAATCAGCCACATTACTTTGCCGCCGTGCATCACGTACTGGTCAATCAGGTATTTGTCTTTTTCGCTGAACGGCTGGGTCGGACCTGCCACTATGATGGCCTTGTAGGCGAACAAACTGTCGGGACAGTAGCAGGCACGCAGGTCGCCACGGTCTATCTGGTAGTAGTTGCGCAGGTTTTCACACACGTCGTAGGTCAGTATTTCAGGCAACTCGCCGTGCCCTTCGGTGAACAGTATGCGGTCTATATTGGTTTTTGTCAGCTGGCGGATGGCGTCGGTCAGCGCATATTCCAGGTTCGCGCTCGCGTTGTTCAGGTTCTCGTCGATGCTGCGGTCGCGGTTGTCTTGGTAGAGGCTGACAAGCTTCTTACGCTTGCCGTTGCTGATTTCGGCCCATGGGCAGACGATGCGGGTAATGGTTTGGCCGTATTCGTCTTTGTCTTCTTCTTCGCGCATTACGGTCAGCCCTCTGCGTTCCAGTTCGCCATAATGTTTGTCGCGTTCTTCTTCATTAGCACCCTGGGTGGGGTTCTCGAACACCACTTTTATGTCGGCGTCGGTGTAGGCGGAAAACTCTTCCGCCATCTCTTTTGCCGATTTTCTGAGTTGCAGGAAGCCGGCACTCAAGTCGCCGTCCAGGTATAGCTTGATGGTGTATTCCCCTTTCAGGTCTTTCAGCAGGCTTTTGGTGTTTTCCGAAATGCTGTACCTTTTCTCCGAAGTCAGGTCCCAACGGAAGAATAGCTTTTCGGAAAAGAGGTATACGACGAGTAGGGCGGCTATTGCCCCTAATATGTAGGTGTTTTTCTGTTTCATTTTTTCCAATTGAAGGTTTCAACCATGCGCATAATGTCGGCCTTTATATATTCGGTTACCGGAGCCAGCGAGTCGGCGTTCGGACTTACGTTGGGGTAGAGGGCCCCACGGAAGTAGTGCTTGCTGCTGTCGGTCAGTACGAACTGTATTTGTGAAGCCGCGTCGCCCTTTATCTCGTACATCACGCCATACACTTTGTGCTCGGCGTTCTCGTAGGGTTGTTCGGTGATGGCATCGGCTTTGATTGCATGTTTGTATACGAAGGTGCGGAAGTCTTCCGATATCTCTCTGAAGTTGTTCTCTACGGGCTTGTAGTCGCAGTAGATAACGCAGCGCAGATACGGGTAGACTATGTTGAAGCCGTATTTGTCGTCGGCGCGTTCTCCTTTTTCCACCACACGGCACAGGGTGCTGTCGGGCAGTTCGAAAGTGAACGGATATTTGTTGTTTTTGAAGGTGGTATAGCTCTTCTCCGGCAGGTCTATTCTAAAGTAGCCGCGCGGTTTGGGCTGGTAGTCGTTACAGCCGCTCAACAGGGCCATACCTGCTAATAGTGCAAGTGCCAGTATGCCTTTTATGTTTCTCATTCTCTAGTCTGGTATGTGCAATTTTACTTTTTTTATGCGGCGGTTATCTGCCGATATTATTTGGAACAGGTAGCCGTCGGCCTCTATCTTTTCGCCTACTGCCGGAATGTCGCCCTTTATTTCAAGCAACAGCCCTGCCAGGGTGTCGGCATCGGCGTCGTATTTCTCGAAAACGGTGCGGTCTATCTTGTCTATCTTGTAGAAGTCGTTCAGCGGCAGTTTGCCTTCCATAATGTAGTTGTGCTTGTCGAGTGCGGTGAACATTTTCTGTTCGTCGTCGTGCTCGTCGCTAATGTCGCCTACAATCACTTCCAGTATGTTTTCAAGTGTGGCTATGCCGCTCGTTCCTCCAAACTCGTCGACCACAATGGCCATGTGTATATGCTTGCTTTGGAACTCTTTCAGCAGTTCGTCTATCTTCTTGGTCTCTGGCACGAAGTAGGGTTTGCGTATCAGGCTCTGCCATTCGAAGTTCTCGTCTTCGTTGATGTAGTTCAGCAGGTCTTTTACATAGAGGATGCCCTTTATGTTGTCGATGCTGTCTTCGTAGACGGGCAGGCGCGAGTATTCCGACTCTTTTACAATCTCCAGCACTTTTTTGTAGTTGTAGGCAATGTCCAAGTCTACAATGTCGACGCGTGGACGCATGATTTCATCAACGCAGATGTTGCCAAAGTTTACAATCCCTTCCAAAATAGCCTTTTCTACGTTCTGCTTCACGTTTTCGGTGTTCAGGGTCTCCTGCAACTCTCCAAGCGATATGCGGTGCTGGGTCTTCACTTCTAGGCGTCGGTCGACAATGTTGGTCGTTTTCCGCAAAATGTGTCCCAGGGGTCTATACAGCAGGCTCAAGAACAGCATCTGTCCCGAAAACAGGTAGAGGGTATGCTGGCGTTTTTTCGTTTTCAGCAGTGCGGGTATAAAGTCGCCTACCAGCATGGTCACCAGCATACTGCCCAGCAGTTCGGCCAGCAGTTGCAGCCATTGTGGCAGCGAACCGCCCACGCCTGTTATGGTTACCAGCTGTTTGGTCAGCAGGGTGATGCAGCAGATGCTGCCTGCTACGGCGGTGTAGTAGCCCGCCACTATGGCCGACAGGGTGCCGGCAGGGTGTTTCAACAACCGTTTCAGCGAAAGGTATTCTTCTGAATTTGAACTTGCAATCCGTCCTAACTCATTCTTGGAAAGCGAGTAGAGCGAATATTCGTAATACGAGCACAGAAATAGCTGGTATAGGAAGACGATGGTTCCTATTGCTGCCGTCCACAGCAAACTTTGGCCGCTGGCTGTTGCCAGAAGGTTGTGGATGTTGTCTATTTCTAATGCCGGTAAAGGGTTCGTGTCCAATTAGTTGTATGTTTTTGTTAGTCGTGCTTCCCCTCTTGTCGAAAAAAAAGCAGAGATGGCAAAATGCCACCTCTGCAAATATACGAATTTTGAATCGTTTTTGTGTTTTTTCAGTGCCTAAATAGCAGTACCGTCTTCCTTAAAAGGGTAGCCCGTCGTCTTCTACCGGAGCGTCTGTTTTTTTGTAATCCTGTACTGGCTCCGAGGCTGCTTTTGGCTGTTCAGGCACGCTTTCTGTCTCTCCTGGTTTCTTGCCCAGTAATTGCATCTCGCTGCCTATAATTTCGGTTACGCTGCGCTGTATACCCTGCTGGTCGGTCCAACTGCGGGTCTGCAGTTTGCCTTCAATGTAGACTGGTGTGCCTTTCTTTACGTATTGTTCAGCTATTTTTGCCAAGCCTCTCCACAAAACAATGCGGTGCCATTCGGTATGTTCGGGTATCTGTGTGCCGTTTTTAGCCTTATAGCTACGGGTTGTTGTGGCTAGAGAGAAGGTCGCTACAGGTAGGTCTTTTTCTACGTATCTTACTTCAGGGTCGTGTCCTACGTTCCCCACTAGAATTACTTTGTTTACTGAAGCCATAATAGTTGTTGGTTTTTGTGGTTAATTTTGAGTTTATTTTGTTTTTAGTCGGAGGCAGACCTCCATTCTTCCTATAAATTTAAATACTTCTTTTTTCTGTGCAAAATGCCAGCGCCTCTTTTTAGTAACTTTATGTTCAATAACATAAATCTATTGTGGCATAGGCTATTTCTTCCCTCCCAGCAACTCTATCAGTCGTGGTATGGCCAGTTGGTTGAACTCGTCTACCTCTACGGCTTGCTCGTTGTCTTTCAGTTCCGCTTTTTCTGCTTGGCAGTAGTACAGGGTGGTGTGCAGGGTTTGGTGGCTGAGCTGGTGTTTCAGGCTTTTGCCCTCACCGGTAACGGTCAGCCCCTTCATCCGCTTTTTCAGTTGCTTGAACTCTTTGCTGGAAAACAGTTTGGCTTGCTCCAGTGCCGACTGGCTTTCTACCATTGGATAGTCGAACAGACCAATCCAGATGTCTTTGTCTTTCCGCTGTTTTACTAGTATGCGGCCGTCGGGGAGTGTGATGTGGAAATAGTAGAAAAAACGGTCGTGAACCTTGGTTTTCTTCTCTTTAACTGGCAACTCTTGCCACTTGTTGTGCTGTTGGGCATGGCATTTGTCGGTTAGCGGACAGCTTTCGCACTGCGGATTTTTCGGTGTGCAGACGGTTGCACCCAAATCCATCAGACCTTGGTTGAATTCGCCTGGCTTGCTCTGGCTGACCAATTCGGCCCCCAGTTGGGCAAACTCTTTTTTCCCGCGTGTGCTGTCAATTGGGGTGTCGATGCCGAACACTCTCGACAGTACACGGTAACCATTCCCGTCGATGGCGGCGTGTGGCAGTCCGTAAGCCAGGGCGGCAATGTCGGCAGCGGTGTAGTCGCCCACTCCTTTCATGGCCCGTAGGCCCTCGTAGGTGTCGGGCATATTTCCTTGGCGGTCTGTGCTGATTTGCTTGGCGGCGGCGTGCAGGTTGCGTGCGCGGCTGTAATAGCCCAGTCCCTGCCAATGTTTCAGCACTTCGTCTTCGCTGGCTTCTGCCAGGTCAACAACGGTGGGAAAACGTTCTACAAACCGAAGGTAGTAGGGTAGGCCCTGCTCTACGCGGGTTTGTTGGAGCACCACCTCCGAAATCCATATCTTGTAGGGGTCTTTGGTCTCGCGCCAAGGCAGTTGCCGTCCGTTGTCGGCGTACCAGGCTAGCAGCAGGTCGCTAAACCAACTGTTCTCATTTTTTTCGCTCATAACGCAATGTGATGCTGGCATAGTCGACTTCGCCGTTAACGGGTGGACGTCTTTTCTGTACCTCGACTTCAAGGCGGTCTATTTCAGGGTAGTGTTCGACGAGGCTCTTGCTGATGCGGTTGGCAACGTGCTCAATCAGTTTCGAGGCAACGGCCATCTCGCCCTTCACCAAGTCGTACACCTCGGCATAGTTGATGGTGCCGCCGAGGTCGTCATTCTCTTCAGCTTTGCTGGTGTCGGTGTCTATGCTGATGTTCACCACATAGTCGTTGCCGATGACAGACTCAACCGGCAGCACCCCGTGCAGCGAGTGGAACTTCATTCCCTGTAGTTTTATTGTCGACATATCGCCTCTCTTTATTCGTTAGTGTCAGTTTCTGTATCGTCGCCAGCTGTTGGCGCTTCTCCGTTTTTAAAGAAGGAGAAGTTTACGTGTCCGTAGTTGCGGTGGTCGCTGAAGTGTTTGTGACCGGCGAAATTATACTCTTTCGGGTGTTCTAGTATGAAGATGCCGCCTTCTTTCAGCAACCCTTTCTCGAAGATGAGGTCGGGTAGGGTTGGCAGCTCTTTCAGCATGTAGGGCGGGTCTGCAAAAATCAGGTCCCATTTTTCGCCGGTGCTGCCCACAAACTTGAAGGCGTCGCCTTTAATCAGGTTAATCTGCTTGGCTACACCCAACTCGCTTATGGTTTTCCGGATGAAGTTGTAGTTGATGTTGCACTTCTCGATGGTAACAATGTCTTGGCATCCCCTTGAGGCGAATTCAAAGCTTATGCCTCCTGTCCCGCCAAACATGTCGAGCACGCTGGTCTCTTCAAAGTCGATCATATTGTTCAATATGTTGAACAGACTTTCTTTGGCCATGTCGGTTGTCGGACGGGCCTGCAGGTTGGTTGGCGGCATAAATCTCCGCCCTTTTAGTTCGCCTCCTATAATGCGCATATTGTTATGTTGAATAAGTCGTAGTATTCGTGTTTGTTGGCCAGTTTCTTGATGTTGCTGGCGTAGTCGAACAGTTTGTTGGGTTCGGCAACCGACACGTGTCTGATGTATTGCTTTAAGAGTTGTAGGGTGGTGTCGGGTGTTTTTCCCCATAGCTCTACATGCACCTCGTTTTGTTTGAACGAGAAGGTGCGTAGGGTGTTCATTACAAAGTAGAGCAGATCGGTGGGTGTTTCGTAGCCGAAAGCGTTGGCCAGTTGCAGTTTGCCGTTGTTGGCCACATACAGGCACATCTGTTTGTCCCTCACGTCCAGTCCCATAAATCCGCCCTCGGTGTTCTGGCTACCCTGAAGAGAGTAGGCAATGTCGGCTACCTGTATCGGAAAAAGTCGGGCGTTGGTGAAGCGTTTTTTCAGCGCAAGGCTGTTCTCACCGGCCTCGAACAGGCATTTGGTTCCTGCGGTGGCAATGTCGGCCTCGCACAGTGGCGCGGCGGGTTGTAAACCGAAGTTCAATTCCCAAACGGCGTTTTGGTCTGTCCCTTCCATATTGGCGGGCAGCAGGGTCCATTTCTCACAGTCGTCCAGCACGTATATTTGGCAGAATTCATTCCCTCTTAAACCTATGCGCTCCATTTTGCTCACAACGTCGTCGATGTTTTCGGCAGAAACGTCGTAGAGGGCGGTAAACTCGCGCGCTGTTTTGCTGTATAGGGAAAAACAAAATCCACCTGGCCGAAGCCGGATGGATATTGTATAATCTGTTGGATTTATGCTTTTTAGAAGAGACTGTGTAATCTCTATATCGTGCATTATTATTCCCAGTTACCTGCGTTGTTGTTTGGAATTTCAATGTCTCCAACTTTCAAGCCAGGGAATTTCTCCAAGTTCTTAGCTTGTGCGTTCAGGTTGATGATTTCCTGCTTGTCGAGACCGTTAAGATATACGTTGTTCAAAACGCTAGCCTCGAACAAAGGAATGCTGAAACCAGACTTTTCGTTGAACTTCATCTCAGCCTTCATCTCGAACTTTTCTTTTCCGTTGGTGAAAGGAACGAGGTCGAGGGTGTCGATTGGGAAATCTTTGCCGAACTCAACTTCCATAACGCTCTGGAAAACGGTATCGCGGCGGAAGTACTCCTTGAATGCTTCGAAATCTTCAATACCATATTTTGCAGCATCTGCGCCGTTGTTCTTGTAAACCATCTCCCAAGCCTTCTTTTCGGTAAGGCCCTTTTCCAACTGCTGGTCGGTGATGGTACCCTTCTTTTCAACCACTTTCTTCTGGCCTTCCTTAACAAAAGTCTTCAATGAATCGAAATCTGCGGTGTAGTGGCCATAATTGTCTTTGAAGCATTCCTGTGCTTTGCGGATGTCGACCAACTTCTTGATGACTGCTGTCTGACGCTTTTCCTTAGCGTCTTTGAAGTCGATAGGCTTTATAATACTCTTGCAAAGCAAGAACCCCATTACTAATATGGCAACGACCAATACGGCGTTCAATACTGTTTTAATCATAATTTTATATGTTCTTTTATTTTTTGTCGCTTTTATAATCCTCTTGCAAATTTAGGAAAAAACAAAAATAATAGTCAATTTTACCCACTTTTTATTTCAAAAATATGGTTAATCAGTTTCTGGCTAATAAAATTAAGGCTGAATTCGGTCTCGTTCCTACTCCTCAGCAGGACGAACTTATCGACCAACTGGCCTCTTTTATCTGCTCTTCTGAACAAAATACGGTTTTTTTACTTAAAGGTTGTGCCGGTACGGGTAAAACGTCTGTGGTTAGTGCGCTGATCCGCACCCTGGTGGGCTTCCAGCAAGATGTCGTGCTTCTGGCGCCTACGGGGCGTGCCGCCAAGGTGTTGTCGTCTTATGCCGGTCGCCCGGCTTTTACTATCCACCGGTTCATCTACCGCCAAAAGGTGGTGGGCGAACTCGATGGCGCGTTCGACCTTAATTACAACCGCCATAAGAATGCGGTGTTTGTGGTCGACGAGGCGTCGATGATTGCCAACGGCTCTACCGAGGGTAGTTTCGGCTCGGGGCGCTTGCTCGACGATTTGCTCCAATTTGTGTATAACGGTGAGGGTAACCGCATTGTTTTTGTGGGCGACTTAGGACAGCTGCCGCCTGTGGGAGAACTGGTTAGCCCGGCCCTTGAACGGACGGGTTTTGAAAGGTGCGGCTTCTTGGTCTACGAGTACTTCCTTACCGATGTGGTGCGGCAGACCGAGGAGTCGGGCATCCTCTACAACGCAACCCAGATGCGTTTGCTTATGCCCGATTACGACGGCTCGTTGCCCGATATTGTGACGGAATCGTTCTCCGATGTCCAGAAAATTTCTGGTGCCGAACTTGTTGAGGAAATTGCTTCGGCCTACAGCTACTATGGCATCGACGACACTATTGTCATTTCCCGTTCTAATAAACGGGTGAATGTCTTTAACAACGGCATCCGCAACATGGTCCTTTACCGTGAGGATGAACTTTCGTCGGGCGATTTGGTAATGGTGGTGAAGAATAACTATTTCTGGGCCCGCGAACTGAAAGAACTCGACTTTATTGCCAATGGCGACGTGGCCGAGGTGAAGCGCGTGCGGCGCCATGCCGACCTTTTCGGCTTCCGTTTTGCCGATGTGCTGCTTTACTTCCCGGACTACGATGTGGAGATTGACGCGAAAATTATGCTCGACGTCCTTCAAAGCCAGGCGCCTTCGCTTTCGTACGACGACAACCGCAGGCTCTATGCCGAGGTGGAGGCCGACTATGCCGATGTGCCGAACAAACGGGAACGCTACAAGAAGATGAAGGAAAACCCTTACCTCAATGCCTTACAGGTCAAATTTGCTTATGCGGTGACCTGCCACAAGGCACAGGGCGGACAGTGGAGCTGTGTGTTCCTCGACAAGGGGTTCGTTCCTGAGGAACAACGCGATGTCGATTTTCTGCGTTGGCTTTATACTGCGTTTACGCGGGCTACGCAAAAAATCTATCTGGTTAACTGGGACGAGAAATGATCTCTTTGTGTGTTTATACCATGCTATTCCTTAAAGTTGAGGGGCGTTTTTTCTATTATATATCGCAGGCACAGTCCTTCGTATCTGTTCTTGAAAAGAATTTTTGGCTTATTCCAGTCAAAACAGAGGTATAAGGCTTTCGATGGGTCATTTAAGCAAAGAGACGAAGTCCAGTAACATCCTTTATTCAGGTCCCAGTAGTCGGTGTCCATAGTCGCGTCGCTTTTGTAGTTTGTGAGAGGAAAAATTATGAGTTTCCTGTTTGTCTTAGAGGTGCCAACCACGAATTTTTTCCAATCTGGAACCCACCAATTGCAGCCGTTGATTAATTCTTTAAAGTCGGTGTAAGTGGGTATCCGCCTTATTATAAGTGTGTCTCCTCTGAAAAATGTGTCTATTTTAATGCGGTCATAATCGTTTAAGATCCTGTCGCATATTCTACCTTTTTTGTCATAGACCGGTGTGCTGAAAACGTCTGATATGTTGTCGTCCTGGTTATTGAATGGAAGGCTGTAATTCTTTTGTGTGAAAGTGTCTTTGCTGGTGGTTTCTCCCCATGCAAAATACTCGCCCTGCTCCCAATATTCTTTTGCCCCTATGTTATGTGCTTCCCATAGGTTGCCGCTGGGTAATCCTAAGTCAACATATTTGTAATATGAACAGCGTGAACTCCACATTAAGTCGCAATATAAGACCTTTTCTTCTGTCTCTATTCCACTTGTTGTTGCCTTTCCCGCTGAATCCGGTCTGATTTTTGTACCAAGTCAACACTGCTGCAATTGTGAGAACCGTTAATACTATCCAGTCTGTTATTCCAAATTTTAATCTTTTAAAAATGTTTGTCGGTGCTGTTTATACTTCGCAAAAATAATGGAAAAACGTTTTTTTATTGGATGTATTTATGAAAACAGTTAAAAAATCGCTATTTTAGTAAGTTGTTTAAAGTTCGCAATATCATAGCATAAATCTAACACTATAAATAAATGAAAAACGCAACCGACATCCTCGTTGACATCTCCGACAATATGGAGGGCAACGGTAAACTTTTTGCTCAACGTGTACTTTTAGAAGAAATCCTGCCGATGGTTGACTTCGGACAGATTACCGGTCTTAAAACTTTTATGGCATCTGGCCCGGTTTGTCTGGTTATCCGTTCTGTCGATTTAGGTGTTAACCAACGCTACGAGTTCGAGCAGAAAATCAACAACCTTCCTATGCCAAACTCTGGTTCGCCAATCTCTACCGCTATCCGTGAGTCTGTTGCTGAGTTGAAGAAACAGGATGCCGAAACTAAGCGTATCATTATTGTTACTGCCGGTGTCGACACGCTGGCTGGTTCTTACCTTTATGCTGTAAACGAGGCCGTTGCCGAGGGCGTTCAGGTTTCTGTCGTTGTCATCAACGACGACGCTAGTGTGAAATCGGCTGCCGAGGCTGCCGCTGCTGCCGGTAAGGGCGCTGCCTGCCTCATTAGCGACGCCTGCTACGATATGAAGGCAGTTCGCTCTGAACTGGGCAAGTTGCGTGCTGTTCTTAGTGGACAGCCTGTTCAGTCTCAGCAACCAGCACAACCAGCACAACCAGCACAACCAACTCAGCCACAACAGCCAACCCAGCAGACTTCTACTTCCCAGTCTTCTTCGGCCGACCAGTTCGCATCAAGCCAGAAACAGGAAGAGCCAAAACAGAGCAACGACTTCTTCCAGAACGTGAGGGAGGCTGTTGACGATATTAAGTCTGAGGTCCGCCAGAAGTTGCAGGAAGGTGGCATTATCGATATCGACGACTTCAAGTCTACTTTCAACGAGACTGTCAAGACTGTTAGCGAAACGGTTTCTTCTATTTTCGAACCTATCAAGGAAGAGAAGGCCGAAGCTAAAACCGAGCAGTTCGCTAGCTCTACTTCTTCCGACTCTGCAGCTTCTTCTGAAAAGGCTGAAACGGAATCTGTCGACTTGGCCGAGATTATCGCGAAAAATAAGGAGTCTCTCAACAAGTTGCAGGCACAGGCTACCGAAAGCATCGGCTTGCTGATGGAAAGCTGCACAAAGGCTATCAACGATTTGCAGGGTAAGGCTACTGCAAAGATTAACGAACTGATGAACGACCACAATACTTCTGCTTCTAACCTTATGCAGAAGAGTGCCGAGGCGTTCAGCAAACTTTCAGAAGAGAAAGATGCCGCCCTCAACAAGGTACGTCAGCTTATTGCCGACGACAAGGCGGTCATTATCCATACCGACAGCGAGTTGGCCGATAAAATTGAAATCAAGAGCCAGCAGTTCCTCAACGCACACTTGCAGAAGAAGTACCCTGGCCGTGTTAAATGGATGAACGAGAATGGCGATGCTCAGAAGGGTTACGATTTCTTGGTTGAAGATAACGACTTCATCAACGATTCTCACGAATACGTTATCGCTTGTAAGGGTATCCTCGACGATTCGAAGACTTTCTTCATGCGCCAGCGTGAATGGGAGGCTTGCGTGAAGAACTCGCGCAACTACCAGATTTACGTCATTTCTAAGATGAACACTGCCGAACCTTCGCTTACCATCATCGACAATCTGATGGATGCTATTGTTTCGGGTAAGGTGGTTCCTTGCGCTACTGCCAACACTAAGTTGAAGGCGGGCCACGTGGTGCTTACCATCAAGTAAATAGTCTGGTCTTTTACAGCTACTTATATTTGGTGCCATACTGTAAAGTGTGGCACCTTTTTTTGTCGCTCTTCTTTTATCTCTTCCGAAAGCCTGCCCATATAAACTAATTTTGTTTATCTTTGCTCCGCTAAAATAAAATTGAATACTATGAGCAATTGGTTTGAATGTAAAGTGAAATATGGAAAAGTAGATTCCACCGGGAAAGCTAAACGTGTGAGCGAAACCTATTTGGTCGACGCCATCAGTTTTGCCGAGGCGGAAGAACGTATCAGCCGCGAAGTGGCTCCTTATGTTACTGGCGAGTTTGCTATTGCGGGCTTGAAGAAGGCCACTGTAAACGAAATATTCCCTCACGAGGAGGGTGACCGCTGGTTCCGTTGCAAGGTCGTCTTTATCTCGGTCGATGAGGTGAAGGGTACTGAAAAACGCATCTCCAGCACCATTTTGGTCTTCGGTTCCGACATCGACAGTGCTTGGAAACACCTGACCGAGTCGCTTAAAGATACGATGTCTGACTACGAGGTGACTTCTATTGCCGATACCACTATTATGGATATTTTCCCTTATTCTGAGAATGGTGGCAACGGACTCACCCCCGAGAAAAAACAGCTGGGTGTCGGTTCCAATGCCGACGACCTCGACCTCTTGGCTGAGGCCGACGCAGAGTAATACTTTTTTTTAATGTAATTGGGGTCTTATAATTATGAGTATAGCTTCTAAGATTGCTGAAATAACAGCGCAGTTACCTTCTGGTACTCGATTGGTGGCTGTCTCCAAATTCCATCCTGCCGATGCCATCCGCGAGGCTTATGACGCGGGGCAGCGTATTTTCGGAGAAAACCATGTGCAGGAAATGACGGCCAAATATACCGAACTGCCTAAAGATATAGAGTGGCACTTTATTGGCCACTTGCAGACGAATAAGGTGAAGTATATTGCCCCTTTCGTTTCCCTCATACACAGTGTCGACTCCGAGCGCTTGCTCGACGAGATAGAGAAACAGGCGGTAAAGTGCAACCGACAGATTCCGGTCTTGCTTGAACTGCACGTTGCCCAGGAAGAGACGAAGTTCGGTTTCTCAATCGACGGCCTCCGCGAAACGTTAAAGGCTGGCGGCTTTGTTGAGAAATATCCGCACATCTTGTTCTCGGGCATTATGGGAATGGCCTCTCACGTCGACGACGAGGCTCGTATACGTGCCGATTTCCACTCGCTGGCCGCTTTTTTCAACGAGGCAAAGGCTTATGTGCCTACCTTTAAAGAACTCTCTATGGGAATGAGTGGCGACTTCCTTATTGCTATTGAAGAGGGAAGCACGATGGTAAGAATTGGCACCAGCATCTTTGGCGAGCGCAATTACGCATAACGGAGGGTGCCCTGGTTGCTGGCCGATGGAGCCTGTTTTGTCGGATGTCGGCGTTCTGCTTTGTTTTTTTTGCAGATATTGTCTAACTTTAGTGAAGTATAAACAAACGAAAAAATATGGCAAAAGAAGAGAACGACGATCTTGAATGCTTCGACGACAAGAAAGCCATCGAATACATTCAGAAGAATATCTTCCCCGATTATAAGGGGAAAGTGACCGACAAACAAATCCAATACATTCTCGATTGCGAATACGACTACTACGAGTCGAAGGGCTTTTTCGAGGGTGACGAGGAACGTGATGTTGAAATAGACGAAGAGGAGGAATTCCAAACGGTATGTAAACATGTGGAAGAGGACGGACGTTCTGAAGAACTCCCTTCTGACCTTATTGGTGCTATTTTGGAAGCAAACTACGCATATTGCGAGGAATTTGGCATTTTCGAAGACTAACGTGGCAACTTTAAACTATAAACGGGTTGGTAAGTGGTAACTTGCCAGCCCGTTTTTGTGTCTGCAAATTATGGTTTGTTAAATGTAATGAAATGTTAAAACGGTCTATATGATTGTTTTTCAGTTGAATTATATATTGGGCTCGTTAAAGTTGTGTTTTTTAACACAATATTTTTGTTAATATGTAGCCTGTTTATATGTTTTCTAACATGTTAGAAATCAGTATAGTCTACCTTAAATCAAAAAAAATGTAAAAATAATTAGTCTTTATGTGAAGATATATTGAAAAAGATATCTATCTTTGCATCGTCAATGACAAGCAAATAAATGTTGTTTAATTTATATTATAAAGAAATGAAAAAAGTAGTTTTATTTTTCGCTGTATGTGCTTCTGTAGCACTTTCTTCTTGTGGTAACACTCCAGCTGCTGACAACAACGCTGCTGATACTACTGCTGCTCAGGCTGACACTACTGCTGCTCAGGCTGACACTACTGCTGCTGCTGACTCAACTTCAGCTCCTGCAGATTCTGCTAAGGCTGATTCAACTGCTGCAAAGTAATTTGACAGAACAGACGAAAAACAGAAACAAAGGGTGTGGTTCTCAGAATCACACCCTTCTTTTTTTGCTCGACCAGTTTGCAATGTGCTTCTAACTAGCGACTTCCCGTTTCAAAAATCTGGCAACGGGGTTGTAGGGGGAATATCTGTTCCCCTTACACTAATCGTCATGGCTAGACCATGAACTTCCCGAACTATAATGCCCCGTCCAAGTTTGGTGGTATGCATAAATAAGGACGGCTGTTTTGCAGTCTGGCAATAGCTCTAATTTGAAATAACGATAATCGTATTTGTAGTCTGACTCCTCTTCCTCCTTTGTTTCTGCAACTTCGGTTTCACTTGCTGCATTATCTTCATCATTCAAATCGTCTTGAGCAATCGCACTTGTTTCTGCAACTTCGATTTCACTTGCTGCATCATCTTCATCATTCAATTTGTCTGAATCTATCGCCTTTGTCGCTGCAACTTCGGTCTCATCATCATCTTTCAAAAAGTCTGGATCAATCGATTCTGAATATCCACGCACAATTGGGAAGAAAAGCACTCTGCCTTTCACTTTTGCAGTCCCGCTTTGGTCTAACTTTTTAAGTTGGGTGCTGTCGATTGGTTCTTCAAACTCAATAACCCATTTCTCGCCTCCTCCGCCTTCGTAAGAAACGACATTGAATTTTGGCAGAACCAGGCTTGAAGCTTCATTCTCGGCTAGGAATTTACGCACGAATGGCTCTTGGCTCCGTTCCTGACGGTACTTTTCATAACCGTGGTCCAGATACGATTTGCAACCTTTGAAAAAGGCAAACGGAAGCACTAGGATGATGAGGAACCAAATGAACATCTTCTTTTTTGATATGTCTTTATGGAACACCTTTTTTAATAAGAATCCGATGATTCCAAAGACTATGGCCAATAGTATGAAATAGACTATGTAGACTATAAATGCTAATTCTAAATATAATTCTATAACTTCTTCCATATAATATGCGTTGTTGGTAGTTTTAAAATTATTCTGTTAATTCGTCTGGCTCAAAGATGCCGTTTCCCCCCTTTGTGGCAATGGACCTCTGGAAAATTATTCATATTGTGCCTATATGTGTGATTTTTACCCATAATGTTATTTTTTGATGTTTGTATAAATATCTAGCTTTTTGATGTCAACAGATAAAATCTGCAAGGTTGCAAACTTTCCGCTTTCCTTAATTGTAGCAAAAGTAGGTATTAAATTTCAAATTTTTTATATCATTGTCTAGTTTGCTGAATCTATTTGAAATGGGGTCGTTGTTGTTTATGTCTTGCATAGGGCTCCTGAAATTATCGACCCTTCTATCGACCACACAATTGCCTCTAATTACGACTACCTCCAAAGTAAGGTGGAAGGCATTTCTGAAAAGGTAGATCCTTCCACGCTCTTTAACTCGTCGAAGGCTTTTATCTTGAGTAAACTCGGATTCTTATCGCCTTTCTTGTCGGGTCTGACATACGAACAATTTTCAAAATATGCCAATACTGCGGCTCAACTTGGTAGTAATGTGTCGGGTAAGGTGAATAGCACCTATTCTTATTTGAACAAGTTGCAGGATAGTAAGGACGACCCTGAGGCTTATCTGGTTAATTTCCTTTCGCCAATCAAAGCCTTATATAGAATTCCTATCAACGATTTGAAAGGCAAAGTAAAACTGGCTCTTATTCTTGTCCCTATTTTGTGCTTGGGAATCCGTATTTGGATGAATGCTGACCTTGTGAAGAGCTTTTTCTAACGGAGTCTTGGACGCCAAGATTTTTTGTTAGAACTGTCAAATAACAAAGGGTGTGGATCTCTGAATCACACCCTGATTTCGTCAACATCCAAATTCCAAAAACCAGCTTGCAAAGCTGTTTGCTGAATGGTGTCGATGCGTGTTCTGTACTGGTAGACCAAGTGGTGGTCTGAAATAAGCAGAAGGGTATCGGCAAAGACCTTTTCTATCGTTTTGTAGTTTTTCTCCCAAATACGCCAGTTTTTCATTCCGTATTTGCAGGCCAATTCGGCCATACAGAGCCGAACGTCTATTCTTCGCTCTACACTTGGGCGCAATGCCTCGAAGTCTTGTAGCGCCTTTTTGCATTTGCTGATGCGGCCCTTAGGTGGGCGCATCCCAGTTTTGGTGTATTCTTTCAGAAACACAGCCTTGCATTTCTCTTCAGCCTTTTCTTCGTTCGGATTCAAGAAATATTCAAAATAGTCTTTCGCTTCCTTTTTAGAATCGTAGAGGGCCAGCACCATTTCCACCAAATCTTCCTTGGTCATTTCGTTGGCTAACTTTTCAAATTTTGTTCTGCTCATTCTTTTCCTTCTGTTTCTATTCTTCGGGCCACCAGAATTCCTTCAACTCGTTTGTGATGTCATCCCAGTCTTTCATAGTGAACGTGCCAGGCCCCATCATCATCACTGTCATGTCTACGTCGCCATAGGTCCGGTAGACGTTAGTGTCGCGGAATCCGTTGCGTAGATAGAAGTTGTGGCGACGCATCCTTTGTTCCAGATTCGGACATGGTTCTTGACAGGGGCTTTCCATATCGAGTACGCAGGCTTGACCCTTGTATTTCTCTATCAACTGGGTCAGAATTTTCTGGCCAAGCCCTTTCCCCCTCAGTTCGTTACGAACGGCGAAATACCAGTACCAGTTGAACTCTTTTCGGGGATATATTATGGTAAAACCAACAAATTCTTCTCCTGTAAAATATGCAGTGAAGTCCAGCGACATCTGGTCTATTAGGCGCATCAGGTCGTCCCATGGAATCTGTTCGTTCTCGGGGAAGGCTGTCTCGTAGAGGCTGCGCAATACATGGTTGCCGGCATCGGCTGGCGTTATCTGTTTTTCTCTCATTTCCCTCTTCTTAAATTGGTGGCTCTTATTATGCCGTTTCACGGCTACAAACTTGCCATAACCCGTGCGTACGCGTCGTTGATGCTGGTCATCATCACTTCGCACTCTTTTTTGCGGTTGGCGTTTTCCCACATGTCGGGGTGGTGCTTTAGTGACAGTTTGTGGTATTGGGTTTTGAGTTCCTGCTTTGTGAATCCTTCTTTTAAACCTAGAATTTCGAGGTAGGGTTTTAGCGATGCTGTGGTGGTGTTGTATATTTTCTTCTCCTCGTCGCTATAGTATTGCGAGTAGTCATCTTCTTCGGTGCGGAGTGGGGAGTAGTACCTTGCCCAGTAGTCGTAGTTGCGTTTGTTCATCTTCAACCGGCCCATTGCTTGCAGAATGTAGTCCCACTCGTCGTTCTTTATTCCGTCGCCAACGGCTGCCAGTTGGAAAAGTAGTCTGACAAGGTCGCGGCGGAAGGCAAAATTTTTATGCTTCAGAATAATGTCGTAGTCAATCTCTAAAGCCTTACTGCCTCTCGTTTTAGAGAGGATTTCGCTGATGAATCTGCTTGGAGATGGAGACATTCCATAGCGGTCGTGGTCTGTGTTGTGCTTTTCGTAGAAATCGCCAATTAGACTGTTAGCTATGGATCTATTTCCAGAATAATTTCCCATTTTCAGTAACTGGGCAATGATGTCTTGGGCATTGCTCATTGCCTCGTTTTGTTCTTTTGTGTATTTAAAGACATAAAAAAGTATATATGCAAGTAAAGAAAATAAAACTCCAATTACTATGTCCCCTGGTTCCATCCCTATTTTTTGTTTAGTGGTTGTCTTGTCTTTTTGTTAGTTCTTTTGTTATTCTCCCTATCTCGGGGAGTAACAAAACGGGTAGGGTGCCTGCCAGTAGTAGTAGCCAGTCGGTGGCCTGCAGGCGGGTTACGTTGAACATCTCTCCGCCAAAGTTCACAATCAGCACTTGGCCGATCAAGATTATGGTCGATATGAAAAGGAATCCTTTACATTCGCCGAGGTGGTGGAAGGCCGATTTTCCCGTCATAAAGGCTTTGGCATTAAACATATTCCAGAATTGCAGGAATACGAATAGGCAGAAGAAGAGGCTCAGCTCTTTCTCGCTCATTCCTGTTCCGCCAACAACTGGGTTCAGCAGGTCGGTCATGCAGGTTATGTCGTAACGGTTAAACACATAGACCAACGAGAACAGTATGGCGGTAAATACAATTCCTACGCCTATTATGCGTTTCTTCATCTCTTTGTTGATGATGAAGTCTTCCCTGTTGCGTGGCTGGGCTCTCATTACGTTGCCGTTTGGTGGTAGCGATGCTAACGCCATAGCCGCAAAGGTATCCATTATCAGGTTGACCCAAAGCATTTGAGTGACTGTCAGAGGCGACTGCGTGCCTACGAAGGCGCCAATCAGCACAATCAGGCAGGCGGCTACGTTCACCGTCATCTGGAAGAGGATGAAGCGCTGTATGTTCTGGTAGAGCGAGCGCCCCCACATAACTGCTTTGCCGATGCTGCTGAACGAATTGTCGACTATAGTGATGTCGCTGGCCTCTTTGGCAACACTGGTCCCGTCTCCCATCGACAGACCTACATGGGCCGACTTCAAGGCCGGAGCGTCGTTGGTGCCGTCGCCGGTCACAGCTACCACCTCGCGGTTTTCTACCAGAGCCTTCACTAGCCGCTTTTTATCCATAGGCCGTGCCCTGCAGACAATCTTTACTTGTTTTACTGTTGCTTTAAGCTCTTCCCATGGCATCTCCTGTATTTCCTGTCCTGTATAGATGCGGCGGATTCCGTCGTCGCATCGGTCGTCATCGTCGGTCCAGATTCCAGACTGCCGGGCAATCTCTTTGGCGGTGACAGCGGTGTCGCCGGTTACCACAATCACTTTTATTCCGGCGGCTTGACACTCTTTCACGGCGTCGGGCACCTCTTCCCTTACGGGGTCGGCAATTGCCGCTATGCCCAACATGGTCAGGTCGTCGAGTCCGGGGGTGTTGTCTGCCTTATAGGCGAAAGCCAGAGTGCGCATACCTTTCTGCTGGCTGTCCTTCAAGAAGGCGTTCATGCGCTCCCGTTCGTCGGGGGCCAAATTCGGACATTTGTTCATCACAATTTCGGGTGCGCCTTTCATGTAGAGCAGTTCCTGGCCCTCTTTTACGCGGCTCTCAACCCTTGTGGCCATATATTTGTGCTCGGTGTTGAACGGAATCTCGTCCAGCACTTTGGCGTTGCGGTAGTCTTCGTAAGGGGCGGCGTCGGGCTGGCCGTTCAGCCAGAGTAGTAGCGCGCCCTCGGTAGGGTTGCCCAGTACTTTGCCGCTGTTGTCGAGCGATGCGGTGCTGTTAACTGCCACATCTTCGTAGACGAGGGGCCGGACATCGGGTTGCCCGTTGCAGAAGTAGAACTGGTTCACCTGCATCTTGTTTTGGGTGAGTGTGCCTGTCTTGTCGGTGCAGATGACGGTGGTCGCGCCCATGGTTTCGCAGGCGTGCATCTTCCGTACCAGGTTGTTGTTCTTCAGCATCCGGCGCATACTGTAGGCTAGACTCAGACTCACCGCCATAGGCAGGCCTTCGGGAACTGCTACAACAATCAGGGTGACGGCTATCATCAGCGTGTTCAGTGTATAGGCCATCAGTACCGACAGTTCGGCTTCTGGTATCAGCAGTTCGTGCAGCCAGACCGTTAGTGTGAGGAATACGACAACGTAGCCGGCTATACTTGCCGCTATGGCTTTACGGCTCCATTGGTCAAATTTCTTTACAATGAGGTAGAAGAACACTGCGGTAGGCAGTGTGATGAGGAACGATGGCAGGGCAAAGTGGAAGTAGACCAGCAGTTTGCCGATGATGATGAGGGCGGCAAAAGCATAACTGGCTTTGGTAATCAGTTCGCCAAGCCCGTCGAGTTGTTCGTTCAGCGGTGTTTTGGTGCTGTCGTCTATCTGGGTGTCTTTGTAGACTTTTCCGCTCTCGGTGTGGTCGCCAACGGCAAACACACGCATAATGCCGTGTCCTTCCATCACTTTCGACCCCTTCATTGCATGGTTGGTCGGGAAAGTGGCGTTGGCGTCGAAGTCGTTCTCGTTAGTCGATTTTTCGCAGATAGGTTCGCCCGTCAGGGCCGACTCGTCGACTTTCAGACTAGTAGCCGACAGCAGTTCGCCATCGGCAGCCACCTCTTCGCCCGTGTTAAACACCACAATGTCGCCTACCACCACTTCTTTGCGTGGAATGGAGGTGTGTACGCCGTTTCTAATCACTTCAACGGGCTCGTCGTCGTTCACTTGGTTCAGTAGCGAGAACTCTTGGTCGGCCTTCAGCTCGAACACGAAGGAGGTCCCTGTAGCCAGTAATACAGCTATAAAGATGCCTAGAGGCTCGAAAAACACCGAAAGACCGTGCCCCGGCAGTGTGAAATACTCGTAGCACGATATGCCAATGCTCAGAGTTCCGGCTATAAGGAGGATGATGATAAGCGGATCGGCAAATTTGTCGAGGAATTTTTTCCAGAGTGGTTCTTTCCCTACAGGGGTCAGAATGTTTGCACCGTGTCTCTCTCGGCTAGCCTTTACTTCTGCGTCGTTCAGGCCGCTGTATGTTTGAGTTGTTGTCATCTTGTTTTTCTCGTCTGTATTCTCTTACAAATATACGTTGTTTTCCCTACTTTGCCTCGGGTTGCAACCTTGCAACTGAATTTTAAAGATGACTATTTTTCTCCCTATCCCATTTTTTGTGAAATCTCTTGTTTATTTGAATCTGTTCCATATTTCATAATGTTTGTTTCCCAGTACGACTACGTTAGTATGTGGCTGGAGCTTTACTCTCAAGTTAAAAGAACCGCTCTTTTCATCTTTTTGTAGGGCTGTTGCCTTTAGTTTTAGCACTAGGGTATCGCCCAAAAGGACCTCGTCCATTCCTTTGACCACCATGTTGCTGTGCATGCACAATCCCGATAGCTTCAGACTATCGGTTCCTGCAATCGCCTCTACTTTGAAATTCCCAATAGCGTTGTTCTCTAGTGTTTTATCGGACACATTGCACGAAGCTAAAAATACGCTGGCGGATATTATGGTTATCTTTCGCATAAATATGTTTTTTTAAGAAAGCGGGTTTCTGTTATGCTCACCTTTTTGTAGGAGCTTTAACGACAATGGGAACTTTGAACCGCGTGCGGACGGGAATGCCGTATAGTTGTGCGGGTATCCAATTGCCGCTTGTTGCAGATAGTGCTTCGGTGGCAATTTTGTTGAAGGCCGGATGGCTACTTTTGCTAACTTCTATGTTGGTTAGTGTCCCACCTTTTTCAATGTTGAAAATAACCACTAGGACTATAATACTCCCCAAAATTTAGACAACACCAAAGGTACATAAAAAGCGTATCTTTGTAAAAGATCTAAAAAAAGTATGGGAAGAAAAAGCAAGTTTGACTCTGCGTTCAAGACGAAGGTAGTTCTGGATGCATTGAAAGAAAAAGAGACTCTGTCTGAGCTGGCCAAGGAATACGGTGTAGCTCCCAAACAGATCACAGATTGGAAAAAGGAGTTTCTAGAAAAGTCAGGATCGGTATTTGGAGAGGAACATTCAGAAAGCAAAGAACTGAAAAGCCTGAAGGCGGAAAATGAAAGGCTGCTTAAGAAAGTTGGCCAATTAACGATAGAGGTAGATTTTTTTGCGGAAGCCTGCGAAGCAGCCGGTCTGAAGAGGAAGTAAGAAGCCTCGAAAGCCAACGCCCAGCAGGCCTGAGCAGAAACAGATACTGTAGTCTCATGAAGATAAACAGAAGCACCCTTTACTATAAAAAAAGGGTGAAAGCGAGACAAACGTAGAAATATTGGAGAAATCCAATTGTACGGAACTCTTGGATGAGTGTGTATCCAAATACGGTGCTCCGGAAATAATAAATACGGACCAGGGCAGCCAATACACGTCTCCAGACTGGATAAATGCGGTAAAAGGACACGGTATACAAGTCAGTATGGATGGCAGGGGCAGATGCAAGGACAACATCTGGATTGAGCGTTTCTGGCGGTCTATCAAGCAAGAGTATGTTTATCGATACCCAACGGATGACGTGTCGGTTTTAAGGAATGGGATAGGTGACTATATAAGCTACTATAATGAGCGAAGATCGCATCAAAGTCTTGGCAAAATTATGGTTCCTTCGAAAGTTTACCTTGTAAGTAAGGCGGCTTAACGAGAATTCATTAATTTTGAATTTTTAGGGGCGTCTTGTGAAAGGCTAGCCTCTCACAAGACGCCCCTAAAAGAGAAAAAAGTATTAACCAGTTATCAAAAAATGGGGAGTACTATAAATTAACGTTAAGATAGTATATATGGCCTTTTCATTTGAGTTAGACAATAGAGGTTACTTGAAGAAACGCGAAAGTGTCAATCTAGAGTACAAACAAAACTTCCAATTAGGAGATAACCTACTAAAGTATATAAAGACATTAGTCGGTATGGCCAACAACAAAGGAGGACAAATCATCTTCGGAGTTAAAGATAGTCCTCATATTCCAATCGGAATGACGAATCAAAAACTTCACGAAACTGATCCTAAAGAGATTGACTCTAAGATTCGAGAGTTCTTTTCACCAGAATTAAAATGGAATATGGCGTTTCAAGAATTTGAAGGAAAATCATTTGGAATGATATCTGTTGAGGAAGCCGATGTCAAGCCTGTCGTTTGCAAAAAGTGCAAGTCTGAAATCTTGCGTGAAGGAGCTATTTATTATAGATACAGAGGAGAAACAAAGGAAATTGAATACCCAGAGCTTGTTCAAATTTTAGATGCAGAACGAGAAAAGGAACGATTATTATGGATTAAGCATATAGAAAGGATTTCAATGGTAGGACCAAGGAATGTCCATATATTGGATAAGTACAATGGTGAGATATCTTTTGGGGACAGAAAGATACTTTTAGACAAATCTTTAATCAACCAACTGACTTTTATAAGAGAAGGGCATTTTACAGAAAAGGATGGCGAAGGAAGTCCGACATTAAAATTGGTAGGAACAATAGAAGGGTTAATTGATGTGGACAATGCAGTCATTGATCCTAATGCTATGTATCCATTAACAACCAAGGAGCTACAATCTCTGTTAGAAGTGAATTCATATCAGATGCAAGCAATCATATTTTGCTTGAATTTGAAGAATAAGCCTAAACGACATACTGAAATTAAACAAGGGTCAAGATCAAATCCCATTCATAAATATTCAACTTCAGTTGTCGATTTCGTAAAAAAAATCATGGAGCAAAGAGGACGAGAGACGTACATAAATGAGTGTATACAAAAGTACAAGCAATACTATAAAGAGAATAGAAAATCGACAAAAAAGTCACACTGAAACTTGGTAGGCAACGCATTCCCTCCTTTCCCCCACTCACCTAACTTCCACGCAATCAAGCCCTTTATTCGTTCTTCCCCAACAAAAATTTCCAAGCAGGAACCACTTTTATGGTTTTGTCTTTGACAGTCAATTCCCTTTCATCGTCAGCCGTGACAATGAGCAGATTGTTGCAGTTGGTGGCCGTAGCGGCATTGAGAAGGGCACGGACTTCACGGTTGAAG